>Ga0257107_1000172_pt1 | contig 24115 bp, 28 predicted proteins | sample LP_taG_2_FD_190178 | JGI IMG/M metagenome (GOLD analysis project Ga0257107, IMG submission 190178) | Marine microbial communities from Northeast Subartic Pacific Ocean, Canada - LP_J_2011_P26_500m | ecosystem: Environmental > Aquatic > Marine > Oceanic | place: Canada: Northeast Subartic Pacific...
CTCGGGCTCGGGCTTGTCAGCCACGAGCACCTCGGTGGTCAGGAGCAGGGCTGCGATGGAAGCAGCGTTCTGCAGCGCAGCGCGGGTCACCTTGGCCGGATCGATGACGCCGGCCTCCACCAGGTCGACCATCTCACCGGTCGCGGCGTTGAGGCCCGTGTTGCCGGTAGCCGACTCGATCTCGCGGACCATGACGGCACCCTCGAAGCCGGCGTTGTCGGCGATGAGCCGTGCCGGGGCCTCCAGCGCGGCGAACACGATGCGGGCGCCGGTCTCGATGTCACCATCAAGGCCCTCGATCACGCTGGCCACGGCGGGACGGGCACGCAGCAGGGCGGTGCCGCCACCAGCGACCACGCCCTCCTCGATGGCTGCCCGGGTCGCCGAGAGGGCGTCCTCGATGCGGTGCTTCTTCTCCTTCAGCTCCACCTCGGTGGCCGCACCCACCTGGACGACGGCGACGCCGCCGGCCAGCTTGGCGAGGCGCTCCTGGAGCTTCTCACGGTCCCAGTCGGAATCGGTCTCGTCGATCTCGCGCTTGATCTGCGAGATGCGGCCCTCGACCTCCGAGGACTCGCCGGCACCCTCGATGATGGTGGTCTCGTCCTTGGTGACCACGACCTTGCGGGCCGAACCCATCATCTCGAGGCTCACGCCGTCCAGCTTCAGGCCGACCTCTTCGGCAATGACCTGACCGCCGGTGAGGATCGCCATGTCCTGGAGCATCGCCTTGCGACGCTCGCCGAAGCCCGGGGCCTTCACGGCAACCGAGCTGAACGTGCCACGGATCTTGTTCACGACCAGGGTGGCAAGGGCTTCGCCCTCGACATCCTCGGAGATGATCAGCAGCGGACGACCCGACTGCATGACCTTCTCCAGGACCGGGAGCATGTCCTGGACGGAGCTGATCTTGCCCTGGTTCAACAGGATGTAGGGCTCCTCCAGGACCGCCTCCTGGCGCTCCGGGTCGGAGACGAAGTACGGCGACAGGTAGCCCTTGTCGAACTGCATGCCCTCCACGAACTCGAGGTCCATGCCGAAGGTGTTGGACTCCTCCACGGTCACCACGCCGTCCTTGCCCACCTTCTCGATGGCGTCGGCAAGGACCTGCCCGATCGTGGCGTCGGCGGCGGAAATGCCGGCGACGTTGGCGATCTGCTCCTTGGAGTCGTCGACCGGCACCGACTGGTCGGCAATGGAGTCGACAGCGGCCTTGACGGCTGCCTCGATGCCCCTCTTGAGGCCCATCGGGTTGGCGCCGGCCGCCACGTTGCGGAGGCCCTCGCGGACCAGGGCCTGGGCCAGCACGGTGGCGGTGGTGGTTCCGTCACCAGCGACGTCGTTGGTCTTGGTGGCCACCTCCTTCACCAGCTGGGCGCCCATGTTCTCGAAGGGATCCTCGAGCTCCACCTCACGGGCGATGGATACGCCGTCGTTGGTGATGGTGGGGGCGCCGAACTTCTTGTCCAGGACCACGTTGCGGCCCTTCGGGCCGAGGGTGACCTTCACGGCGTCGGCCAGCTTGTTCACGCCGGCCTCGAGGCCGCGACGGGCCTCTTCGTCGAACTTCAGGATCTTTGCCATGTCGCGCTACTTGACGATCGCGAGGACGTCACGGGCGTTGAGGATCAGGAGATCCTCGCCCTCGACGGTGATCTCGGTGCCGCCGTACTTGGAGTACACGACGGTGTCGCCCTCGGCGACGTCCATCGGCACCAGGTCACCGGTCTGCTCCGAACGTCGGCCCGGGCCGACAGCCAGGACGTCGCCCTGCTGGGGCTTCTCCTTGGCGGTGTCCGGAATGACCAGGCCGCTGGCCGTGGTCGACTCGAAGTCACTGGGTCGGACCACAATGCGGTCCTCGAGCGGCTGGAGGTTCATAGAACGCTTCCCTTTCGGCGATGGCAACGGGCCGTCCGGCCCCGTCTACCTGTTGGCAGTCTCATTGGACGAGTGCCAACGATAGGGGTAACACCCTGCCGGTCCAACGTGAAACCGCCTGAATCCACCGCCCCCGGGAGAGCGGCCATCCACCCCTCCCTCAGGGCAGAAGCGGCAGGCTCAGGTTCGGATCGGCTCCTGCGTCCAGCGGACTGGGACCATCCGCCCGTAGACGCCACCAGCCGGCGGCAGCCACCATCGCAGCATTGTCGGTACACATCGCACGCGACGGCAGGAAGGCCCTGACTCCGGTTTCGGTGCAGACGTCCAGGAACCGCTCCCGCAGGCGCGAGTTGGCCGCCACCCCACCGCCCAGGCAGGCACCCCTCGCCCCGGACGCCTCGATGGCCCATCGGGCCTTCGTGACCAGCGCATCCACCACCGCCTCCTGGAAGGAAGCCGCCACATCGGCAGTCGCCACCCCCGGGTCAGAACGGACATGGTTCACGACGGCCGTCTTGAGGCCACTGAAGGAGAAGGCAAAGCGGCGGTCATCCGGAAGGGTGTCCGGATTCTCCTGGACCATGGACCGGGGGTAGCCGAAGGCCGACGGGTCGCCGTCCCCCGACAGGGCATCGATCGCCGGGCCACCCGGATAGCCCAGTCCCAGGTAGCGGGCGACCTTGTCGAACGCCTCGCCGGCAGCGTCATCCAGCGTGGAGCCCAGCAACCGGTAGCGGCCGTGGTCCTCCATCAGCACGAGCATCGTGTGGCCACCCGAGACCAGCAGGACCACCAACGGCATCTCCAGGTCGGGCTCCTCCAGGAACGAGGCGTAGAGGTGGGCCTCGAGGTGGTTGACCGCCACGAACGGAACGCCCCACACGAGCGAGAGCGCCTTGGCGGCACTCACACCGACCAGGAGGGAGCCCACAAGGCCCGGACCTGAGGTGACCGCGACCGCATCGATGTCGCTTCCCGACACCCCGGCCTCGGCCAGCGCATCGGCCAGCACCGGCACCAGCTCCTGGACATGGGCCCGCCCTGCGATCTCGGGGACCACTCCACCGAAGACGGCGTGCTGCTCGACCTGGCTGGACACGACCGAGGACCGCACGATCGTGGCCCGCTCGACGACGGCCACCGCCGTCTCGTCGCACGACGTCTCGATGCCCAGGATCAGGTCAGCCATTGCCGGCCGCCCCGTCCAACCGGGCCTTGAAGTCGGGCCCACCGACATCGTGGATCCACATGATCAGCGCGTCCTCCCCATTGTCGGCGTAGTAGCCGGGGCGAACCCCGGAAGGAGCGAACCCGAACTGCCGGTAGAGGGCGATGGCCGCGACATTCGAGACCCTCACCTCCAGGGTCATAGCGGCCAGGCCACGGTGCCGGGCATCCCCACAGAGCGCCGCCAGCAGGAGCCTCCCGACGCCCATCCGCTGGTTCTCCGGGGCGACGGCCACCGAGGTGACATGCCCCTCGTCAGCCACCACGAGGAGGGCGGCATGGCCGACCACGACGCCGTCCAGGTCCGCCACCAGGTTCGTCCGCGAGTCCTGAAGCCCCAGCTGGGAACGCATGAAGTCCGGCGACCAGACGGTCGGATGGACGAAGGCGTCCAGAGCCAGCACGACGTCCACGTCGGCATCCACCATGGGTCGCAACCGCACCCGTGCCCGCAGCGCCGACACGGTCCTCACGCCCCACCCTCACGGGTCGCCCAGTTGATCTGGGCATCCGGCAGGCGGAGGTAGACCGGTTCCAGCTCCCACGACTGCACGAACTCCTCGCGCATGGCCCTGGCGTGGGCCAACTGCACCAGGTACCGGGCGCTCGGGTTGGCCAGCCCCTGCTCGGCCATCTCGACGCCCCTCAGGCCGGCGAACGAATCCGCATGGCGCAGTGCCCCGTCTCCCAGGAAGAGGGCCGGCTCGTCAAGCGCCTCGACCTCCGCCGACAGTTCCTGCGGGCTACGGACCGCTGCATCACGGACCCGCTGGACGCCGCCCGGAACCCTGCGGAACAGGGCGGTGAACAACTCGTCCCGACGGGCGTCCAGGGCGACCACGATCAGGCGACTGGACCAACGGGCCGGGAAGGCCATCAGGTCCAGGCTGGGAACCGGGATCATCGGCACGCCCAACCCGTATGCCATGGCCACCGCCGTGGCGATCCCGACCCTCAGGCCGGTGAACAGGCCCGGACCGACGTCGACGGCGATCGCCCCGATCTCGGAGAGCTCTATGCCGGCCTGGCGACGCACGAAGTCAATCTGGGGAGCGAGCGCCTCGGCATGGCGACGACCACGACCGGAATGAGCCGACGCCAGCACGCCCTCGTGGCCTCCCACGGCGCAACCCACCTGGGTTCCGGCGGTCTCGATTCCGAGGATCAGCACCCGTCGCCCCCAGCGGTCAGGGCCAACAGGCCCGCCTCGCGGTCCGACCACTCGGAACCGGCGACCCGGAAGTCCAGCAGCCGGTCGTCAGGTCCGGTGCCGAGACGGATCCGGACCTCCAGGTAGCCGCCCGGGAGCGCGCCGGCGATCGCATCGCCCCACTCCACGAGCGTCACCGAGCGGCTGTCCACCAGCTCGTGGAGGCCCAGGTCACGGACCTCGTCGATGTGGTTCAGGCGGTAGACGTCAAGGTGGTTGAGGGTCAGGCTGGCGCCCTCATAACGGTTGGCCAGCGTGAACGTCGGCGAGGTGATGGGCGTCGTGACCCCCAGCGCCCGACCGAAGCCCTGCGTAAAGGCCGTCTTGCCGGCCCCCAGGTCACCACACAGCACCACCAGGTCACCCTCCCTTGCCAAACCGGCCAGGGACGCAGCCACCTCCATGGTGCCCTCCGCCGACGTCGTGCCCACGGTGGGTAGTGGAGACGCCACGGTCACCCTGCCTCCACCAGCTGCCCGGCGTGCGACAGGTCGGCCCGCATCCGGTCCAGCACCTCGGCACCACCGCGCAGGGCGGCCGCCGGGTGGAAGGTCGGGACCAGGTGCCGTTCGGGATCACCGAACCGGTACACCTGCCCCCTCAGCTTCGTGATGCCGACATCTGTCCCCAGGAGCAGCTTCGACGAGAAGTTGCCCAGCGTGACGACGACGGTGGGATCCACGAGCTCCAACTGGCGTTTCAGGTACGGCCGACAGGCGGCTATCTCGTCGGGCAGTGGGTCCCGGTTGTCCGGCGGACGGCACTTGACCACGTTGGCTATATAGCAGTCCGATCGATCCATGCCCAGCTCCTCGGCCAGGAGGCTGTCCAGGAGCTGGCCCGACCTGCCCACGAACGGAACGCCCTGCTCGTCCTCACGGGCACCGGGACCCTCGCCCACGAACATCAGGGCAGCCGTGGCGGAGCCGGAACCGAAGACCACGGTCGTACGCCCGGCAGCCAACCCGCATCTGGTACAGGCGGAGGCCTCCTCGGAGAGGGCCTGCAGGGCGGTCGACACCCCGCCACGTTAGCGACGCGCTACCGCCGCGATGGCGTGTCCGGCCCTACCGCGGACCCGTCGTCCACGACCGGCCCACACGCAGTCGTGACGGCCCGTTCCACCGCCGCCACCGTCATGGCCCTCAGCACGTCTAGGTCGGCGTCCGAGGTGGCCAGCGCCCCGGTTGCGGCCGCTACCAGGGCATCGCCATCGGAACGGGTATGGGGCGGGAAGACCGCTCGGGCAAGGCCGTCATGGGCCGAACCCGCCATCAGGAGGCAGCCCTCCCGACCGATGGAGGCGTTGGTGACGACCATCCCGATCGTGGTGTTGCCACGTGCATCGAACAGGTCGCCCCCGGGCTCCGGCCAGTCCACGAAGTTGCCGTCGGCTATCGCCTCCGAGGTGTCGGTACGACCCACGTCACCCGCTGCGTTCACGGCCATGAGCGCTGCCACCACCAGGTCGTTCCTGCGCACCACGGCCATCCCGACGCCACCGGGACGCGCCCTGTCACGACCCCGCCAGGTGCCGACCATGGCACCGGTCCCCGCACCGACCCGGCCGACAATCGCCTCCACGGACGCCACCTCGCAGGCCACCCGGCCCTCGGCCGGACCCGGCCGGACCGAGCCGTCGCCCTCCAGCAGGTCGAACAGGGAGAGCCCCACGACGATTGGGACCGGACCCGCACCGGTCGGATGGCCCACGCCAGCGGCCTCCAGGTGTGCCATCACACCGTCCGCCGCCGCCAGTCCGAATGCCGAACCTCCGGACAGCACCAGTGCGTCCAGGCGGTCCACCGTGCGCCCCGGGGCGAGCAGGTCGAACTCCCGCGTCGCAGGTGCACCACCACGCACCTCCCCGGAAGCCACCGTGCCATCCGGGAACAGCACCACGGTGCAACCCGTCCGGGCCCCGGAATCGGTCCAGTGGCCGACCCGCACGCCATCGATCTGGAACCTCACGAACGGCGACGCTAGTGCGCACTCCGGGCGGGTCCCGCCGTCGCCAACCGCTCGAAGCGCTCGTCGTAGTCCGAGACCACGGTCCGCCAGTCAAACCGGCGAATGGACCCGTCCAGGCCGCCGACCCTGGTACGCCATGCCGGAAGGTCCGACAGAACCTCGCGCAGGCGGTCGGTGAGGCCCCCGTCCGGGTAGAGGGCGGCATCGGCCCATTCCCCCACCAGTCCCGGGTAACTCTGGTCGTCCGGAAGCACCGGCACGCACCCGGCGGCCATGGCCTCCACCACAGCGATACCGAAGAACTCGTGGTGCGCCGCACTGACCACCACGTCGGCACGACCCAGCAGGTCCACGTACTCCTCCCTGTCCACGAAGCCGAACTGCACCACCCTGTCACCGAGGCGCTCCCGGGCGACGGTGAACTCCCGGGGATCCACCCGCTCGTTCTGGCCGACCACCGCGACGCCGAACGCGACGCCCTCGTCGGCGAGGCGCCCCAGGGCGTTGAACACCGCCGACGGGTTCTTGTCGTGGTCCCACCGCTGGTTCCAGAGCACCAACGGCGCCTCCGGCGTCGGAACCCCGGCTGCACGCACCGGCACGTCGATGAGGTCGACCCCGACGGGCACCACGTGGCACCGTTCGGCCACCGACGACAGGAACCCAGTGTGTGGCTGGTCAGGCGCCCGCTCCAGCAACGCCGGCAGGGCCCCCAGGAGGCCGTCCAGCTGGAACGACGAGTTGCACCACACCTCGTCGGCGGCAGCCATCGACATCCAGTTCCCCAGCGGGAACTCGTCGTCGGCCTTCTGGTTCGGGCTCAACGGATACGCCAGCTGGTTCTCGTGCAGGTACAGCACCACCGCCGGGTCCCCCAGGAACCGACGGGTGAAGCCCAGCCACCGTGCCAGGTCCACCATCCCGGACACGAGGACAACGTCGGGCGGCCCATGCTCGTCGACCGCCTCACCGGCGGCGGCGGCGAGCGTCAGAGCGGCCCCCCGCATCCGCCAGCGCCAGAAGGACCCCTGATGCGAAACGACGATGAAATCGTGGCGACTGTGGGCCGCCAGCCCCTCGGCCCAGGCACCGTGGGACCCGCCGTGGAACGGCTCGACGAGGAGGATCCGTGCCATCGGTGGCCCCTAGGGGTAGCGCCTGGGCGGGCGCCGGCCCATGCGGCTGAGGACCTCCCACGGGATCCGGCCGACGACCTCGGCGAACTCCGCCACACCGATCTCCTCGTCGCCCTGCGAGCCGAGAAGCACGACCTCGTCGCCGACAGACACGCCCTCGTCGACCTCGATGACTAGGGAGTCCATGGAGACCACACCACGCAATGACCGCCGTCGCCCACCCACGAGCGCCACGCCTCCCATGCCCCACGCCCGGTCCAGGCCGTCGGCGTAGCCCATGGGCACCGTGGCCAGACGGGTGTCTGCAGCGCTCCTCCAGCGGTGGCCGTAGCCGACCCCCTCGCCGGCGGCAACTTCGTGCAGGTGGGTGACCCTCGAGTGGATCGACAGGACCTGTCGCAGGCCCACGGACAGGCACCGTCCGGCAAGTTCCGGGCCAGGCGAGACCCCGTAGGCACCAAGGCCGATCCTGACCATCGAGTGCATGGCATCAGGGCGACTGAGGGCGGTCGCCGTGTTGGCCAGATGGACCACCGGTGGTCGGATCCCACCAGCGGCCAGGTCGGCCAGGACAGCGTCGAACCTCCCCACCTGGACCGATGTCAGTGGGTCATCGGGCTCGTCGGCCATCGCACAGTGGGAGAAGGCGCCCTCCAGGTCAAGGCCCGAGTCCAGGATCCGACGGGCCACAGCTACCGCCCCATACATGCGGACCCCCACCCGGTGCATCCCCGTGTCGACCTTCAGGTGGACCGGAGCACCGGCATCGGCCACCGACGCGAAGGCGTCGACACCTGCATCGGAGTAGAGGGCCGGGCGGACCCCACCCAACCCCACCACGTCGGCCATCTCGTCGGGACGCGGCTCGGAGAGCACCAGGATCGGAGCATCCAGCCCGGACTCACGCAGCACCACCGCCTCCTCCACGAGGGCGACGGCCAGCCAGGTGGCGCCCGCCTCCAGCGCAGCGGCGGCGACGACCGGGGCGCCATGGCCATAGCCGTCCGCCTTCACGACCATACAGACCTCGGCAGGTGCCGCCAGGCCACGGAATACCCGGACGTTGTGGGCCAACGCATCCAGGTCGACCGAGAACCAGGTGGGACGCATCAGATGGGCCGCCCACAATCGATGCCCAGATCCACCAGCACCTCGACCAGAACCGTCGACAGGTCCCCGGCGACCACCCCGGTCGGCGGGAGGAGCGCACACAGACGCCCGTGCACGTGGGCCGCCGCAGCAGCAGCGTCGAACGGATCAGCACCCCTCGCGAGGAACGCCCCGATGATGCCGGCCAGCACGTCGCCGGTGCCGGCGCTGGCCAGGCGCCGGTCGCCCGTCACTGTCAGGCGCACCCGACCATCCGGCGACGCAACGATGGTGGTCGGCCCCTTGCAGAGGACCACCGCACCGGTGCTTCCCGCCAGGGACCGGACCGACGAGATCCGATCCGCCCCGGGCCGTCCACCCGCCAGGCGCTCGAACTCGCCATCGTGGGGCGTGAGCACGACCGGCACCGACCGCCCCCGGCAGATCCCTGCCACGTCGCCGGCGGCCAGCGCCGTGAGGCCGTCCCCGTCGACCACCATCGGGCGGTCCAGGTCGGCAACGAGGTGGCGGACCCCGGCCATCGTGCGTTCGTCGCCGCCCAGGCCGGGTCCCACCACGAATGCGGAGAAACGGCCCGGATCGGCGGAATCCAGTGCCAGGTCGGGACCCACCGGATGCTGCACCACCTCCAGAGCGGCAGGGGCAGTGGAACCATCCGGAACGGACAGGCACACGTAGCCCGCCCCGGCCCGCAGGGCCGCCTCGGCGGCCAGCGTCGCCGCCCCCAGCATGGGTTCCGAACCGGCCACCACCCAGCAGGCGGCACGCCACTTGTGGGCATCCGCTGGACGGGCCGGGACCAGGTCGGCGACGTCGGCGTCCACGACCAGTTCCACGGTCGCTCCCGATACGTCCAGGCCGATGCAGGCCACCTCGACCCGACCGGCCAGGGCAGGGCCGTCGGCGAACAGCAGGCCGGGCTTCAATGCTCCGAAGGTGACCGTATGCGCCGCCACCGACGGGCTACCGCAGGCCACGCCCGTGAGACCGTCCAGACCCGAGGGCAGGTCCACTGCCAGCACCGGGACGTTGCCGGTCGGCGCCACGTACGGGCGACCCAGGCCCGTGCCGTACGCAGCGTCCACCACCAGGTCGATGGGCGGCATGCCGTCGGCCGGAAGCGAGGCGGGCGCCTCGCCGGCGTCCAGCACGATGGTCCGCACACCCCGACGCCTCAGACGTGCCGCCGCCACCCGTCCGTCGGCGCCGTTGGATCCCGTGCCGGCAACCACGACGACCCGCCGACCGTAGGCCCCTCCCAGCAACTCGATGGTGCTGCGCGCCACGGCACTGCCCGCCCTCGCCACGAGTACCTCGAACGGCTCAGGGGCAGCCTCGTCGACGGCGGCCATCTCCTCGGGCGTGAGGACCGGAATCACCGGTGTGCGCCCAGTCCACGCCTCACAGCGCCACGACCGTGGCCTGGGCCAGGACCGAGGTGTGGCTCATGGTCACCAGCCAACGTCGTACCCCGGCCTCCCCGGCCACCTCGGCCGCTGCACCGTGGAGTACCAACCCCGGCGGACCGAGGCCATCGCGCACCACCTCAATGTCGTACATGGGCATGCCACCCAGACCCAGCCCGAGGGCCTTCAGGGCCGCCTCCTTGGCGGCGAAGCGCACTGCGTAGCGGCCGGCCGGGTCCACGTGGGAATCGGCATAGGCCCGTTCGTCAGGACGGAACAACCGATCCCGCAGCGATGGCGTACGCGACAACGACAGGCGGAAGCGGTCGATGTCAACCAGGTCCACGCCGATCCCGATCATCTAGTCGGTCCAGCCATCGGCCCGTCAGCCCCGCAACCTGTCGGCGATGGTCTGCACCGGTTCGGTCAACAGGTCCAGCACCGGTAGCTCCGCCAGGAGGTCGTCGCGCAGGTCGGGCTCCGTCTCGCACACAGCGTCCCGCACCGCTCCGTAGCGATTGTCGTACCCCTGCAGCACACCACGCACGACGTCGGGCGACAGCCTGTCGCGCAACACCACGTGCAGCAGGGTGATGCCCACGGCCTCCCGATCCTTGACCTCTGGAACCAGCACGATCGTCCGGCCGTCACTGGCGCCCCGGGTGACCAGCACGACGCGCTCCACCGCGACCCGGTGCTTGGTTCCCCTCAGCGTGGGATCCCGGTCGGTACGCGACGGGATCCCGACGGACACGCCACCGCGATCCACGGTCGCTACCGTGGGGACCTGCCCGTCCGGTCCGTCCACCCGGTAGCGGGTGAAGCCCACCACCTCGGCCACTGCCGGGTCGAGGGCCACCAGGACCCTCAGGGTGCGATAGCTGAGGGAATCGCGCGGGGCACCCGAACCGAGCACCTCACGGGCCAGACGGGCCTCGAAGAGGGTCTCGTCGGTACGCGAAATGCCCACCGTGACGGTCTTGGCCTGGTGCTTGATGGCGTCGATCGGACGGGTGAGCTCCTCGATGGCCACCGTCAGGGCCGCAGCCAGCCCATCCAGCACCAGGGCCGGCGTGCCGACACGACCGAACTCCAACTGGTACGACTCCAGTGGCACGTCACCCAGGGCGAACCGGAAGTGCGTGGCGAGGCGAACGGCGGTGGACGCCTCGAGGTGGCCGTTCAACCGTCCACTCCGAAGTTCGTCGGCGAAGGCGCCGGCCGCCGCCCTGAGACCCAAGTTGAGTGGGCCGTCAACGGACGCTTCGGCCCCCATGGCGTCGGATTGGCGCCGCTGGGCTTCGCTCTCTATAGCGGCATATGCCATCCGGAGGGGCAGTGCCTGCGAATCGATGGCCCGGGCCGCCTCGTACCCGAACAGGTGGCCGACCATCGTGGACAGCACGAACGAGAGACCGGGATGCACCCGGGGAACCGAGATGACGTCCAGGGCATCGGTGAACCGGGAGGAACCGGCGTCAGCGATGACCACCGGAGCGGCCCTGTGCGCACGGTAGATGGCCACCTCCTTGGCGACGTCGTCAGCCGTGGAACCCACGAGACCCGTTGCGCAGACCAGGATCATCGGCTCAGCCGACAGGTCGATGTGCTTCTTGTCCTCGGTGGCGTCAGCCGGTATCGACTTGTAGCAGAGCTCCGAGAGCTTGATCCGGACCTCCCGGGCCGCGATCAGGTTCGGACCGCTGCCCACGACCGCCCAGTACCTGCGCGACGGGGCGTGCCTGTTGGCGATCTCGGCGATCCGGTCGCGCATGGCCAGCACCTCAACCATGGAGTCCGGCAGGCCCACCAGGCCAGCCAGCAGCCCGGGTCGGTCGGGAGACCCGGGCAGCCCCGCCGCATCGGCCACCCCCACCGCCAGGAGCACACCGGCCACCACCTGGGCGTAGAAGGCCTTGGTGGATGCGACGCTCATCTCCACGTCCCGCCCATCGGACGTGTACAGGACGCCATCGGCACGGGCCACCAGATCGCTGTTGCGACGGTTCACGATCGCCACCACACGGGCGCCGCGGGACCGCACAAGGTCGACGGTCCGGTTCGTGTCCGTGGTGGTCCCCGACTGGCTGATCGCCACGACCATGACATCGGACATGTCCGGCGAGAGCCCGAACCCGGACAACTCGGTGGCAGGCACGGCCTCCACCACCATTGACGAACCGACCAGTTCCGCCCTGAGCGACCCGGCCACCGCCATCGCCGCCACCGCTGCCGTGCCCTGGCCGATCACCAGGAACCTGCGTATGGCCCCCGATGCGAGGTCGGCCCGCAGCCCTGCGCTGAGGGTCGCCTCGCCGAGCCGAACCTGGAACCCGGCATCCACGTCACCCGAGAGGCGCCCCCTGAGGGTCGACCGGACAGAGGCCGGCGACTCCCCGATCTCCTTCAGGAGGAAGTGGGGGTGGTCACCCCGGTCGATGTCACGTGTCGTGATCTCGGCCCGGACCAGGTCATCCACCGCGACGGGGAGGTCACGGCCGTCATACGAGTAGCGGCGGATCCCCTCGATGGTTCCCGCCAGGGCACCGTCCAACTCCACGATCTGTCCCCTGCTGGCTCCAGGGTCGTCAGGATCGGCGGGAGTCTCGCCGTCCATCCTCAGGAACTCGCCGGTCATCTCCACCAACCCGTACGGCTCACTTGCCACCACGAAGGCATCCTCGGCCAGCCCCACGTAGAGACCCTGACCGCTGCCCCGCAGTGCAAGCAGCAGGCGACCAGGTTCGTCGCCGACCATCGCCCCGATGGCCAGCGAACCCTCGAAGGCACTCACGGTCCGCCGGAACGCCTCACGGTGGTCATGGCCGGCCGCCAGATGGTTCGCACACAGCGCCGGTACCACCTTGGCGTCGGTCGTTATCTCGGCGGCGACGCTGAGGCCCTCCGAGACGACCAGGTCGGCGTGGTTGTCCACATCGCCGTTCTGTACCGCCATGACCACCGGTGTGGAGCGACCATCGGCACGAGTGGAGTCCAACGGATGGGCGTTCGGTTCGGAGACCAGCCCGACGCTGGCCCAACGGGTGTGGCCCAGCAGGGACCCCTCCACCTCCGGCGCCGCCAGGGCCCTTGCCAACAACCCATCCGCCGAAAGGGCCGCACGAAGGGCCGCCGTGTTGTCACCCAACTCCCCGATCTCGGCCGCCACCTTGACCACGAAGGCCAGGGCCCCGCCCTCCAGGAGGTGGACGCTGCCGCTACGGTCCAGCGGGTCACCGATGCGGGCCACGACCATCGGGTCCGTCGGATGGATTCCGTGGTTCCATACCGTGACCTGGAGGCCGGCGGAATCCCGACCCCTCACCTCCAGCCGGTCGATCGCGGAAAGTGCCTGCTGGGTCGAGAGCAGGACGGCCAGGCCTGCGTCGCTGGGCGACGGGGAGGTGCTGCGAAGGGTCGAGACCCCGGAGTGGCTGCCCAGGCGATCACGGACGACGGCCCACAGGGAATCCCGCACCCGGACGAGGGCCGCGTTGTCCTCCTCCATGTGGTCCGACCCCCCGAGGGCATCGGCCACCGTGTCGACCAGGTCGGGAACCGGTGCGAGGGCGGCCCTGATCCGACCAGCCAGGGACGGATCCGAATCCAGCGCCATCAGGCCCGGCACCCCGCCGAGCATGTGGTCCACCTCCTCCAGCACGTCGGCCACCCCGGCCAGCAGCGAGGGATCGCCACGGCCCAGGAGGGCCACCGCCCCGGCGAGGGACGCCAGCACCTCATCGGTCCCGGGAACGGCCCGGTCGGAGGGACGACGGAAGACCGCGATGATGCCGCACATGTGGTGGTCGCTGCCCTTTCGTCTCCGCCTCGTCGACCAGATGGCCTACCAGGCAACTCTAGGAATTCTAGGGGTTCAGGTCCGGTCAGCCTGCTTGACGGCCTCCACGAGGTGATCGGCCACCGCCGATGCCCTCCCGATGTCGAAGGCCTCAACCATCACACGGACCACCGGCTCGGTACCCGACGCTCGCACCAGCACCCGCCCGAGGTCGCCCAGCTCCGCTACAGCCGTCGCCACCTGCGAGGCGAGGAGGTCGACCAACGCCTCGCCGTCCCGCTCCACCGGAACGGAATGGAGGACCTGGGGTGCCCTCACCACCAGCTCGGCCACCCGCTCGCCGAGGGTGCGTCCAGCTCGACACGCCGCATCAAGGGCCTGGATGCCGGTCAGCAGGCCGTCACCCGTGGTCGCCAGATCACGGAAGATCACATGCCCGGACTGCTCGCCACCCAGCGTCAGGCCCTCGGCCTCCAGCGCCTCCAGGACGTACCGGTCGCCCACCGCCGTCTCCAGGACGGCAATGCCGTTGTCGGCCAGCGCCCTCCTCAACCCCAGGTTCGCCATGACCGTCACCACCACGGTGGAACCGGGCAGGAGGCCACGCTCGTGGCGGTCCACGCCGATGACGGCCAGCAGATCGTCGCCGTCGATCAGGGTGCCGTCGTGGCCGACTGCCAGCACCCGGTCGCCATCGCCGTCGAAGGCCAGGCCGGCATCAGCCCCAATCGCGGTCACAGCGGCCTGCAGGGCGGCCGGATGGGTCGACCCGCAGCCGTCGTTGATGTTGCGGCCGTCAGGCTCGGAATGAATCACCGTCACGTCGGCCCCGAGGCGTTCCAGAGCCGGGCCTGCAATCCCCGAAGTGGCGCCGTTGGCGCAGTCCACCACCACCGCCAACCCGTCCAGCGCCCCCGGTCGGACCGATCCCACGACGGCATCCACCCACCGTTGTGCGCCCTCCACCGCTGGATCGTCGAACCATCCAACTGCCGCCGGAGACCCCTCGAGCACGGGTAGCGCATCCCAGGCCTCCTGGATGGCAGCCTGGATCGCATCGTCGAGCTTCAACCCTCCCGCCGAGAAGAGCTTCACCCCGTTGTCCCACCACGGGTTGTGCGAAGCCGTGACCATGGCCGCAGCCGCACCCTCGGCGGCGGCCACGTGGGCCACGGCAGGGGTCGGGACCACGCCCAACTGGACCACGTCCAGGCCACCGGCGGCGAGCCCCTCGGCCAGGGCCCGGGAGAGGCCCGGTCCGGACTCCCTGGTGTCTAGGCCGACGAACACCCGGTCGGAGCCGAGAAGGTCCGCCGACGCCCGCCCCAGGGCGCGCACGACCGAATCCACGATCCTGGTTCCGGCCCGACCACGAATGCCGTCGGTGCCGAATCGGAGGCCCGCTGAGGGAACCTCGAGTTCTGCCATGCTGAAGAGCGTAGGAGCCGGACCGGGGGTCCGACCTCCGCTCAGCGCTTGGAGTACTGCGGCGCCTTGCGGGCCTTGTGGAGTCCGTACTTCTTGGACTCCTTCTTGCGGTCGTCACGCGTCAGGAGACCGGCAAGCTTCAGGGCAGGACGACGTTCCGGCTCGAGGGCCTCGAGACCACGGGAGATGCCGAGTCGCAGGGCGCCAGCCTGACCGCTGATGCCACCACCGTGGAGGGTGGCGTCGATGTCATAGGCACCCACGGTGTCAGTCACCCGCAGCGGCTCCATGAACACCAGCCGGTAGCTCTCAGACGGGAAGTAGTCCTCGGCCGTACGGCCGTTCACCGTGACCGTGCCGGTTCCTTCGCGGAGGCGGACACGGGCGACCGAACGCTTGCGACGGCCGGTGGACTGGACGAGGGGGCTTGACATCGGAAGCTCCTGGCTCAGGCCCTCTGGGCCCGGGCGTTGTCGATGGAAAGGGGCTGGGGCTGCTGGGCGGAATGCGGATGCTCCGCACCGCGGTACACCTTCAGCTTCGTGAGCTGCTGGCGACCCAGACGGTTCTTCGGGAGCATGCCCCTGATGGTCCGACGGACGGCCTCTTCGGGCTTCGAAGCAAGGAACTCGCCGTACACACGGGTACGCAGGCCGCCCGGGTAGCCGGAGTGGTCGTAGACGTTCTTGTCCGTCAACTTGGCACCCGTCAGGACGACCTTGTCGGCGTTGATGATCACCACGTGGTCGCCGGTGTCCATATGGGGGGTGAAGGTCGGCTTGTGCTTGCCGCGGAGGACCGCAGCCACCTCGGACGCCATGCGACCGAGGATGAGGCCCTCAGCGTCGACGACGTGCCATGCACGCTGGATCTCGCTGGCCTTGGGGGTGTACGTGGACACTGAAACCACCTGTTTCGTGGGAAGAACACTGGATGCGGACCACGGTGGCCGGGTAAACCACCGGGGATCGGCGCCTGAAGAAGACGCGATCGAACCGGCGACCAAGGCTAGGGCCGACCACCACCACCGGCAACCCGCCGCTGGCAGACGGGACACCAGTCACCGCTCCGATCCGGGGGACCTCAGCCGCCCTGCAGGTCGCCGACGGTCGGGATCGCCAGCGCGTCCGGTGGATAGTCCACGGACCAGAACGTGAGACCACAGGGCGGGGCCGGTTCCCCCGACGCCCCACGATCACGGGCGGCCAGGATCCCGGGGATGGAGTCAACGGCGAGGCGGCCGCTACCCACGTCCACCAGCGTGCCGACCATCGTCCGGACCATCTGGTGGCAGAAGGCCGACGCCGAGACCTCGAACTCCAGCAGGGCGAGCCCCGACAGCCCCTCGGGAAGCCACCGCCACGACGCCCCGGTGATGCGGCGCATCATGGTGGGCATCGTGCCGTCCGGGCGGACCGTCGGCAGGCGGCAGAACGAGGTGAAGTCGTGCAGGCCCACGAGCAGAACGGCAGCGGCCTCCATGGCATCCACGTCGAGTCGTGCCGGGACGTGCCACGCCATCGGGGAGGTGAACGGATCGGCATCCCGACTGTTCAGGACCCGATACCTGTAGGTGCGTCCGATGGCGCTGAAGCGGGCATCGAAGTCATCCGGTGCCCGATCCAGCGCCGTGACCACCACCGACGGTCGACACTTCCGGTTCACCGACCGGCGGAGCCTGGGCAGGTCGGCATCGTCGGGTACGTCGAAGCTGATGACCTGGCCGAGGGCATGGACTCCACGGTCGGTACGGCCGGCACAGGTGACCGAGACCGGGACCTTCAGAACGCGCGAGAACGCAGCGTCCAGACTGCCTGCCACGGTCGGGACGCCCGCATTCGCGGCGAAACCGTGGAATGGGGCTCCGTCGTAGGCGACGACTCCCCGGACCCGCATAACGGGTGGGCTCAGACCAGTTCGATGCGCGCCATCGGCGCGTTGTCACCGTGGCGGGGACCCAACTTGAGGATCCGGGTGTAGCCACCGTGGCGGTCGGTGTAGCGGGGACCGATCTCGTCGAACAGCTTGGCCGCCACCTCGCGATCGCGGATGAACGACACCACCTGACGGTGATTGTGGAGCCCGCCCTTCCTGGCCTTCGTGATCATCTTCTCGGCGATGGGGCGGAGCGCCTTGGCCTTCGCCTCCGTCGTCGTGATCGCCTCGGCGAGGATGAGCGATGCGACCAGGTTGGCCATCATCGACTTCTGGTGTGCGGAGCTGCCGCCGAAGCGACGGCCCCTCCTGGGGGCTGCAGGCATGGTGTCAGTCCCGGATCCTGAGAGTCAGACCGCGCTCGTCCAGCTTCTCGATGACCTCGTCCAATGACTTCTGGCCGAAGTTGGTGACGGCCAGCAGGTCGTCCTCGGTCTTCTCCAGCAACTGGCCGATGGTGTCGACCTGCGCCCGCTTGAGGCAGTTGCGGGGGCGCTCGGAAAGGTCCAGGTCCTCGATCGGCATGTCCAGGTCCGGTGAGCTTCCGCCCACCTCCTCGGGCTCGCCGAGCTCCAGGCCACGGGCATCGTCGCTCATGTCCTCGACCAGCTGCACCAGGGCACGCAGGGTGGCTCCGGCCGAGGCCAGGGCGTCACTGGGGGTGATCGAACCATCGGTGGTGATGTCCAGGATCAGGCGGTCCATGTCCTGGGCCATACCAACGGAAACGGGCTCCACGTCGATCGACACCCGGCGCACCGGTGAGAAGAGGGCGTCCACGGGAATGACGCCGATAGCGCCCTCACCGCTGGTCCGGTCGGAACCGAGGTAGCCACGTCCGACCTCGACGGTCAGCTCGAGGGCCAGGCGGCCCTTGGAGGTAACCGTAGCCAGGTGCAGGCCGGGGTTTAGGACCTCGACCTGCTCGTTGGACTCCAGCACCGCGGCCGTGACCTCGGTGGCGCCACGTACGTCCACCCGCAGGGTGACCGGCTCGTCGCTGTGGCAACGAAGCTCCACGTCCTTGAGGCTCAGGACGATGTCGGTCACATCCTCCACGACCCCCTTGATGGTGGAGAACTCGTGCAGGGCATCGTCGAACTTGATCTGTGTGATCGCTGCGCCCGGAATGGACGAGAGCAGCGTACGACGGAGCGAGTTGCCGAGTGTGTGCCCGAAGCCCGGCTCGAGTGGGCCTACCGAGAACTGCTGACGATTGCCATCGGCGTCACGGACTGCTTCGATGGTCGGTCGCTGAATTACCAGCATGGCGTGTCCTTCTTGGGTGTTATTGAGACTTGTGGGTACGGGTTCCGGCGTCTGGGCCGGGTACTACTTGGAGTAGAGCTCGACTATGAGCTGCTCACGGACCGGGATGTCGATCTGGTCGCGCACCGGCAGCTCGCGGACGGTCACCTCGTGACCGTTGTCGCCCATCTCCAGCCATGCCGGTGACTGGCGATCCAGGACGTCGATGTTCCACTGGACGACGACCATCTTGCGCGCCTTGGCACGCAGCGACACGACCTCGCCCTTCTTGCAGCGGTAGCTGGGAATGTCCACCCGGCTACCGTTGACGTCCACGTGGCCGTGGTTGACGAGCTGGCGGGCCTGCGCCCGGGTGGCGGCCATGCCGGCCCGGTAGACCACGTTGTCGAGACGGAGCTCCAGGAACCTGAGCATGTTCTCACCGGTCACGCCCTGGCGGCGGTTCGCCTCCTCGTAGATGCGACGGAACTGCCTCTCGGTGAGACCGTATGAGAAACGGGCCTTCTGCTTCTCCTGGAGTTGCAGAAGGTACTCGGATGGGTTGCCCCGACGCCGGGTACGACCGTGCTCGCCGGGCGGGTACGGACGCTTGTCCAGCGCCACGATCTCGCCCTTGGTACCGAAGATGTTGATGCCCAGGCGCCGGGAGACCCGGGCCTTGGGGCCTGTGTAGCGAGACATCTCAGACCCTCCGTCGCTTCGGCGGCCGACAGCCGTTGTGGGGAATGGGGGTGACGTCCTTGATGCCGGTCACCTCTATACCCGTGTTCTGGATGGTGCGGATGGCGGTCTCACGACCCGATCCCGGGCCCCGTACCACGACGTCCACCTTGCGGATGCCGTGTTCCATGGCCTTGCGGGCGCACTGCTCTGCGGCCATCTGGGCGGCGAACGGGGTCGACTTGCGGGAACCCTTGAAGCCGACGTTGCCAGCCGATGACCAGGCAAGCGCGTTCCCACCCTGGTCCGTGATGGTGATGATCGTGTTGTTGAAGGAACTCTTGATGTGCGCCACGCCGTGCGGGACGTTCTTCCGTTCCTTCTTGCGGGGGCGTCGGCCCCCTTCGGACGGCTTAGCCATTACTTCGTGACCTGCTTCTTGTTGGCGACCGTCTTACGCGGTCCCTTACGGGTGCGGGCGTTCGTGTGCGTGCGCTGGCCGCGTACCGGAAGGCCACGACGGTGCCGCAGGCCCTGGTAGCAGCCGATGTCCATCTTCCGCTTGATGTTCTGGGAGACCTCACGCCGGAGGTCACCCTCGACCTTGAACTGCTGGTCGATGAACGACCGGATGGATGTGACCTCGTCGTCAGTGAGGTCGCGCACCCGGGTGGTGGGATCCACGCCGGTGGCCTCGCAGACGTTCGCCGCCGAAGTGCGACCGATGCCGTGGATGTAGGTCAACGAGATGAGCACCCGCTTCTCGCGGGGGACGTCGACTCCTGAGATACGTGCCATTCCTGAGTTCCTCTAGCCCTGACGCTGCTTGTGACGGGGGTTCGTGCAGATGACCTGCACGCGACCGTGACGCCGGATCACCCGGCACTTCTCACAGATTCGCTTGACGCTTGTTCGGACCTTCATATTGTTCTTTCTGGTGTCCCAGCCACTCGTAGCGTGCTACTTGTAGCGGTAGGTGATCCGACCTCGCTTGAGGTCGTACGGGGTGAGCTCCACCTGGACGCGATCACCCGGAAGAATCCGGATGTAGTGCATCCGCATCTTGCCGGAGATGTGGGCCAGAACATTGTGGCCATTCTCCAACTCGACCCGGAACATGGCGTTGGGCAGCGGTTCCAGAACCTTGCCCTCCAGCACGATCGCATCTTCCTTGGGCTTCTGCAGTGTGGTGCTCCTGGTAGTCACGTACTGGATGACGGAGAAGATTCTCCGGGGCCCGGGGCCCGCCGCCATAGGCGTGGACCAGGCACAGGCCAGTGGAGAACGCTATCGCCACCCCTCGTGTGGTCCAACACGCGTGGGCCGTAGCGACCGACAGAACCGCAGGTCACGACGCGTCCGCGGAGCTCAGGCGGGCATCGATGACGGCGGAGAGGCGATCGAACACGATGTCCTCGTCGTCCATGCCGTCGACCACGTCCAACAGCCCACGATCAGCGAACCAGGCCAGGAGGGGAGCGGTCTCAGACTCGTACAGGTCGAGTCGACGCCTGATCGCCTCCTCGGTGTCATCGGCACGGCCGCGAGCCAGCATGCGGGCCGTGACCTCGTCGACGGGAACGTCCAGGTTCACCGCTCCATCCAGGGTCGTGCCCGCCTCGGAGAGGAAGCCCTCCATGGCGGCTGCCTGGTCCGGCGTGCGGGGATAGCCGTCCAGCAGGAAGCCGTGCTCGACCACGTCGGGCTGTGCCAGTCGCTCGGCCACGATCCCATTGATCAGATCGTCACCAACGAGGCTGCCGGCATCCATCAGGGCACCGGCCTGACGGCCCAATTCCGTGCCGACTGCCACCGCTGCACGAAGCATGTCGCCGGTGGAGACGTGGATGGGGCTGTAAGCCTCCACCAGGCGGGCAGCCTGAGTTCCCTTGCCCGCCCCCTGACGGCCGAGGATCACCAGATGCACCGCTGCCATGACTACTTGAGGAAGCCCTCGTAGTTACGCATCGTCAACTGGGAATCAACCTGCTTCATCGTCTCGAGGGAGACACCTGCCGCGATCAGGATCGAGATGCCGATGAAGCCGAACCCGGCAGCGCCCGTCGAGCCGACGCCAGCACTGGTATCCAGGAAGACGTTGATGAGGATCGACGGGATTAGGGCCACACCAGCGATGAACAGGGCACCCGGCAGCGTGATGCGCGCCAGGATCTTGGCCAGGTAGCGCTCGGTCTGGTAGCCGGGACGGATACCGGGCACGAAGCCACCCTGCTTGCGGATGGTGTCGGCCTGCTTCACCGGATCGAAGGTGATTGCCGTATAGAAGTACGCGAAGCCGACAATCAGGAGGCCCGTGATCGTGAAGTAGAAGATGTTGTCCGGCTGGGCGAGGTTGTCGTCGATCCAGCTACGGAAGCCATCCCACGGTAGGGCGGCAGCGATCAGCACCGGCAGGTAGAGCACCGACGAGGCGAAGATGATCGGGATCACGCCCGACTGGTTCACCTTCAGGGGGATGTAGGTGTTCTGGCCGCCGTACATCCGGCGCCCCACTACCCGCTTTGCGAACTGCACCGGGATGCGGCGCTGGCCCTGCTCCACGAACACGATCGCCGCCACGAGGCCGACCAGGACGGCCAGCACGATGAACAGCGCCACCGTGCCGTTCTCGGCCTGGATCAGGGACCCCTGAGCGGGGAAGCCACTCACGATCGAGATCATGATCAGCAGCGACATGCCGTTGCCGATCCCCTTCTGGGTAATGAGCTCGCCTATCCACATGAGCAGGGCGGTACCGGCGGTGAGGGTCAGTACGACAACGCTGACCGTGCCGATGTGGAAGTCGGGGAGCAGGTTGGCTCCCGACTGCCCTGAGATCGAGTTGCCACGGTCATTGAAGAGGAAGGCGAAGCTGGTGGACTGGATGACGGCGATGACCACGGTCAGGTAGCGGGTCCACTGGGTGATCTTGCGCTGCCCCACCGCCCCCTGCTGCTGCCACTGCTCGATGCGCGGCACCACCACGCCGAGCACCTGCATGATGATCGACGCTGTGATGTAGGGCATGACGCCCAGGGCGAACACTGCGAAGCTGGTGAGCGAACCACCTGAGAAGAGCTGAAGGAACGCCAGCACACCACCCTGGTCTGCACGATCGCGCAGCAACTGAACCTGCTCCACGTCGATCCCCGGGGCCGGCATGAACGCACCGATCCGGTAGAGCAGGATCATGACGAGGGTGAATACGATCCGCTTTCGCAGATCGGCCACCCTGAACATGTTCAGCATGCTGGAGAGCACGTGGACTCCTGTCGATCGTCTGGAGGTCGGTTACCGGTCGGGTACGAACCGGTCAGCGGTTCATCAGGGCATTGCCTGATGCGGGCGGGCGGACCGAGAACGGCAGGGGCAACTTCTCGATGCTGCCGCCGGCGGCGGTGATGGCCGCCTCCGCCGATGCCGAGAAGGCATGCGCCTTCACGGTCACCGCACGGGTCAGGACTCCACGGCCCAGAACCTTCACCAGCGACTTCTTGCCTACCAGGCCCTTGGTGTGCAGGGCCTCGGGCGAGACCTCGTCCAGCCCACAGGCCTCGAGGGTGTCGAGGTTCACCGCCTGGTACTCCACGCGGAACGGGTTCTTGAAGCCCTTCAGCTTCGGGATGCGCTGAAGCAACGGCATCTGGCCGCCCTCGAAGCCGACACGGACCGTGTTACGGGCCCGCTGGCCCTTCATGCCACGGCCGGCGGTCTTGGCACCCTTGCCGCCGATGCCACGAGCGACGCGCTTGGCCCGCTTCCTAGACCCCGGCGCAGGCTGCAGATCATGGACCTTCATATCAATCGACCTCCTTGACCACGACCAGGTGCGGGACCCGGGCGATCATGCCCCTGATCTCGCCACGGTCCGGCAGAGTGTTGCTGCGGCCAATGCGTCCCAGGCCGAGGGCGCGCAATGTGCCCCGTGCCTTGGGCTTGGCACCGATACCGCTACGAACCTGGGTGACGACGAGTTGTCCCATATCAGTCACCGTCCGAACCGTTGGAAGCGCTGACACCGGCTTCGGTGCGGCGATACGCCTCGAGCAGGGCAGCCGGTACGAACTCCTCCGCATCCAGGCCGCGCAGTCGGGCGATGTCGTCGGGACGCCGCAGGGCCTTCAGGCCGGCCACGGTGGCGCGGGCCACGTTGATGTGGTTCGCAGAACCCTGTGACTTGCAGAGGACGTCGTGAACGCCAGCCTCTTCCAGGATGGCGCGTGCCGCGCCACCGGCGATCACCCCGGTACCGGGAGCAGCAGGACGCATCAGCACCTTGCCCGCACCGGCGATCCCGATCACCGGGTGGATGATCGTCGAGCCGGTCAGCGGCACGCTGAACAGGTTCCGCTTGGCCTCCTCGGTCCCCTTCTGGATCGCCAGCGGGACCTCCTTGGCCTTGCCGTAGCCCAGACCGACCCGGCCTTCGCCGTCACCGATCACCACCAGGGCCGTGAACGAGAACCTGCGTCCGCCCTTGACCACCTTGGCCACGCGGTTGATGTGGATGACGCGGGACTCCCGTAGGGAGGCGTCGTCGTTCCTGTTCGGTGCCATCAGAACTCCAATCCGGCGTCACGGGCGGCGGCAGCGAGCGCAGCCACCCGTCCGTGGTACTTGTAGCCACCGCGGTCGAATACCACGGCGGCGATCCCAGCCTCGCGGGCGCGCTCGGCTACGAGACGCCCGACCTCGGTCGCTGCGGCCACACCGGTGACCCCATCGGCCACACCGGCCTGCTGCGTGGAAACGGCAGCCACCGTCGTCCCAGCCTGGTCGTCGATGACCTGCGCCGTGATGTGACGGGAGGAACGGAACACCGCCAGACGGGGCCGCGTCGCGGTCCCCTGGACCGACTTGCGAACCCGGCGGTGACGGCGCTGACGCGCCCTGGAACGATCTACGTTGCTCACTTCGCAGCCTTTCCGGCCTTGCGGGCCACGTGTTCGCCGAGGTAGCGCACGCCCTTGCCCTTGTACGGCTCCGGCTTGCGGAGCGCCCGGATGTCCGCGGCCACCTGGCCGACGACCTGCTTGTCGGGCCCGGACACGATGATGCGGGTGGGCTCTGGTACGTCGAA
>Ga0257107_1000174_pt1 | contig 23949 bp, 18 predicted proteins | sample LP_taG_2_FD_190178 | JGI IMG/M metagenome (GOLD analysis project Ga0257107, IMG submission 190178) | Marine microbial communities from Northeast Subartic Pacific Ocean, Canada - LP_J_2011_P26_500m | ecosystem: Environmental > Aquatic > Marine > Oceanic | place: Canada: Northeast Subartic Pacific...
ATCGCATAGACCAGTTAACATTTGAAATAATTACCCAAACTATCCCGAACCGTATACAATATTTTGATGATCAATTATTTAATTTGTATCCAATTACTACATTGGCGAATGAAGATGGTCCATCAAAAATAAATTATTCAATTCATCAAAACTACCCCAACCCATTTAATCCAATAACAAAGCTACATTATAGTATCCCAGAAAAAAGTTTAGTTAGCATTACTATTTACGATATACTTGGCAACCAAGTGAAAACCCTAATCAACAAAACACAAGATGCTGGTTATAAGTTAGTAATCTGGGATGCCACCAATGATTATGGTAAACCAGTCAGTGCTGGTATCTACCTATACCAGATACAAGCTGGTGAATACATTAGCACTAAGAAGATGGTGCTGTTGAAATAATTGTAACATCAAGTCCCACTTATGTGGGGCTTTTTTGAATACTGCATTTTTTATAAAAAATAGATTAGATTTACCTCAAGATCTATTCATAGGTAAAATGGAAATACTGGATACAAAATATCTTGATGTCTATGTCGTATTATTGATATTAATCATTTTTGGTTCTGTTGAGGCACTTGGTGGTCTTTATGGGAAGAATTCAATACGATCGAGAAATGACTGGTATGTGGAATTAGTCAGTACTTTTCAACTTTTTGTTTTCATTAAACCGATCATTTTTCTCACAACGGCGTTATTACTTATAAAGGTATTGCCGCAATATCGGAATGCCTTTTCCGGATTAACATTATGGGCTTCTTCATTATTCATATTAATTGGTGATGATTTATTACAGTACTGGTATCACCGCAAGGCTCATGAGTGGCCCTGGTTATGGAAATTGCACCGTCCCCACCATTCTTCTAGAGAAATGGGAGTGTTGGTGTCCTATAGAAATGCAGTATTGTATTACATCTTAATGCCTAATATATGGTGGTTGGGTATGGCTACCTATTTCGGTTTATATCATGAAATGATTATCGCAATTATATTGAAACAGTTAATAGTTACCGGTGCCCATAGTGAAGCAAGATGGGATGCATTTTTATATAAATACAAAACATTGCATCCGCTCGCGTGGTTGGTTGAGCGCTTTATATCAACACCAGCCACTCATTTTGCCCACCATGGGAAAAGTCCTGAGGATGGAATTAGTAACCCAAATGGAAATTATAGTAATATGTTCTTTCTTTGGGATGTGATTTTTGGTACAGCCCGTATCACCAGAAAGTATCCCGAAGTATACGGGATACCCGATGACCTTGGGGACAGTTGGCAGTCTCATCTCTATTATCCATTTGTTAAATCTGATAAAACAGGTAGCGAGATAGCAGTATAATAATTTTTAGCTGTAATTATTTGATTCAAGTAATATAATAGACAAACAGAAATTATGATGGTGGCCATACGACATTACTTGTGTAGACTACACAATGCACAATATTACTCATATAGGATCACTATTTGATGATTTCGTCAAGTATTAACTGTTATACCACTTCTTGCCAGACCTCACCCTTGGGATTAGTATGAAAAAGCTAACTATACTGTCACTGGCAGCTTTTTTATTGCTCTCTTGTGAAGCACAGAAATTTCCTGATAATCCAAAACTGGTAGTGATGATAGCCGTCGATATGTTCCCAGCTGAGATCCTTCAGCGGATTGAACCCCACTTGAAGGGGGGATTAAAATGGTTGCTAAATCATGGTATTCATTATGAAAACGCTCATCAAGAACATGCGAATACCGTGACAGGTACCGGTCATTTTTCCATTGGTTCAGGGCGATACCCCGGACCATCAGGCGTACTGGGAAATTCATGGTATGTTCGCTCATTGGGAAAATCAGTTAACTGTGTCGAAGATTCTATTGCTAAACCGGTAGGTGGGAAAGGCAATGCCCGTTCCTATCGGCAGATAGAATCGAATACGGTTAGTGACTGGGCAAAATCAAAACATCCGGATTCAAAAGTATACACGGTGGCGGCAAAGGATCGAGCTGCCATTATGCTGGGTGGGGAAAATGCAAACCTTGCTATATATTATAACTATAACGGCACATTTATTACATCAGATTATTATATGGAAGAACTTCCTGGATGGTTGGATGATTTCAATCAATCTTTAAATATTAATGCATATCGGGATTCTGTCTGGAATCATTCCAGAACAATGGAATTGTATCATGAATTAGCAACTGTCGATTCGTTTTATGGAGAAGTGGATGAGTTTAATGATGATGTATATTCACCTACACTACCGAAAAGCTTGAATAGTGTCGCTCTTGAAAAAACAGGAAATTATCTTGTATCTATGCCTTGGTTTGACAGGATTGTTATGAAAATTGCTGAGTCGGCAATAATAAATGAAGAGCTGGGTAAAGACGAAATTGTGGATTTTCTCGGAATCGGATTTTCCACTGCAGATTGGATCGGTCATAATCATGGGCCCAATTCCCATGAAGTTTTAGACTATTTTTTCCGTTTTGATGCATATTTAATGAATTTTATAAAAACATTAGATGATCTGGTTGGTTTAAAGGATATTGTTTTTGTATTGAGCTCTGATCATGGGGCTATTCCTTTACCGGAGCACCTTTCATCAAATGGTATTGAATCTGAACGTTTGGACCATGATAGTTTTAATAGTCGAATAAAACGGATTAAAGAGCAGTTAGGTGATGACATAATTTACAGTGGGAATGGATTTTATTTTCCGCGTCATTTCACAAACGATCAAAAAGAGGATGCACTGCAGTTAATCAAAAAAGAAATGATAGGGCTGAACGCTCTTGGCTATATTTTTTCTCGGGAAGAAATATTACTTATGAAAGGTATTAATCCATTCAACCGCCGGTTAAAACATATGATCCATCCCCAAATGAGTCCGGATGTAATTTTAGTACTCCGTGAATATTTTACAAGCCGCTCTCCATTAGGCACCACACATGGGACCCCCTACAATTATGATACCCATGTACCACTTATTTTTTCCCATATTAATATAAAACCAGCACGAATCAGTAGACCCGTTGCCACTGTGGATATAGCCCCAACCATCGGTTCACTTTTAAACGTATCTATCCCTGAAGATGTTGATGGAAACAGTTTAAGGGAAATTTCCCCATGATACAATTGCACGGAATTTGGTAAGAATATTTTTAATTAAATTAAATGAAAGTTTTTGGTGCTGGGATTTACTTATACCAGATACAAGCTGGTAAATACTTGCAGACTAAGAAGATGGTGCTGTTGAAATAACCATCACCCAAGGGACTACTATTTAGCCAAGGTGTTTAATATGAAACGAATTATCTTAAGCCTGCTTCTCTTTATAACGGTCATTCCTGCGCAATGGTCCACTGATCCTGCCGCTCCGCAATCGCTGGGTAGCGGCGTTCAGGCGCAACTTACGGCGACTTCCGATGGAGGAGTTTATGTGGCGTGGTTGAGTGATGGCAATAATTACCAGGTCTACCTGCAGCGTTTGAATTCTTCCGGTGAACCCCAGTGGGATGACGATGGAATGGTTGTGAGTAATAACGACAATGCTTCTTGGATTGCTGTATACCATTTGAATCTCGCTGTAGATAGCGAGGACAACGCCATCATCACGACTGTGGACCAGCGGACAGGTGATACGTGGGAGGTGTATGCCTACAAAATAGCTCCCGATGGCTCCATGTTATGGGGAGTTGATGGAGTGGCACTCACCGCTTCCAGTGTGAGTAACATGTCGCCCCGGTTGACGGTACTACCGGATAACAGTGTGGTTGTTACCTGGACTCATGATAATAATTCTGTCCTCTTTCAGCGTATTTCATCCACCGGCGCGTTGCTTTGGGGTACTGGAATTCTCATTGAGGACGATGATGCTATCGCTGTGCTTTCGCCGAAACCCATCGTCACCGTAGAAGGCGATGTGTTGATCCAGTGGATCCGGCAGTCAGGTGCCTATCCCTGGGCTCCAGACAGCGAGTTGTATTTGCAGAAGTACGATCTTGATGGCAATCCTCAGTGGATCAATCCTATCGTGGTGGTGGGACCGGTGCAGTTTCCCATGGGGAACTGGCTGCAGCAGTCTGTGGCTGATGCTGAAAACGGCAGTTTTTCAGGGTGGACGGAAATGTCCGGGAATGTGCAGAATGCCGGGGTACAGCATATCACTGAATTCGGTGCGTTATCGTGGACTGGTGGAGTGGATCTGTCAACCAATTCAAGCAACTTCCGTATCGCTCCACAGCTTACTGTTGCTGAAGATACCCAGGAACTCATGGCTGTCTGGGGAGAAGCCACCGGAACCCAATTCCAGCATGGTGTTTACGCCCAGCGGCTGGACAATAGCGGGAATCGGCTCTGGGGATCTAATGGCACAGCAGTGGTGCCGCTAAACAGTGATTATGTTTATCTTGACCTATCCATAGCGGGTTTCGGCGAAGAGCTGATTACGACTTACATTCAGCAGCTTGATTACACAAACAATGACATCTATGCTGCTCGTCTGGATGCCAATGGCGACTATGTTTGGACCGGCGAAACGGTAGCGGTGACTAATTCCGGAAATCCCAAATCAGATATGATGATCGCCAAGGGGCCCGGCTGCCTTTTTATTGCCTGGACGGAGGACGGTTCCATTTACACACACTGTCTTCTTGGAGATGGGACACTTGGAGCTCCGATCAATGCTCTTTTGGTTCCTTCGGAATATGCGACGATCCAAGCAGCTATTGATTCTGCTGCTGATGGTGAAATGATCCTAGTGGCTGATGGTACGTATACTGGTGCAGGAAACAAGGAATTGACCTGGGATGGAACAGAAAAACATATTATCGTCAAATCCGAAAATGGTCCAGAAAATTGTATCATCGATCTGGAAGATAGCGGCCGCGCCTTTACATTTATATCTGGAACGGGTAATAATTCCATTTGGATAACAGCAGCTGATGTGATTGATGGCTTTACTATTCGCAACGGCAACACCAATGACTATGCTGGTGCTATTTACTGTTATTACGGCTATGATAATGATGTATCGCCTACAATAAGAAACTGTGTATTTGAAAATAATACCTCCAATTACGGTGGTGCGATTTGTATAGATGGTGGTAGTTCCCTAATAACGAACTGTGTTTTTGACAGCAACAGCGCTAATTATGGTGGTGCCATTTATCTTGGTTCTGCTGGTGGTGATACAGAGCCGTTGATTCAACAATGTACATTCACGGGTAATTCAGCAGATTTGGCTTGGAATGGACAGGGCGGAGCTATTTATTTAACCAACGTATCCACAAATGAAGATTGCCGGATTAATAACAATACTTTTGATGGGAACAGTGCGCCTAATGGCGGAGCTATTTATTTTAGTACATCCAGTCCAGAAGTCAGCGGAAATTTGTTTGTTAATAATACCGGTTCAACCAATGGCAGTGCGCTTTATATAGGTAATTACGAGGGCCCAACCATCAGTAATTGTACCATTGCAAACAACACCGGTCCTGAAGCTGTTTATTGCTATGGGTTTAATGGAACCGTTGAGCCAGTCTTCATTAATACTATCATTTGGGATTCTGACAGTTCTTTTGGCTTTCAAGATACCAGCCAGGCCAACCCGATCATTTCTTACTGCAATCTTGAATCGGGATTTCCAATTACGGGCACAGATGGGGGTGGCAACATCAGTATTGACCCGCTTTTCTGCAACCCAGACAGCGGCGACTACACCTTAGCCGAAAACTCATCCTGTGTCGTTGCAGGTACTAATGGATCAAATATGGGGGCTTTTGGTGTAGGCTGTGGATCCATACATATTGGCCCCCTGTGGTACGTAGCTACCACAGGTTCAGATGAAACGGGTAATGGTACTAACACGGACCCATTTGCTACGATACAAACAGCTATTGATTCATCCAGTGATGGCGATACAGTATTAGTAACAGCTGGGGCTTATGTTGAATCAATCGACTTCAATGGGAAAAACATAGTAGTAGGATCGTATCTTTTACTTTACCCAGACAGTCTGAGCTTAGTGTCTGAAACTATAATCGATGGTGATAATACACTGAGACCTGTGAAAATTGATAATGGTAAAATAATTGGTTTCAGTGTATTAAACGGTTACCCAAGTGAAGGAATTGATTATGGTTCCTCTATCTCTGTAAATAACACCTGCGAAATCAGTTATTGCCTTATAAACACCTCTTATAATGGCTATGTGCTTGGTTTCTGGCAAATTGATTCAGTAAATATTGATCATATTACCTTGAATCCTGCCCAAAATACTACTGGTGATGGCATGGTTTGGAACGAGCCTGGAAATGGCCAGTCCATAATCATTAAGAATTCATATATAGTTCCAGCTGATATTTCAGAATATAGTGAACAGTCTGAAGGATGGGAAGTTTCTATTTCCTATTGTGCTTCTACAAATGAATTCACTGCCTATAATGATGACAGTACAAATATAACAGTTAACCCATTTTTCTGTAATGTCGTTGGGGGCGATTTTTCACTGGGATCTAATTCTCCACTTATTGGTGCTGATGAAAATGGCGCAAATATGGGAGCATTGGGAGTAGGATGCGGAATAATTAATCAGGTATTAAATGTGCCAACAGATTATGTTACCATTCAAGAAGCCATTGATGCTTCCATCGATGGTGATACAGTGTTAATTCATCCTGGTATTTATGAAGGTGCTTACCTATACAATAAAAACATCAATTTATTTTCCTTTTACTCTACAACGGGAGATACAGGCTATATATCAAATACTATTATTGATGGTGATGATGATGGGTGTACTTTAATGATTTATGGAAATATAGATGAATCCACCCGCATTTCAGGCTTTACAATTCAGAATGGAACAGGGTGTGTCTATGGACAAGGCGGAGGATTATACATTGAAGGTTCACCTGTTGTAGATAATCTGGTGATAAAAGATAACAATGCACTCTTGAATGGTGGCGGAATATGTGTCAATTTAAATTCATCACCAACTTTTAGAGATTTAATAGTTAAAAATAACACAGGTGAACTAGGTGCGGGGATTTATGTTACTGGATCCACAATTGATATGCAAAATTGCGTGATTTCAAATAATTCTGCAAATAGTAAAGGTGGTGGTGTATTTATAGCACATGCTACTTCCGGAACGAATTTGGCAAATGTAACAATAACTGGGAATACTGCTGCCGAATCCGGCGGCGGGATTTATTGTGAAGATTCCAGCCCAAGTTTGGTTAATTCTATTCTGTGGAATAATTTACCAGAGGAGATTTATATTTATTCTGATACGGTAATTGTAGCCTATTCAGACATCCAAGGTGGCTGGGAGGGCACAGGGAATATTGATTCCGATCCGCTCTTCTGTAATCCCGATAGTGGTGATTATGCTTTAGCAGAGAACTCACCATGTGTTGGTACTGGCTATTATGGTGTTAACATGGGTGCTCTTGGAGTTGGTTGTGGCACATATAATTTTCCACCAACTGATTTCTCTTTATCAGAACCAAGCAATAACGCTCAAATAACGATAGATGAATCAAACATGAATGATGGCTATATCACATTCTCGTGGGGCGAATCATCTGATGCTAATGGTGATTCACTTTATTATCTCGTGCGATCCGCCAGCGCTGAAATAGGTGATCATGGTATGGATACGAATGCTACGTCTATTACGGTATCATACGTAGATATAATTGAAGATATGTCTGAGAATAACGTTACAGCCGCTGCGCTGGAATGGACTGTATACGTCACGGATGGCATAGATACAGTAGAGGCAGATAACGCGCCATTTACAATTGAAATTGATGGCGCTAATGCATTGAGAACATATCTAGAAGGATTGCTCCCAGATGAGTTTGCGCTCCGCCAAAACTACCCCAATCCCTTTAACCCAATCACAACTCTCCGCTACGACCTGCCTGAGAATAGCTATGTGAATGTAACTGTTTATGACATGCTTGGTAGGAAAGTAAAAACCCTAATCAACCAAACCCAAGACGCTGGCTATAGATCAGTGATCTGGGATGCCACCAATGACTATGGCAAACCAATTAGTGCGGGTATTTACCTTTACCAAATACAGGCTGGGGGATACACCAGCACTAAAAAGATGGTACTGTTGAAATAGATTCTTTAATTAGGTAAACATCAAACCTTGTTAAGTGACGGATTTTTTTGTTTATAGATATCTAGGACAGACGGGGTGTAAAATTGATTATATGAAGCGCTGTAAGTTTATATTTCCGTTATTAATAGTTTGTTTGCTAGATAACCTATTTGCCCAATCTCTGTCGGATAATTTCAGAATGCCAATGTGGAGTTATAATAAACCTCATCCTTACCCAAATGATGACTGGTATAATTTATTCAAGCCAATAAAACTGAATGAGAAATACAAGAATGTTAAATCAATTTCTGTTTCTGAAGACAGTAAATCAACTAGATATAATTATGATGATAAAGGAAATTTGAAAACGATAGAAAAAATAATCGGGGAAAAAATAGAGTATACTATAAGTTTAAAATATGATGATAAAAATCGTATCACATCAGCACATCTATCTGGTTATCTAAACGAAAGGAATGAGTTTACTTACAATGATGAAGGCTTGCTTATTAGGAATGAGGCTTTCTTATATGATGATAATAAAAATAGCGATAATCAATATTTAACACATACATTTGAATATGACTCTAAAAGTAGAATAATTAAAATACTTCAATATGCAAAGAAGCTGAGTTCATCATCAGAACCGGCAGAAACAGAATTAATTCTTTATTGGACATTTACTTACGATAATCTTAGAAATGAATATACAAGAATGATGGAACAGCGATATAATGCGATAAATAATGAATGGCAACAAACATTCATCTACAGCCATAAAAATTGGGATAACCCACAAAAATTCCAAACTTTTGAAAATGGCGAGCTTGTAAAAGACAATAAAATTATTAAATCAATTTATCTTTTTGATTATGACAGGGATGGTAACTATTTAGGTTATGAATATAAACTATGGGATAAGGTAGAGAAATCATTGGAATATAATTATGATACGAATGGATTATTAAAATCTTCGGAAGAATACGAGTGGAATCCAAATTGGGGTGGAAAATTGGAGAAAACACATGAATACAAATTTGAGTTCACTTTCTGGTAATATTTATAAAGCGAATCCTACTACTATTAATCTTCACTGGCTTGGCGCTAGTTTTGTTGGATTCCCATTTTAATATGATTCATAACTGAATCGAGCCCCGCCCAGCAGCGGGGTTTTTTGTTTATAGACATTTAGGACTGGGGTGGTTTAATATTACTTTATATAAAATACATCTGGCTTTTAAAAAGGAGTTCTGAAGTGGTATTAAATAAAATTAATTTAAATGAAAAATTATCAAAGTTCTCGAAATATTGGTCTCCTCGAATTATCGCAGAAATGAATGACTATCAGTTTAAACTTGTAAAAATAAAAGGCGAGTTTATTTGGCACGATCATAAAGACACAGATGAAGTCTTTATAGTGATTGAAGGAAATATGAGCATTGAGTTTCGAGATGGTATAGTGGATTTATCTGAAGGAGAAATGTATGTTGTTCCAAAAGGTGTTACACATAAGACTTATGCAGAAAATGAATGTAAAGTAATGCTTGTTGAGCCAACGGGTGTCATAAATACTGGTGAAGCAGGTGGGGAGCTCACTGCCCCAAATGATGTTTGGGTATAAGTCCATCATCTGAAATGCCACTGAAAGTTGTGGCAAACCACCACGGTTCTTATTGAATTCTCTTACTATCCATATCAATTAAAGTAAAATGAGTAAGAAAATAAACTTAGACGAAATCGAAATCACAAGAGATGGACTTGTGTTTGTTGGTGGAGTAGAAACACGCATGCCTACTGTACCAGATTTCAAAGATTCAGACTGGTATAAAATCCTTCAAGACATTGACAGGCCGAAGCTCAAGTACTCACATCAAAAAGAAGATGCCAAGCTGATGACACCATATCACATGGGGATTAAACTTGAAAATGTATTTTGCGGATACGATAGTCCTTTCATACTGGAACAGCTACTGAAGTATTGGACTGAACAGCGGGATAAATTGGTAAAACAGATGGAAGACCAGAACATTGGCGCAACCACTCTAATCGGTATTGATAAGGCAAAAAAAATTCTGGAGTATGAACGTGCTTGTTGGATAGCAATAAATAAGTATCTGCAAAATCAAAACGTATTTGAGATGTTGTGTGAAAAGCAAGACCCACCATATCCTTTGTCTAATGAAAAATTTCTACATTTAGCAGACTTACCTCAAGAAGCAAGAGAGTTTGAGCCGCACTATGGATTAGATGTACTCAGGCAATACTGCGAGGATATTCTAGATCGTACTTATCATGATCGCATATCAATCAGTGATAATGCTGTAGCGGCAATGTTAAATGACAAGGGTATTGATATTGATGGCAAATCTCCGACCACCCAATGGAAGGATATGGCCCTTGTGTTTACTGAGACAAACCACATTGAGTTTACTTATGATGATAGGATGGAAATAATAATCCCATCACAGAAAACTGGACTAAAAACTGCGGAAGGAAAATACAATGAAGAGTATAACTCTCTTTTAAAATTCGCAATTGCAAAAGGCACAATCACAAAAAGTATTCGCAGGCGAATACATCAGATATTTGTAACACAGAAAAATGTATCTAGCCTAAGAACATGGCTCAGGGAACTTACTGGGCGAAATGATAATCCTATTACATACAGTAAAGCGAATGGCTGGGTCTGCCAGTTCAGTATTAATCAAAATGTACATAAAATCAGCACGGATGGAAATTTAGTCCGTGTATAGAAGCCGATTAAGGCAACATTTTTTCTACCATGGCTTTATCTATCGACTGGCCTGATGGGTCCGCCTTTAACACATCACTAATTATTTTAAACTGCTTTTCTCCCCGTTGATACACCTCAGCGTACGGAATTTGATGGAAAGAAACCATGGAATATCTTGGGATAAATTGACCAGGAAACATTCGTTCCAGTTTTAATTCCATATTTCTTCTTGTTTTGTATTCTGGATCGTTCACATGATCACGCATTTCCAGGTAATTCTCAAGGGCCATATCAGCAATGGCATGCCCATTTTCTACCTGAGTGGATGAGAAAGCGTTAAAAATGGTATTCCAGTCATTTTCATTTTGACCTATCAATTTCGCTAGAGTAGAACAATCCTGGAATGATGCATTCATTCCCTGACCAAAAAAAGGGGCCACTGCATGAGCGGCATCACCAATTAGCAATGCCTTATCTCCCAAATGCCATGGTTTGCAATACACCGAAGCTAGATCACCTGTTGGGTTTTTTTGAAAGTCTTCAACAAGGTTAGGTATCAATTTAATCGCATCTGGAAATTGTGATTGAAATAGATTAAAGATGTCTTTTTCGGTTTTTACAGTTTCAAAACTGGTTTTACCTATCATTGGAAAAAATAAAGTACAAGTGAAGGAACAATCATTATTGGGCAGTGCAATAAGCATGTGATTACCCCTGGGCCAAATGTGCAAGGCGTTCGGTTCGATCTGAAATTTTCCCGATTTCATAGGTGGTATTGTTAATTCTTTATAGCCATGTCCCAGTGGCTTTTTCACATATTGTATATTTGCTTTTTCTACAATGGATTTTCTTAAAATTGATGCAGATCCATCACAACCGATGACCCTATTGAAAGACCATTCGATTTTTTCTAATGAATCAGACAATTGAAATAATAATTTATTTTGTTCTAAATCAGCTGACAATAACTGATGATTAAATCGAATAGTGACATTTCCCGTTTCTTCAGCCAAAGTCATAAGTTCCATGTTCAGGTGGGCCCGGGAAACAGAAAAGATCACTTCATTTTCTTTTTGTCCATAGGGTTGCAAGTGAATGCCGCCGTTCAAGCCATGGATCATGCGTCCCTTCATGGGAATGGTATTGGGTTTGATTTTATCGTATAGACCAACTTCTTTGAGCGCATGGTTACCGCGAATTGATAGCGCTAGGTTAATAGACCGCCCTGCTGAAATGGATTCCTTCCTCATATCTGGGCGGCGTTCAAAAATTTCAACGGAATAACCTCGTTTTGCCAGATAGGTTGCCAGTAGAGGCCCAGCCAAACCAGCGCCAATCAACGTAAACTTTTCTTTATTCACTAAGACTTTGTTCTAGCAGTTCAACAAAGTCATACACTTCAGTATACCGGTTGAATAATGGATGAGGTGCAACACGAATTACGTCTGGCTTTCTCCAATCGCAGACCACCCCTTTTTTTGATATTATTTTAAAAGTATTATTTCCACCAGGCGTTACTAGTGATAATTGACATCCCCGTTCTGCTGGATTTGCTGGGGTTATAATCGATACGGCTGGTAGGTTTTCTGCAATTAGGTATTCCAGGAAACCTGTCAGTTTTTCACTTTTAAGCCGGATAGCAGCCATTCCGACTTCATCAAATATTTCCATAGCAGCCAGTAATGGTGCCATTCCCATTACGGGCGCATTGCTTATCTGCCACCCCTCTGCTGTTTGAATTGCATCAAAATCTGGGCCCATTTCAAAGCGAGTATTTTTATTATGACCCCACCAACCGGAAAGTCTTGGACCTGTCCAATCATGATGCGTTTTGTGAATAAAGATACCTCCAGGTGAACCGGGACCAGCGCATAAATATTTGTATGAACACCAGGCCGCGAAATCCACATCCCAATTGTGGAGATTCAATTCAAGGTTGCCAGCCCCATGGGCCAGATCAAAGCCTACGAAGGCACCTGCTTTATGTCCAGCCTTCGTAATGGATTGCATATCAAAGGCCTGTCCTGTGTAATAGTTTACACCACCCAAAATCACAGTAGCCAGCTCTTCATTAATATCCCTTACTGCAGCTAGAATATCTTTTGTTCTGAGCGTGGTTTCACCTTTCCTTGGGCTAAGTTCAATTAACGTATCATGCGGATCAAATCCATGGAATTTGATTTGGGATTTAATTGCATATTGGTCTGATGGGAATGTTCCTTGCTCAATGATAATTTTTTTTCTGGTTTCATTGGGTTGGTAAAACGATACCAATAGTAGGTGGATATTTACCGTCAGAGCATTCATGACTACCACTTCTGATGGTTGTGCCCCCACCAGTCTGGCAGTGTTTTCTTTAAGCCTTTCATGGAAATTCTCCCAGCGGCTATGCTGACCAAGCAATCCCTCTTTTTCCCAAACATTCAATTCCTTTTCAACATATTTTCGAACTGATTTAGGTTGGATCCCAAGAGAATTACCGGAAAAATAAATTACTTTTTCTTTATTATCATTTTTTGGATAATGAAATTTATCTCGGTATGAACCCAGCGGATCATCCTGATCCATGATTTTTGCGCAGGATCTAGAATTTTCGAAGGTCATGAAAAATGGTTAGCAGGTAGCCCCAGCCAGTCCAAGGCATTTTGAAAAAGTAATTTGTCTTTTTGTTTATTATTATAATCCATGGATTCTATCAAATTTCCTGATTCAATTTCTCCAAGGGGAAAAGGATAATCGCTTCCTAGCGCAATTTTATCTGCCCCTATTTTTTTAATTAAAAAATCCAATGCATCCGCATCATGAACCAATGAATCCACCCAAAATTTTCCAAGATATTTTTGTGGATCAACTTGATTATCGATAGCACAAAGATCGGGACGGACATCATACCCTTTTTGTATTCGCCCCACGGTAGCCGGGAAAGATCCCCCACCATGGGCAAAAGCGACCCGCAGGTTTGGTAAACGTTCAAACACGCCCCCAAAGATCATAGAACAAATCGCCCGGCTGGTCTCCGCCGGCATCCCTACCAGCCAAGGCAGCCAGTATTTTTCCATATTTTCTTTTCCCATTATGTCCCAAGGATGAATAAAAATGGCAGTGCCAAGGTCTTCTGCCGCTTCAAAAACAGCGAAAAGTGACTCGTCACTCAAGTTTACACCGTTAATATTTGTCCCGATTTGAACACCAGCCATCCCCAATTCATGGATACAACGTTGCAACTCCATTATTGCTTTTTCAGGTTCCTGCAGTGGAATAGTACCTAGCCCAACAAATCGTTTGGGAAACTCAGCAATAATAGCAGCAATATGATCATTCAGCATTTTAGAAACGTCCAGTGCATCATCTGGTTTTGCCCAGTAATTGAACATAACTGGTACAGTGGAAAGGACCTGTACATCTACTCCATGGTGTTCACATTCATTCATACGGACATCTGGATCCCAGCAATTTGATTCCACTTCCCGGAAGAAATATTCATCCTTCATCATGCGTGCACAGCCCGTTTTATGGTGTTCCAGGCTTATCCAGCCGCCGTAACCGTATTTTTTTTTCAAATTCGGCCATTCTTTTGGCAGAATATGGGTATGGATATCTATTTTCAAATATTATTATTAATTAGGAGGTTGTTGCATGGCACCGCAATTATCGCAAGTTCTTGCTTCTACATTATTCCAGTAATTTTCGAATAGAGGTGGTAGTTGGGAAACAATATCTTCCAAGTCCAATGTGATTTCATGAAGTAGAACATCACATTCGTCACAGTACCACTGAAAGGCATCTAGGGCACCTTCTTCCCTCTGGTATTCGACCACAAGTCCGATTGTATTTTCAAACCGTTGTGGAGAATGAGGTACATTTTTAGGCAGCAAAAAGATTTCACCTTCCTTTATTGGGATATCGACCCTTTTCTGATCATCAATTATCTTTAATAGCATGTCACCTTCAATCTGATAAAAAAACTCCTCAACCGGATCCACGTGGTAATCTTTCCGGGAATTCGGTCCACCAACAACCATGATCATAAAATCGGTTTCATTGTAAACAACTTTGTTTCCTACTGGCGGCTTGAGTAAATGACGATTCTCATCGATCCATATTTTAAAGTTTAACGGAAGTGTCACAGACATGAATTCATCCTAATCTATTGTTGCTATACATTTTAGCTCAATTGCAATAGGAGTTGGCAATGAAGTGACTTCAACAGTGGTTCGACAGGGTTGATTATTCTTAAAATAATCCGCATAAATACGGTTATACGTATCAAAATCTCTCCGCATATCCGTTAGAAATACAGTTACATCCACTAGATTATCCCAGTTGCTGCCTGATTCTTCAAGTATAATCAGGATATTATTAAATACGGCATGGCATTGGGCCTCAATATCGTGTGAAATTACATTTTTATCTTTATCTAACTGCACACCCGGAATATCTTTAGAATTTGGTTTTCGTGGTCCTACTCCTGATAGGAAAAGTAGATTTCCTACTTTGCGGGCATGCGGGTAAGCGCCTACCGGTTTGGGTGCTTTATCAGATTCAAATTTCATAAAATTTTATGCTATGCTAGTGCATATATTTTTTTGTTCAGTGAAAAATCTCAATGCTTCTGATCCACCTTCTCTACCCATGCCGGATTGTTTCATGCCGCCAAATGGAGTACGTAAATCCCTTACCAACCAGCAATTAACCCAAATCACACCAGCTTCAACCTGATTTGATACTCGGGTTGCTCTTTCTTTATCCTCTGTCCATATTGTTGCAGATAGACCATAATCAGATTCATTTGCTATTTGAATGGCATCCTCTTCATTATCAAAAGGAATTAAAGTTACAACCGGTCCGAATATTTCTTCTTGATTGGTTTTAGCATTATTATTCAAACCCTCAATAATGGTTGGTTCAATAAACCACCCCTTTTTACAGCGTCCACTCAATTTTAATGCTTTACCACCAAAAAGAATTTTCCCGCCTTCTTTTTCCGCTAATTTGATATAGTTTAATATTTTATTAAAATGGTTCTTGGATGAAACCGCACCCAGATTTGATTCATGATCTTGTGGATCTCCCACAATTAACTTATTAATCTTCCCAATAAAGTCTTTTTTAAATCGTTGAAAAATTTCTGTTTGAATCAAAATGCGTGAGCTAGAGAGGCAGATCTGCCCTTGATTAGAAAATGAAGACTGAACAACGGTTTCCAACATGTTATTGTAATTACAGTCAGTGAAAATTATGGCGGGATTCTTGCCACCCATTTCTAAGGATAGTTTTTTAAAAGAAGCAGCTGTTTTTTGAGCAATTATTTTTCCCGTAGCGGTGCCACCAGTAAAAGAAATTGCCGGCACTCCTTTATGATTAATTAAAGCGTCACCAGCAGTAATTCCTTGTCCATGAATAATATTTAAAACTCCTGCAGGCAGGTTAGCATCCACACATATTTCCCCAAGTTTGTAGGCAGTATATGGTGTGATTTCTGAAGGTTTTGCCAATACAGTATTACCGGCCATTAGAGCTGGTGCTATTTTCCATGTAAATAAATATAAAGGGAGATTCCAAGGTGAAATGCAACCCACAACTCCTAGTGGTGCATGAACCACCCTGTTTTCAGATTGATCACTATTTATCTCTGAATCGAATTTGAATGTTGGACCATACTCCGCGAAAAATCGAAAATTGGCTATTGCCCTCGGTATATCAACGGACTGCGCTAACTTGACTGGCTTTCCAGTATCCCTAGATTCATAATTCGCAAAATCGTCTAGTTGATGTTCTAATAATTCAGCGATTTTATGTAGATATTGTGATCGATCGGTAACGGTTAATTCAGACCATCCAGGGAAAGCTGCCTTTGCAGCTTGAAATGCGACGTCAATATCAGTTGAACTAGAATTAGGTACTTTAGAATATACTTGTCCTGTAGCCGGTTCAAATACATCTAAATATTCTTCAGTTTTTGGTTGCATGAATTTGCCATTGATAAAATTAGTTAATTGCTCCATTAATTTCCTTGTACGTGATAAAAGAACCCCAGGTTGTTTTCCACTTCCTGCGGTAATTGAGGCAAAGCCGAGCGGGGGATCAAGAATGTAGTTAATTCACTGAAGTCTCTAAAAATGCGGTGTTTCTCTGCTGTTTTATTGAGGTATTCCGAACCGGTAGAACCGCCAGTACCAATTTTGCGACCGATCATTCTAGAAACCATAAGTGCATGACGATATCGCCATGTCGTGAATAGTTCATCCACGTCTACCAGTTTAGTTAATAAATGGTATGGATTATAAAGAATGGGTTGATCGCGGTATAATAATATTAGCAAAGCTGCCTTGGTTGCTTTATGAGATAGGCGCCATTTTCCTTCTTGTACCAATTTGTTATGTTCTTTTACACTTAACACTACGCCAAATGATGCTTCAGTATTTTCGTATTCCTTGAGGTGTTTTTCTTTTTCAGTTTTGGAAAGTTTTTTATTGGTTTTTATAACCTGCCTGTCATCGTCTAGCATGCCTGCGACGGCCTGCTCATATTCATTCCAGAAAGAAGTTACACCCCAATTAAGGAATGGTGTTCGCTCCAGCCATTTTTCCACAACATTAAAAAGAGACGGAGTTGATTCAGATGCTAAAACTTTGGCTTGTTCTGGTTCATTAAGATGTGCGTGGTAATCCGTACCTCTATAAGAATAACGATCTTCTTTACTTAACCCGAGTTTATTCTCGATCAGTCGAAACTGGACGCTTTGAAATCCAGAGGCAGGTATTAGAAAATCCCTGAAATCCAAAAAATCCATGGGTGTCATTGTTTCCAGAACATGTATTTGGTCAATTAAAATTTTTTGTATTTCAATAACCCGATCCAAGCGAGATACAGCTGTGCCGATATGGGATTCCTGAATATCTTCTTTACTAAAAATCCCAAGAACTGAATCCACTTCAAAAAGGATTTGTTTAAACCATAATTCATATATCTGGTGAATAATAATAAACAGCATTTCATCGTGGGCAGGTTTACCATACTCCTCACTAATTAAATGTTGACTTTTTAGGATCTTTTCTAGACCTAAATAATCCTGATAGTATTGAGGTGGATGGATCTTTTCTGTGCTCATTATTTTTCCTCATATTTAAATAAAAATGGTCGTGAAGGCGCAGCATCTAACCGCATCGGTGGGATTTCAATTACCATAAAATATAATCCGTCATCAAGAGAATCAGGAATGAAAGCCAATTCTGTGATTGTTTTTTTGAAAGGTGGTTTAGCCTCAAAATAACGATGATGATTACCGAGCATACCGTTATCATTTGTACGGTCTAGAGAAGGGAGATCAACTACTAAATGTTTTATCCCCAGATTGTTCAGAAAAGTGATTGCATCCGTGGTAAAAAAGACTGTATTTGATGCATTATATTTTTGTGCCAATTTCTCTTTTGTATTTGGCAAAGTCCGTAGTGCCAAACCCTCCCGTGAATGAGATAGTTTTTCTTCAAGGTCCATTTTAGTAATGACCATATCATCATCATTGACATTACTGTGGTAGGATTCTTCAGTTTCTGACCATTTTTTCGGCGTAACAGAAATTAATTCCGAATGGATGAAACCGGGTGATAATACATCATGGATATATATATCCTTTTCCAAAATATGACCTGCACATTCAGTGTGCGTCCCGGTACAATGAATATTCTGATTAATGACCATTACATTACAGCCATTATTATTTTTAACCTCTCCAAAAAATTCGCGCTGTTGAAATGGCACCGCTTTTCCAGGAGGTGCGTCGTAGAAATTTGGCTGGCTGCCACCGTAATCATAAGGAATTGCTAGGCAAACGGACGATGTTAGATCAATTTGATAGATTTTTTGATCTTTATTAACAGATAATTCCATTGAAAGAAAGGTAGTATTTTCGAAGGAAAATAGGACAAATGTTATTAATTACAATGAAAAATTACTTCTAAAATTATCCAGGACGCTTTATGGCATTCTCAAACACTATAGCAGTTATAATTGAATAAACCTATCCAGACAAAGGTGTTTACGATTAAGAGCTACCATACATTATCCATTAAAAATTTTGTACGTGCTATAAAAAATTATCAAATATTCATCGAATTTTTACTTTACCGCTTGCGCAGTATTCATCCCCCGCTTAGTTTTTACCTACCTATAGGATTAGAATTTGATTGAAATAAAGAATTCTAATTCTGGAGGTTGGCAAGTGAATAAGTGAATGGCTCCGGGTTGGCGTTCGGGGCCTTTCTTTTTCCGGAACAATTTCATTATTTTTGATTTATACTGAGTGGTTGCGGCTTATCTGCTGAATCCTTAATATTAATCAAACGTACGTTTTTTGACAATGGGGGCGACCGGTTTCGACGGGGCCTGATAATGGTAGAATCGCATGCAGAGGTTCCGGGATCCTCTTAAATATCCCCGGACTATCAATAAATGCCGATTACGGCTACATGGCTGCAGCTTAATTAGCTCTGCCCGTCCTGGATTGAATTTGTCTATGGTTTAATCTAAGGGCGTCATAAACATGGACTGGTCCCTGCGATTGCTTGCAACAAAGGGATGAGATACTTGGTAAGCTGGTTAACAGACTCAGCGTTATCTGGTGGGACTGTTAATAAGATAAAATCAGATAACTAAGCATGTAGATGTTTTATTAGCATCTGTCTCGGACGGGAGTTCGAATCTCCCCGCCTCCACTTGAATTCTTACATGCGCTCTGGGGCGCTGACACCCAGGACGCCCAATCCATTACCCAATACTATTTTTACTGAAGTGATAAGGTTAAGGCGAGCTGTGGAAAGATCGTGGTCATCTGTAATGACCCGGCACGAGGCATAGAACTTGTGAAACTCTGCAGACATATGATGGAGGTAATTTGCGATTCCTTGGGGTTCCATATTTTCCAGCGCTGTGGCCATCACTTCCGGAAATTCGGTGAGTACTTTGATTAAAGATATCTCTGTGTCATCTGATAAAAGTGCACAATCAAATTCGCCAGTAATGGCGAGATGTTTTTCTGCCCCATTTTTAATGATATTGCAGATCCGCGCATGGGCATACTGAAGGTAATATACGGGATTTTTTTCTGACTGGTCCGCTGCTAGATCAAGATCAAAATTCAAGTGACTGTTCATACTACGCATGATAAAAAAGTAGCGCACCACATCTGGGCCCACTTGCTTGGTCAATTCTTCTAATGTGACAAAGGTGGCTTTGCGCGTTGACATTTTTACTTTTTTCCCGCTTTTGAGTAGTGTAACAAACTGGTGGATCAACACCCTGATCGGTGCAATATCGATACCCAATGCTTCCAGGGCCGCTAAAACATCAGGGTATGTATCCGCATGATCCGATCCAAAAAGGTCAATGATCAGGTCAAAATTTCGATTTAGTTTGTCACGATGGTAAGCCGTATCTGGTAACCGATAGGTTGGTTCGCCACTACTTTTATAATACACGCGATCCTTTTCTAACCCCAAAGCAGTTGCCTTGAGCCATGTTGCGCCTTCGGATTCATATATAAGGTTCTTATTACGCAGATCTTCAACCAGCGCATCAATGGCCCCAGTATTGTAATAAGTTTGTTCATTGGAAAAAACGTCATGGTTAATTCCTATGATTTCGAGAGTATTTTTAATATCTGCGAATATTAATTCTTCCGCGTGGGTACGAAATATTCTATCTTCTGGTGATAAGCCATCCCCATGCCGTTCGAGGATCTTTTTGGCAATGGTTTTAATATAGTCACCCTCGTAACCGTCTTCCGGAAAATCACCTTCTTGACCAACTTGATCAAGGTACCGCGCTGTAACCGATTGGCCCAGTATACGCATTTGTCGGCCTGCATCATTATAATAATATTCCCGCGTTACATCGTAGTGATGCCATTCCAAAATATTGGCGATTGTATCCCCCAGCACTGCTTGCCGTCCATGGCCAACAGTGAGTGGTCCGGTTGGATTGGCGCTGACAAATTCTACGTTAGCGTTCTTTCCCTTTCCAGTATCTGTACGGCCATATGTATCCGCTGACGCAATGATCTCCGTAACAGTTTTCTGGTAAAATGATTTTGCGACACGAAAATTTAGAAACCCTGGTTGTGTAACTGAATGATCAGAAATGATTATTTTATTAATTGTCAATTCTGACTGGATCATTTTCGCTATTTCCAGGGGATTTTTCCGCAGTGTTTTGGCTAGTGCCATAGCAATATTCGATGAAAAATCACCAAAGTCAGAATTTGCTGATTTTTCAACCAGCACATTTTCCTTGATTTCCAACTTGGCCAAACCAGCATGAATTACTTCACTAATATATTGTTTGATTTCAATCATTGTATTCTGTTAGTTGTGCGTCGGCCCACAGCCTTTCCAACCGATAATATTCCCGCTCACTCGATTTAAAAATATGCACCACAACATCTACGTAATCCAGCAGGACCCAATTTAGTTGTTCATAACCTTCGATGCGCCATGCTTTACTAACTGTTCCTTTGCGAATAGCATCCGCTATGGCTTTCACCTGGATATCCGTGGCCGCAGAGCAAATGACAAAATGGTCTGTTATGCTCGTCAGTTCAGCAACGTGGATTACAAGTATATTTTCAGCTTTTTTATCTAGGGCGAGATGGGCGATTGATTCAGCGAGCTTCCCTGAACCAGAGGAATTTAATTTAATAGATGACAGTGGCTTTGATCAGTTATCTATATACGTTTGTATAGATTTTATCGAACTAAAATCCTTACCAAGAATTAACGTCAAGTCTACGCTAAGGCTTTCATCCGGCTGGTGAATCACGCGCGGGTCTTTCGCGGGGTCCAGGCCTAGCGTTTTGGCAACGTAATTTAGATCTTCCAGGTTTTCATTTCTTAAAATCAACATGGTTTGTGTGTAATTGAAATTATCAGCGTTTTCCGAACGGACCACGTCCACATTATTATTTCGCAATAAATCTGACACCTTTGAAGCCAGGCCTGCAATTCCACAGCCATTAAGGATCTCAACCTCGATATCCATAACTGGTTTTTGTTCATAGATTTCCACGGCCAGTCTTGGCTGTTCGGGAAGAGCAGGGAAGGTGACTTTGATGGGGACACCATGATGCGTCTGCCGTGTGGTAAAAGAGAAAATAAATGCTACTAACAGCAATGATAAAACAACAATAGCTGAATTTATTAATGACCCCTGTAAATCTTTGTGGCCACCGCGTTTTGATTTTTTCTTTTTACTGAATAAGGCTGATTTTTTCCGTGGCATCTACAGCGGTAATTTAATTTGGAGTTAAACCTACTGACATCAGGGATAAAAATTAATCAGGGATTCCATTTTCCATATAGTAGTTATTGTAAAACGGATGATATTCCAATCTATGACGGTTATAGCGATTATAGTAAGGACGATTACTCATATTGAATTCAATAAGTGTATTTTCCGATGGCCGATATTGCAGGTTCGCATCATATAAAAATTGGGTCTTGTTCAGGCCATAATTACCTGGCCCCATCATGCCTGTTGGCTGAATGAGACTGAAACTTGTACCCAAGTGAAGATTTGGATTCAATTCATAGGTCATCATATTGGTATAGGCAGCTACATTCATCGCCTGACCGCCAAGAGACATTGTAGACATGGAAAAATTATGTTGCATATTGAAGCGGCTGGGGTCCAATAAGGGCACGGTTGTTGAGATATTATTACCGGTAATCATTGTTCCCGCATTTTGATCCGGTAACTGGGATTTAAGCTGGCCCCATAGCCCCCCGTTTAGAATACAAAAAATAATGATGCAGTTATGTAGAATTTTCATATTAATAATAAAATTGTTAATTGCGCTTACTTATAGATACTCGAAATTTCGGTTGAATCAGTAATAACTTGCAATGTTGCAATTTGTTTAATTGCGGTGCTGTGTTTCATGATCAGGAGGTTAATTTACGTAAGGCTCGATGATGCCCCCCCCCAGGCAAACTTCACCATCGTATAAAACCACAGACTGACCAGGCGCCGCCGCAAAAACTGGTTCATCAAAATAAATTACAGCTGAGTTATCATTCACTGGTTCAATCTTGCAGGTCTTATCTTTTTGTCGGTAACGTATTTTTGCCGCTAGTTGTTTTCCCTCCTCAGGCGCCACCCCAGAGATCCAATGCAATTGGCTTGCGGGAATGATATTACTATAGAGCAGAGGGTGATTATTTCCCTGACATACTCTAAGAATATTTTTATCCATAATTTTTTCGATCACGTACCATGGTGAATTAGATTTGCTGTGGCCGCCGCCAATCCCTAAACCTTTTCTTTGACCTATAGTGTAATACATGAGGCCGTCATGAGTTCCAACTTTTTCCCCCTCATTTGAAATGATGTCCCCTGGTTGTTCTGGTAGATACCGCTCGAGGAACTGACGAAAATTCCGTTCACCAACGAAACAAATACCGGTACTATCCTTTTTCTCCGCTGTTGGCAATCCAGCTTTTTTGGCGAGTTTCCGCACCTCTTGTTTTTGTATTTTCCCGATTGGGAATATACTTTTTGACAACGGTTTATTTGATAGCATATACAGGAAGTAACTTTGATCTTTATTGCGGTCAGTACCTTTCGAAAGCTGGAACCCTGAAGAGGTCTCCTCAACATTGGCATAGTGACCTGTTGCAATTTTACTCACGCCTAGCTGCAGAGCATAATCCAGAAATGCTTTAAATTTTATTTCACGGTTGCATAATACATCCGGATTAGGGGTCCGACCCGCTTTATACTCTGCGAGAAAATATGCAAAAACCTTGTCCCAGTATTCGTGTGAAAAATTAACACTATGAAGTGGCAGACCCAGAATCTCGCATACCTGCAATGCGTCATTGTAATCTTCGGCAGATGAACAGATCTCTCCTTCATCATCTTCCCAGTTTTTCATGAAAATGCATTCAACATCATAACCCTGCTCGTGCAGTAGCAGGGCAGCGACCGAACTGTCAACACCTCCGCTCAATCCAACAACTATTTTTTCACTCATCTTGCGTTTCTACGGATAGTAGCAATAGCGCGAGTCATGGCCTTTACAAGTTGGTCGACTTCTGTA
>Ga0257107_1000175_pt1 | contig 23945 bp, 23 predicted proteins | sample LP_taG_2_FD_190178 | JGI IMG/M metagenome (GOLD analysis project Ga0257107, IMG submission 190178) | Marine microbial communities from Northeast Subartic Pacific Ocean, Canada - LP_J_2011_P26_500m | ecosystem: Environmental > Aquatic > Marine > Oceanic | place: Canada: Northeast Subartic Pacific...
TCGCTGCCTGGATCATGGTGATCGCTGCGGTCAGTGTTGTCTTGCCATGGTCTACATGGCCAATTGTCCCAATGTTTAAATGGGGTTTATTACGTTCAAATTTTTGTTTTGACATTTTTAATTTATCCTCCTAAACTAATTTTTCCTTAATTGAAAGAGAGCCTACGGCCGGGATTGAACCGGCGACCTCTTCCTTACCAAGGAAGTGCTCTACCACTGAGCTACGTAGGCACTTCGAGCGGGTGATGAGACTCGAACTCACGTCACCAGCTTGGAAGGCTGGGGTTCTACCGTTGAACTACACCCGCAGCGTGGGGAGAGAAGGATTCGAACCTCCGTAGACATTCGTCGGCAGATTTACAGTCTGCTGCCTTTAACCACTCGGCCATCTCCCCCTCTCAGCATCAATTTATCTTGTTAAAAAGCGTTTTACCTTTTATCTATCGGCACATATTGAGCCGGCGAAGGGATTCGAACCCCCGACCTGCTGATTACAAATCAGCTGCTCTACCAACTGAGCTACACCGGCAAGTCAGTATTAAATTCATTATGGTTTGCGAAACCGAATTCGACGCGCTGTTTGGATCGTTTTACCGTCAATTATCAATACGTATGGCACAGTTCTTGTATGCACTTAGCCAAACGACAGCCGAAAAAAGCCTTGTAAATTAAATTAAATATTTATCAATGACAATTATTTTTGAATAAAAATCAAAAAGAAATTAAATATTATTTTGGGGTGAGCTTGGGACCATTTATCTTATCCTTTACTATCCAACCTTTTTCTAATATTTGGTCCCGTATTTTATCTGATTTTTCCCAATCTTTATTTTGACGTGCATCCTCTCGTTCCCCTACTAAATCAATCACATCCTTCGGTGCGAATCCAGCCTTTGGCAATATGCCATAAATAGAATCAAAATAGGCAATAAAGTTTAATCCTTCAGATACATCTGACTCGGTAAATGCTTTTTTGTCTAACTTACTATTAGCATTCCTTATCCATTCAAAGAAAACAGCTAATGCATTCGGTGAATCTAAATCGTTTTCTAATGCAATGTTAAATTGTTCCATTTCTGTGGGAAAACCATCGCATATCTCAGAATTCATTTCTTTCAATCTCGATTGGAGTTCCTGAATTCGCCGTATACTTACTTTAGCTTCGTGATGTTTTTCTAAAGTGAAATTAATTTTTGTCCTATAATGACCGTTGAGCAAAATGTAACGAATTTCCTCTGCAGTAAAACCTTTTTCAATCAAATCGGATATGCAGTAAAAATTTCCTAAAGATTTACTCATTTTCCCCCCATCCACCAATAAAAATTCTGAATGGAGCCAAAAATTAACGAATGGTGTATCCACAGCACATACCGATTGGGCAATTTCATTTTCGTGATGAGGAAATTTATTATCTACCCCACCGCAATGAATGTCAAAGTGATCTCCTAAATACGCCATACTCATGGCAGAACATTCCATATGCCATCCAGGACGGCCTTTTCCCCAGGGGGAGTCCCACGATACATCACCATCTTCCTCTTTATATGCTTTCCACAATGCAAAATCCTGTGGATTATCTAAACTGTATTCATCCGAAGAAACACGATCTGAAGGGCGCGTTGCATTCATATTTATCCGCGTAAGCGCACCGTAATTTTTATAGGATTTAATAGAAAAAAAAACAGACCCATCTTTAGTAACATAAGCGTGATTTTTATCAATCAATTTTTGAATCATTTTAACCATAGCATCTACGTGTTTTGTCGCCGCAGGATATACATCAGCTTGAATTATTTTCAAGGATGATAAATCCTTTTTGAATAAATCTGTATAGTAGTCAGTTATTTCTGAAAGGGGTTTTCCTTCTGTCATAGATTTTTTAATCGTTTTATCATCTACATCAGTAATATTCATCACATGATAAACTTCAAACCCCCTGGCCACTAATACCCGTTTTAAAAAATCTTCAAAAAGAAATGTTCGAAAATTACCGATATGAGCTGTATCGTAAACCGTAGGTCCGCAGGTATACAAAGAAACCTTTCCCTCAATTATGGGAATAAAATCCTCTTTTTTTCGTGTGAGTGAATTATAAAATTGGAGCACGTTTTTTCCCTACCGATTGGAGAAATTTGGTTTCAATATGCACTGCAATCGCTTGCTGTAATGCATCAATTTTGATGATTAATTTTTCTTCACCCTTTATTTCAGAAACGATACCCTTCATTCCTTTCATTGGGCCTTCAATTACCTCAACTTCATCACCATTTGTAAAATATTCTGTGGGTTCCAATTCGTAACCGCCTTCCAAAGCCAATCGAATTGATTTCACTACACTTTCCTGCACCACACCAACTGTGCCGCCGAATTTAACCACCGTACTTACACCATGAGTCTGCAAAACAAAAATCGAATTCTTTAATTCAATTTTGGCAAATAAATATCCTGGTAATAATGGCAATTCCACCCATTGCATACGATCGGACCATTTGCGTTTTTGACGTACTAAGGGCAAATAAGCCTGAATGCCTTTCTTCTCCAACTGTTCTAATGCTACTTTTTCTGCACGGGGTTTGGACCGAACAGCAATCCACTGTTCCATTAATCTTTCATTGCCTCATTGATGATTATTTGAATCAATTCAGAGAAACTCAATCCAGCAGCGCCAGCCGATTTTGGCACTAAACTGGTTTCTGTCATTCCCGGTAATGTATTCACTTCTAAAAACCATGCTTTCCTATTTTCATCCAACCGAAAATCCACCCGGGAATAATGACGGCATCCAAGAAAATGATGGATTTTTACCGATGATTCCTGAATCGATTTTGTTAAAATTTCCGACAAATCAGCAGGACAAAAATATTCCGTCATCCCTTTTGTATATTTACAGTCATAATCATATAAATCATGTTTCGGTACAATTTCAACAATAGGATAAGAATCATCACCAATTACCGTAACTGTGAGTTCCCTCCCAGCAATAAATTCTTCCAGAAGAATTATATTCCCAAACTGCCGAGCCAAGTCAACTGCATCTTCCAATTGAGAGTGATTTTCAACAATAGACAGTCCCAATGTGCTACCCTGATCATTCGGTTTCACAACCAATGGATAAACTAAAGTATTATCCGTCGGAATTTTATCGTTTTCCCCTAGGGATATCCAATCGGGTGTGGAAATCCCTTTTCGATGAACCAAGGCTTTGCTCACTCGTTTATCCATGCAAATGGCTGACGCTTCGTTCCCAGATCCAGTAAATTTCACATCCAAGGATTGAAGGAACCCCGGGATCACACCGTTTTCTCCATCTCCACCATGGAGACCATTAAAGACTAAATCAACAGATAATAAATCTGGAACCATGGAGGCCATCCCATTGGACGGATCCAATGCAACCACATCATGTCCTAATATATTACATGCGTCTATTATCGCATTACCTGAGGATAAAGACACTTCCCTTTCAGCAGAATTTCCACCATATAAAATAGCTATTTTCATGAGGAGGGTTGATCCAACAATAAATTTGCACCATCCAAAATATTTTCAGCAATAAAATTAGGACGAAGCTTTCCTAATTGATCTGCAGTATCTATGCCCCCGCCAGTTAATAAAAGCATTGTATCCATCTCCAAATTTACACCGGCTTGAATATCAGATAAAGCATCACCCATCATTAAACATTTAGTGATTTCAATATTGTGATCTTTCGCTGCTTCTAAAAACATTCCGCTACCGGGTTTTCGAAAATTTGTTGCGTTATCTGGATGGTCCGGGCAATAATAAATGCCCAATAATTCTAAATCATTTTTATGGAAGGTATTTAAAATATAATCGTGGATTTCACTCAATTTGTCCATTTCAATCATGCCCCGGCCAATACCGGATTGATTGGTAATAATACAAAACCGATGACCCGCGTCACCCAGTTGTTTCATTGCATCCATGGTGAAATCATAAAATTCGAACTGGTCGATTGAATTGATATAACCGGGATCAGGATTCAAGGTGCCATCACGGTCTAAAAATATGGTGTCGTATTTTTTCATTCCACGATGTGCTGGCCTGAGATATCTTTAATCTGTACTGAACTGCGGAGAAAATAAATGGACCCTATAATTATTAAGGGCACAAACCCAACCGCATGTAACAAAATGGCAAAAGCCTGAGATTCTGCCGAACCCACGGAAAATAATACTGTCAGTACATATACTGCAGCAGCGTGATACGTCCCCACAGCACCGGGGGCTGCAGGAATCGCAAGGGCCAGGGATGTAGAAATGAGAACCACACCCACTTCAATCCATGACAAACTGATTCCAGTAGCCAAAATAACGGTATAAGTAATTGAATAATACACAACCCACATAAATATGGTATGAATTACAATCTGCCCTACATGTTTAGTGGCACGAATGGAGGTCAATCCATCTAACAAACTATTCATAATGGTCAATAATCGATGGGCAAATGGTTTTTCGAAAATTGCCCATTTTTCTATACGATCCATTAAATGAGAACGGGTGCTTCCCAAAACTACAATGAATCCAAATCCTAAAAGGCTAACGACCACTACAGCAATCATGATGTTGCGACCACCCGTATCAAACGGAAAGAACCATCCAAATAGTATAATGGCGCAAACCAATCCAAGTAAATCCAAAATTCTTTCTAATATAATCGTCCCAAAGGCTGCAGATGTATCTACTTGATGATTTTCGGAAATTGAATATGCACGGAGTAGTTCACCCAATCGAAATGGAAGCACCCCATTACCAAAATAACCCACCATTGTGGCACCAAAGAGTGGATGGAATGGGACAGTTTCAATGGGTTCTAACAACATTTGCCATCTTTCAGATCGAATAGCAACTGAAAAAATCAAAAGAATGGTCGCCAACGAAATCCACAAAACATCGACAGATTTTAAATGAAACCATAATTCATCAAAATTCACCTGACCAAATGCGTAATAAAGTCCCACAGTACTGATGACCAAGCTTATGGCTATTTTAAACCACTTACTCACGGAGATCGATCACCTCAACATCGGACGGATTGAATGCATGGTAGAGTGATAAGTTACCATGATAAAAAGTCAGAATTTTCATCGTCACATTTTGATTGGATCCATATTGAATCTTCAATTCTATTGGCCGTCCATTTTTTTTAATAATTATCTTACCTTCATACCCCATTGTTGGAATATCATAATGCATTGATACTTGCTTTTCTCTGACAATTGGTTTGCTAAAAATAACCGATTCAAACCCGCCTGTCAGTAAATTGAAAATACTAAAATCGCCTTCGATGGTTTGATCTATGATAAGTTGATTTGATTGTTTATTCCATGTTTGAATCGTATCCACCATAACAACCACTGTTTCAGATGATGTATCCAAGAGATAATGATCCTTTTTTACAATTTCAATTGTTCCCCGTTCAACCGAATTGGTGTCAAATTGTTTCTGTTCAATTTCCACAGTAATTGACACACCTCGTGGATCATTCATGGCTGAAATAAATTTTTCTTTCCAAGGATTAGATTGGGGCCATAATCCTGCTGTCAGCAGAATAATATAGATCAATGGATTATGCATAATTTAATTAGTCGAGTGAATCCAAATAGGAATCATCTACCAGTACTTTCCGGGCTTTACTGCCTGTAAAAGTACCTACAATACCCGCTTGTTCCATTTCATCAATAAGCCGGGCTGCACGAGAATATCCAACCTTTAGTCGACGCTGAATAAGAGAAATTGATCCTTGCTGATGCATGACAACTAATCGCACAGCTTCATCAAATAAATCATCAAATCCACCTGCATCCTCACCTATCAAACCACCGGCACCCATGGTTTCACGAGGGCTGGATAAAACAAGCTCTTCTGGTTTTGGTTGTCCCGTGACATGAGCCATTAGCGCTTCAACTTCCTCCAGGCTCAAAAAAGCATTATGAAGACGGGTGGGTTCAGATGAACCGCTCCCTAAATACAATAAATCCCCACGACCAATGAGCTTTTCAGCGCCGGACCCATCAATTATGGTTCGTGAATCAATTTTAGTCGCCACCTGGAAAGCAATACGAGATGGAAAATTTGCTTTAATTATGCCCGTAATTACATCCACGGATGGTCGTTGAGTCGCCACCACAAGATGGATGCCCACTGCTCGGGCAAGCTGGGCCAATCTGGCAATGGGGGCTTCTACTTCTTTGGCATTAAGCATCATCAAATCGGCTAACTCATCAATCAGTACCACAATGAATGGCATAATTTCCTCACCTTTATCCCGCATTTTTTTATTATACTCATCAATATTTCGAACCACACTATCTGCCAGCACATCGTATCGACGTCCCATTTCTTTTTCAACTGCCCGTAGTGCCAATGTCGCATTCTCTGGTGTGGTAACAATAGGTTCAGTGATATCTTCAATTTTGAGTAAATGATAATCTGCCAAATCACGATATAAAGTCATTTCTACTTTTTTTGGATCAATAATGACAAATTTCACTTCATCCGGAGAAGCTTGGTAAAGTAAGCTGGCTAAAATCGTATTCATGCAGACGGATTTACCGGAACCGGTGGTGCCTGCAATAAGTAAATGGGGCATTTTGGACAAATCAAGGGTTGCAATTTCACCCGTGGTAGTTTTCCCTACGGCGATAGTCAGCATTGATTCCGATGATGTGAATTTTTCTGAATTAATCACGGACTTGAAGTAAACCATATCCGGATCGCGATTTGGAATTTCTATGCCCACAGATGATTTTCCGGGAATGGGTGCAATTACTCGGACACGACTCGCTTCCATCACCCTCGCCAAATCATCTGATAATGCTACAAATTTATTCACACGAACCCCTTCTGCCGGTTCCACTTCAAAAAGAGTAATAACCGGTCCAGGGCTAACATTCACCACTTTCCCCACCACACCGAAAGTTTCTAATGATTGTTGGAGAAAGTTTGCACGGTCAACCAATTCGTCCCTGCTCATACCTCCTTGGATATTGACGGGATTGGCTAATAATTCCGCTGAAGGTAGTTGGTAGGCTTTTTTAGGCGCTTTTCTCTGTTGCACCGAATCAATATCCACCTCCGATTCTTCAACAATTTCTCCCACTTCCAAATTTTCTTCAGCTTCCCCTTCAGGAGATACTGTCTCATTTTTCTCAACTGATTCTTCTTCAATTTCATCTTCATTCTCACCGGTTTCTTTAGGAGGTTCATCCGGATCTATTGAAATTTCTTCAAAGTCCTCTGCAGAATCTTCTTCTACTGATTCCACTTCATCAGCTGTTTCTAAAATTTCCTCCTCTTTGGAATCTGAGTCCTTAGGCGCATCCAATTCTTCATCGCGCTGACTCTGTTCATCAATCTTTGAAATTAAACTTTGAGTATGCCGCCGCTTTTCATCTTCAATAGATTGTTGGTCTGTAACAAGGTTACGCTCGTCTTTCTTTTTTTTAATACGATCCAATAATGTTTTGATCGGTTCATAATAACTAAATCTAAAATATCCACGGGCGAGGACAAGCCATAGGGCCAACAGAACAATCACTATTCCTATTCCACCAACAAAATCATAGATAAACAAGGATATGAGGCCACCGATTAATCCGCTGAATCGAAAGGTTGTATCATCAAATCCATAGCGAAATATTTGTGCTGCACCTAGGGTAATTGACGATAGAACCACCACACCCATTAAATATCCTGTCAAGCGACTGATGGCTTCAAATTCTTTATGCGTAAAGAACCAAATTCCCCATGAAATCGCCAATAATGGTAAAATAAATGAACTATACCCGAAGGTGAGTTTAATAAAAAAATATGCGAGCCATACGCCCAGTATCCCCATGGGGTTTTCCACACGGACATTGGGCGAAATTCCCGGATCTTCATTGGGACTGTAACCCAGTAAACTGACGAAAACTAGTAGCGATACTGCCACCGCAAGTATGCCAAGTATTTCTAATCGTTTTTCTTTCATGAAAATAATTCTCCATGTGAGGTTACCATCCTATCAAACCATTCAATAAACTGGGAGATACCATCGTCGATTCTGACTTGAGGTTCATAGTCTAAACGGGATTTTGCCCGGGATACATCTGCAAATGTTTGAATGACGTCACCAGCAGGTAATGGATGGCGGTCTAATATGGGCTCACATCCTAATCGTTCTCCAATCAGGTGCACTAATTCATCCAATTTTACCGGATCTGAATTTCCCAAATTATAAATTGCAAACTGATCTTTCCCATTCATGGCACCGAATATACCATCTATTATATCGTCGATAAATGTATAATCACGAGCCGTGGACCCATCTCCAAAAAATGGAATCGGTTGATTATTTTTCATTAATCGTGTGAATTTATGAATGGCCATTTCCGGTCGCTGGCCCGGCCCATATACAGTGAAAAATCGTAAACACGTTGTGGGGATTTCACTCAAATGATGATAAGTATAACACATGATTTCACCCATCTTTTTGGTGGCGCCATAGGGTGAAATTTGATAGTCTACAATATCATCCTCAGAAAATGGGGTTTTTTTATTATTTCCATAAACAGAGGATGAAGAGGCAAAAAGAAATTTCTGAACACCTGAATTGTTCATGGCTTCCAGCAAATTTTGGGTACCGTTTATATTTACATCGGTATAAAGTTTCGGATCTTCAAGTGAAGGTCGTACACCGGCCATGGCTGCTAAATGGATTACCACTTCAATATCGTTATCTTTAAATATTTTATTTAGTTGGCCTTGATCTCGAATATCTCCTTCCAAAAAAGAATATTGATCAAAATCATAATGGGATTCTCGATTTAAATCTTTAATGCGAGGATCATAGAAATCATTTAAATTATCTAAACAAACCACGCCATTTCCTTCATCCAACAATCGATTGATTAAATGGGATCCAATGAATCCGGATCCACCGGTAACAAGCACTGTTTTATTAGACATTTTTATCATAATGTTATACTTTAAGTGTTTGATGTACCATTTTTATATAATGGCGGTTTAACAACTATGCAATTTATATTTTTATCCCGAATTTCCACTGTAATATTGGTCCCGATTTTTTCATATGGTTTGGCCACATATCCCATTCCAATTCCCTGATTTAATGATGGTGATTGGGTGCCGCTTGTTACTTCACCGATAACTCCACTGTCATGTTTAATTGGGTGCCCTTTTCTTGGAATTCCTCGATCATTCATTTGGAAACAGATCAAGCGGCGTGTTTGGTTTTCTTTCGCGGTTACCAATGCATTTTTCCCAATAAAATTGCCTTTATTTAGTTTGGTGATCCAACCCAGTCCAGCTTCAATTGGATTAGTTTTTTCATCAATATCATTCCCGTAGAGAGCATATTTCATTTCCATGCGAAGTGTATTTCTGCAACCAAGACCAACCGGCACAATCGCTTCTCCTCCGATAGAGAAGATTGCATCCCAAATTTTTATAATACTTTTTGGATCTGCATAAATTTCGAATCCCAATTCACCTGTATAACCTGTCCGGGAAATGGTGGCAGAATTTCCATCAATGCTACCCACTGTAAACCAGTAAAAATTAATATCATTTAAATCCATATCTGTTATTTGATTGAGTATGTCTCGAGATCTTGGACCTTGAATCGCTACCAAACCTATCCTATCACTCATATCAAGAATATTTACATTTTTCGGTTTATGCGCCATGAGCCAATCTAAATCTTTTTCTTTATTTCCCGCATTTACCACCAACATAAAATGGTCGGGATATCGATAAATAACCACATCATCAATAATACCACCATCTTCATAACACATTGCCGAATATTGGGCCTGCCATGGCTGTAAAGAAACCACATCATTAATCATAACATAATCAAGATATCCTTCTGCCTCATCTCCGGAAATAATGAATTCGCCCATATGGCTCACATCAAATAATCCTGCGGAATTCCGCACAGCCTCATGCTCCTTTATGATGCCTGCATACTGGATCGGCATCTCGAACCCGGCAAAGTCCACCAATTTAGCACCGAGTTTTTTATGTTTTTCATATAAAGGCGTTCGCTTCATGATGATTCGAAATAATCTTTCAACTTTCCTAACCCCTCGTTGATATCGTCTGTAGAAATACCAGAATAGGCAAATCGAATATAAAAGTCAGTTTCGTCTGAGGATGACCGGCCAAAATGCTCCCGTGTACAAAAAGATACATTCGCATTCTCAAGGGCACCCACTTGTAATTGATCTACGTGATTAAACCCTTTTCGCTTCATTACTTCATTCACGTTGGGGAATAGATAAAAAGTGCTGCGAGGCGTTGGAATTTGAATACCATCAATGGCATTCAGTCCGGCAACAGACGCATCCCGTCTTTCTTTTAATGTGGCCAAAATCGCATCTGACCCAGATGAATCTCCCGTAAGCGCCTCCACCATGGCATGCTGAATAAAATGAGTGGTGCAGGATTCTGCATTCACATTCAGTTTTGATATAATATTTATAATCCTTTCCGGACCAACTGCACCGCCCACACGCCATCCGGTCATAGCAAACTTCTTTGAAAATGTATATAAAATAATGGTGCGTTCCTTCATCCCGGGGATGGACACGATTGAACGTGCATTCCCTTGGTAAATCATTTCATAATATGCGTCATCTGCCAATACCCATAAGTCATTTTCAATAGCCAGTTCCGCTATGGCCTCCATCTCTTCTTGAGATGATTCAGCTGTAATCGGGTTTTGATAGTTGTTATAAATTATTGCGATTGTTTTTTCTGTAATGGATGATTTCAATCTATCCAGATCAATGTCGAATCCTGATTCGGTCTGGATATAGCCATAAGGTACAGCAGTGCCCCCCTGATACTCAATCTGGGATTCATAAATGGGATAACCGGGGTTCGGATACAACACTTCATCACCGGGGTTCATCACAGCAGCAATAAATTTCCCAATGGTTGGTTTTCCACCAGGTTGGACGGACACATTTTCAGGTCGATACGTTACGCCCCGTTTGGAGCCCACATCATGAGATAGTGTTTCCCGCAGGGGCAAAATACCTTCCGATGGACAATAGCCGGTATTTCCATCCTGAATGGCTTTAAGGGTCGCGTCCACAATATTTTCCGGCGTTGCCAGGTTAATATCCCCAAGGTGAAATGGATATACTTTATGACCTTTCGCGGCCCAGGCCCTCGCCTGCGCAGACACGGCAAATGCCGTTTCAGTCCCCAACCGATTGATTTGTTTTGCAAATTGCATATATTCTCCTAAATCATTTTAGCTAATGCTTTTCGAATAATATCTTCCAAGTCCCCGGATAATTCTCCAGCGACTTCTAAATCTTTCATGGTTTTATTCACATGAGACTGTTTATATCCCAACGATAAAAGTGCGTTTACCGCATCTCTCGCCGTTGATGAACTTTCATCATCCATAAATCCAAGGTCGTTTTTTCCATCCAAATCTGATGCAAATTTTTCTTTCAATTCTACAATGATCCGTTTGGCCGTTTTCGCCCCTATCCCAGGTATCACAGTCAGTGATTTCACATCGCCGGCCACAATTCTACTTTTAAATTCATCCGGATTGGTTCCGGACAATATATTCATGGCCGATTTTGGACCGATACCGCTAATGGTATTCAAGTTCATAAATAACGATCTTTCATCATTGTCCTTGAATCCGTATAGATCAAGGATATCTTCCTTTACATGCAAATGGGTAAGCAATTCCACCGGATCACCCTTTGAGGGCAAACTTTCATAAGCTGCAATCGAAATCCGGATTCGATATCGAATTCCACCTACATCAACAGTGGCTTCAGTTGGGCTTTTGGAGAATAATTTCCCGAAGATAGAATCGATTAAGCTCATAAATATTTATTCTGATTAATGTGACAAAGCCCGATCGCTAACGCATCCGAAACATCTAACGGTTTGGGCGGTTCATCCATTTTTAAAATTTGCTGCACCATATACTGGACTTGTGTTTTATCTGCGGCGCCATTTCCTACGACCGATTGTTTTACTTTTCGAGGCGCATAATCCATGGATGGAATACCTTTCGAAGCTGCAGCTAAGAGTAATACTCCCCTGGCTTGGCCTAATAATAGTGCAGATTTTACATTTTGACTAAAGAATGTATCTTCTATCGCAAAAGCATTAGGTTCAAATTTTTCTAATAATTCAGTCATATGGCTGTTTAAATATTCTAACCGATTCGGCAGTGATTCTTTTACTGGCGGCTTAATTGTCCCAAACGCAACTGTACGGATTTGTCCGCCCTTGTAATCCAGAATACCAAAACCGGTAATGGTCAATCCGGGATCTACCCCAATCACTCTTTTTATTTTTTCCACCGAGGATTAATATCGCTTACAAACTATATATCTTCCTCATCCACATCGAGGTTTGAATATAAATTTTGGATATCATCATTATCTTCTAATACTTCCATTAATGTCATGAGTTTTTTAACATCACCTCCCTCAACTTTAGTGGTTGTCTTAGGCACCATTTCCAAGGCCGAGGACGTAATATTGTATCCTTTCTTTGATAATGCATCGGATACATTCACTGTTTCTGATGGTGCGGCTGTAATAATAAATTCTCCATCGGCATTACTAAAATCATCCGCACCGGCTTCCAAAGCTTCCTCAAAAACCAAATCCTCATCATGACCATTTTCAGAAATGGTTATTTGTCCCAGTTTTTCAAACATCCAAGCCACAGAACCATTCTCTCCTAAATTGCCGCCATGTTTATTCATGGCATGGCGAATATCTGCTACCGTCCTTTGTTTATTGTCGGTAAGCACTTCCATAAAAAGTGCCACACCACCGGGGCCATATCCCTCATAAGTGAATTCTTCATAAGAAACACCTTCCAGTTCTCCCGTCCCTTTTTGAATTGCGCGTTTAATATTATCATTGGGCATATTGGCTGTTTTCGCAGTGGACACTGCTTGCCGAAGTCGTGGATTTGTTTCAATATCTCCTCCTCCATCCCGAGCAGCAATCATTAATTCTTTAATCAATTTGGTAAATACTTTACCCCGTTTTGCATCCGTGACTGCTTTTTTACGTTTGATCGTCGCCCATTTGCTATGTCCGGACATAAATTCCCTTGTAATAGTGATAATAGAAATGCAAAATTACGACCATAAAACACTGATTCCCAATGAAGGGATTAATAGAAATGACAAATAAAACCATCAAAATCACCCAAAATAAATCTTTAGTGCGTATCGCTTTCAACCGACCAGAAGTACTCAATGCGCTTAGTGAAACAATGATTTTGGAAATCACGAAAATATTTCAGTCATTGAATCATAATAATTCAGTTCGCGTGATTATTTTGGAAGGACTAGGCAAAGCATTTTCTGCCGGAGCCGATTTATCCTATATGAAAAATTCCGGTGAGTTAGATTTTGATCAAAATAAGCAACAGGGTAAACAATTATTTGAAATGTACCAAGCAATTGAGGATTGTTCAAAACCGGTAATTGCCAAAGCGCATGGATACGCCATTGGCGGTGGGTTTGGGTTTTTAACATTAGCGGATATTTCCATTGCAGAAACAAACACAAAGTTTTCTTTAAGTGAAGTGAAACTGGGAATCAATCCCGCAGTCATTGGCCCTTTTTGTTTGAAAAAAATAGGACTCTCCCATTTTAAATCATTAGGTATTTCGGGTGAACTCATTGATACGGAACGGGCATTGCGTATTGGCTTAATTCATCAGGTTGTGTCCGCTGAATCTATTGAGGAGGTTGTTATGAAAAGGGTGAATCAACTTCTCTTGGCGGGGCCCAATGCCATTTCCTCATTTAAATCCTATTGCAATAATATGAATTCGACCAATGGCGCTGCACTAATTGCCCAACTTCGCGCCAGCGAAGAAGGACAAGAAGGACTTGTAGCTTTTCTCGAAAAACGGAAACCCGATTGGTCAGAAACAATTGATTAACTACCCTCCAATTCAATGATTGATGAAGTTCGCATTGTGGAAGTGGGCCCTCGCGATGGTCTCCAGAATATTTCTGAGCCCATTTCGACTGTACAGAAAAAAATATATATTGATATGCTCTCAGAAGCGGGATGCTCGGAAATTGAAGTCACCAGTTTTGTATCACCCAAATGGGTCCCTCAGTTAGCCGATGCCAAGGACATCTCAGCCTCTATTCAACGCAATGAGCATACCACATACACGGCTCTAGTTCCGAATAAAAAAGGGCTTGAGGCTGCCATGGAAAGTGGCTATCGCTCTGTGGCAATTTTTACCGCCGCCAGTGAAACATTTTCTCAAAAAAATACAAATGGCTCTATTGAACAAAACTTTGAACGATTTGAAGAAATGCTTCCTATTTTAGAAGACAATGAGATTCGTGTTCGGGCATATATTTCTGCTTGCTGGGTATGCCCTTACGAAGGCGATATTTGTGCAGAGTCTGTGATAAAAGTTATCCAAAATCTCGTAGATCTTGGCGTTCATGAAATATCACTGGGAGATACAATTGGCAAAGCAACACCCAATGATGTTGAGTCTTTATTGAAAATTATTTTAGACAATTGGTCTTCGCAACTTTTCGCCCTCCATATGCATGATACGTATAATATGGCGGCAGAAAATATTACCATCGGTCTCGGTATGGGAATCCGGATTTTGGATTCAAGTGCCGGTGGAGTGGGCGGCTGCCCATATGCACCCGGTGCCAGTGGAAATATATCGACCGAAACCGTATTAAGGGTTTGTGATGAACAAGGGTTTGATACGGGCATTGATGTTGATAAATTAAAAATAGCAGGTGAGTATATTCGATCCATCATTCAGCAGTAAAATGGCAATAATTAAAACACATATCAAACCGGACTCGGAAAAATACAAATCCAACTTTGCCCACCATTCATTATTGGGGAAAGATCTTGAGTCAAAGTTGGATACGATTAAAAGATTGGGTCCGCCTAAACGGGTGGAAAAACATCGATCCCGTGGAAAAATGACCGCACGAGAGCGTATTAATACTCTAAGGGATTCTTCATCTCAATTTTTGGAATTCTCTCCCTTTGCCGGTTATGAAGTATATGAAGATTATGTCCCAGCAGCCGGTTTAATTACCGGCATCATTACCATCCATGGACGCCAATGTATTGTCGTCGCCAACGATGCAACTGTTAAAGGCGGCACCTATTACCCCCTTACAGTCAAAAAACATTTACGTGCCCAAGAGATTGCGTTGGAAAATCATTTACCATGTATTTATCTCGTCGATAGTGGTGGTGCATTTTTACCCAAACAAGATGAAGTATTTCCGGACAAAGACCATTTTGGCCGTATTTTCTATAACCAAGCCCAGATGAGCGCTAAAGGTATTCCCCAAATCGCTTCTGTCATGGGATCATGCACTGCTGGTGGCGCATACGTCCCAGCCATGAGTGACGAAGCTATTATTGTGAATAAAACCGGCACCATCTTCTTGGGCGGACCTCCATTAGTAAAAGCAGCGATTGGAGAAGATGCAACCCCAGAAGCATTGGGCGGCGCAAAAATGCATACTCAAATTAGTGGTGTGGCAGACCACTTTGCTAAAAATGACAAAGAAGCTTTAGAAATTGTTCGAAATATAATTGACCATTTACCTAATTCAACTCTTAAGTCTTCCACCTTTGATCCACCAAAATATCGTACAGAGGAAATATTGGGAATTGTGTCAAAAGATTACCGCACAGCTTTTGATGTAAAAGAAATTATCGCTCGTTTAGTAGATGGTTCTGAATTTCAAGAATTCAAATCTGACTATGGCAAAACATTAGTGACAGGATTCGCGAAAATTGAAGGACAGACCTTAGGTATTGTCGCCAATAATGGCGTTTTATTTAGTGAGCCAGCTATGAAGGGTGCCCACTTTGTAGAATTATGCTGCCAAAGAAAATTACCCATTTTATTTCTCCAAAATATTACCGGATTTATGGTGGGAACCAAGGCGGAACAAGGCGGTATTGCTAAAGATGGTGCTAAATTGGTCCAGGCGGTTGCATCAGCCAACGTTCCAAAAATGACCATTATTATTGGCGGAAGTTTCGGTGCAGGAAATTATGCAATGGCGGGCCGGGCTTATCAGCCGCGGTTTTTATGGATGTGGCCAAATGCAAGAATTTCTGTCATGGGTGGAAACCAGGCTGCAGATGTGCTGGCGACGGTGAAAAAGGATCAATTAAAATCTAATGGTAAAGAAATGAGCGAGAACGAATGGGAAAAAATTAGAAAACCTATTTTGGAAAAGTATGAAAAGGAAGGTCATCCTTATTACGCCAGTGCCAGACTCTGGGACGATGGTGTAATCCATCCTACTGATACACGCCAAGTGGTGGGTAAAGCCTTACGAGCAGTTATGAATGCACCCATAGAGGATCATAAGTTCCCTGTTTTTAGGATGTAGAAATGAGAATCACAAAAATTTTATTTATTTTTTTTTACCTATTTTACTATTAGGCCAAGTTGATACAGTTTCTTTTGAAAAAATCAAAATTATCCCAGGTTCAACTGTTCCCGATTTTTCTGCATTGGATGAAACTGAAGAAATTCGTCAATTATCAGAATTAAAAGGGAAAAAGAATCTCATCTTGATTTTTTTCCGAGGTTATTGGTGACCTCATTGCCGTCGGCAGTTGGCCGAATTGTCTAACATTAAACTTCCAAAGGACACAAAGCTTTGGGCCATAAGCGTTGAAGGGCTTAGTGCAAATGCTAAATTCAAAAAACAAAATGCAATAAAAGGCCATCCCATCACATTTCCTCTACTTTGGGATATGGATGGTGAAATTATTAATTCATTTGGGCTTAAAGATCCCCGATATAAAGAGGGCAAATATGAGGGCATCCCCTATGCCAGCACATATATCATTGATAAAAACGGAAAAGTTGTTTTCGCCCATATTGCACTAACTTATTCAAAACGTCCCAGCATTGATCATATATTGTCTGAATTGTAAGCGCTTAACAACCATATTGACACAACCTCAATCTAATCTAAGGCTTTATATGGCTATGATTTCCGCCATGCTAATTTGGGGCTTATCCTGGTCAAACGCCAAAATTGCCGGCCAATACGCTGATCCTCAATTACTTATGTTTTGGCGCTTTACATTTGCAGCCATGACTATGGTTCCAACCATGCTGTTTTTAGGGATAAAACCGACATTCAAACAAAAAGCCATACCACTATTACTGGTGGGAGCTATATTCATGGTTCTTTATAATTATATGTATTTTAAGGGAACCCAGATTGGTCAGGCCGGATTGGGCGGGGTCATCACAACAAGCTTAAACCCTGTGATTACAACCATCCTTGTCGTATTACTTTTTAAACACACCATACACCAAAAAGAAATTGTGGGTATCCTTATGGGTATTTCTGGAGGGTTAATTCTGATTAAAATCTGGTCAGTGAATATCTACCAGTTATTTAGCAGTGGTAATATTTATTTTGTTTTTGGTGCTGTCCTCTGGGCCATTGTTACACTTTTAACTCAAAAGGCCAAGTCCGACATGAATGTGGTCACTTTTAGCTTTTGGATGTACTCGATATCCATTCTTATTGCTTATCCCTTTGCTGCCGAATATAGTATTTTATCCATTTTTTCATTTGACTGGATTTTTTGGATCAACTTTTTGAGTCTTTCAATTGGTTCGTTAGCCTTCGCAACCTCAATCTATTTTTTGGCTGCCATGGAGTTGGGTTCTCAAAAAGCATCTTCTTTCACTTTTATGGTTCCGGCAGCTGCTATGATTTTTGCCATGATAATTCTTGGGGAAAAATTCGAATTGTCCACCCTTATCGGCGGTGGAATGGCGATATCAGCAGTATATTTAATTAATCGGAAATAACAGAAATTAATTTTTCAATCAATGCTTTGGGCGGTCGTTTTGGCTTACCATCTTTTATTTTGATAAAACCATGAATGGTTTGACCGGTGACCAATAACTTATTATCCGACTTTCGGAACACTTCATAATCTATGGTCATCCTTGCCTTGGGTACTTCTTTTATCATTGTCCTAACGACAATTTCATTCTCAAAACGCGCACCTTCTTTATAATTTGCAGTGACTTTCACCACCGGCATATAGTACCCGGCATCTTCAATTTTGGTTACAACAATGCCTATATTATTTAATAGCTCTGTCCTAGCTTGTTCAAAATATTCCAGGTATCGGGCGTAATAGACAACACCCATCTGGTCAATATCCTTATAATATATTTTAGTATGATAGTCGTATGAGACCATTAGGATTCAGTAAAAACACCCATTTTATCATACCGTTCAATGCGCCGTGCTAAAAATGTATCCGCATCAATTTCTTTTAACTGGGCAATTTCGTCTAACAAAACACTTTTCAGGATGGTTGCCATTTCAGCTGAATTTCGATGAGCGCCTCCCAATGGTTCTTCAATTATTCGATCACAGATACCCATATTCATGAGATCATCCGGAATCACTTTCATTGCATCCGCCGCATCGGGCGCTTTCGCAGCATCATGCCAAAGGATGGATGCGCACCCTTCCGGGCTAATCACTGAATACCAAGTATTTTCCAACATAAGCATACGGTCGCATACACCAATTCCCAATGCACCGCCACTAGCCCCCTCCCCAATGATAACGGAAATGATAGGAACCGTTAATTTTGACATCTCCCATAAATTTTTTGCAATCGCCTCACCCTGACCCCGTTCTTCCGCACCAATCCCGGGGTAAGCACCGGGTGTATCAATGAGGGAAATAACAGGTAAATTAAATTTTTCTGCCAATTTCATGATTCTGAGTGCTTTTCGATATCCTTCGGGGCGCATCATTCCGAAATTTCTTAAAAGGTTTTCTTTTGTATTCCGACCTTTTTGCTGCCCAATAAATACAACTTTCACATTATCAATCGTGCCCAATCCACATATGACAGCGGCGTCATCACCAAAATGGCGGTCCCCATGGAGTTCAATAAAATCCGGTGCTAATACCTTGATATAATTCAATGAAAATGGCCGTTGGGGATGGCGGGCCAATTGGACACGCTGCCAACGGGACAATCCTGAGAAAATCTTTTTTAGGGATGCTTCTCGTTTGACCTTTAATGTTGATAATTCACTGGAATGATCCACGGAACTTGCATCTGCTTCCAATTCTAAGATTGCTTGATCAATTTCCTCAACGGGCTTTTCAAATTTTAGATAGTAATTTGCCATAATGAATTAAAATTTTGTCTCTAATTTAAGGGTTAATTAAACTGACAGAATACCCGAAAAAATGCGAATATTTTATTCGATTTCTTCGGGAATTTAGTGTAATCTGGTGGATATCACTTATTCCAACCGAAGATTCTCCAAATACGAAGGCGCCAAACCATCCATACCGCCTCAAACATAATGGATCGGCTCATCTTTGATTCACCAATGGTACGATCAATAAATATAATGGCATGCTCCTTCAAGCTATATCCTTTTATCCATGCTCGAAAATTCATTTCAATCTGGAAAGAATATCCTGATGACTTCACATTGTCCAAATCGATGGATGCTAACACTTTTCTGGACCATGCTTTGTATCCGCCCGTTGCATCTTTGATTGGCATCCCCGTGGCGATGCGAGAATAGAGATTTGCCCCATAACTCATGACCAACCGCCGAATGGGCCAATTCACAACGCTCACGCCATGAATATACCGACTCCCGATGACAAGGTCATGGTTGTTTAAAAGGGCGAGCATGGCGGGGATTTCCATGGGATCATGGCTCATATCTGCATCCATTTGAACAATCGCATCATAATCCCGACTTAATGCCCAGTGAAATCCATGAATATAGGCACGGCCAAGACCATCCTTTTTCGCCCGAACCTCCAAATATAAGTTCGGATATTTCTTCTGCAAATCGCGTACAATATCTCCTGTACCGTCTGGTGAACTATCATCTACAATGAGTAAATGGTAATCAGGATCAATCTTGAATAAATACTCAACTAATGTGGCAATATTCTTATGTTCATTATAAGTGGGTGAAATGATAAGTGTTTTCATGACGCTAATTGATTACGAATTTCCTTCAAACAAGTTTCAACACTTTTAGGACGAATACCAAGTTCCTTTTCAATTTTATCTGTTTTCATACCGCTTTTTAACGGACGGAGTGCATCCTGATTCAATTCAACAGTTTTAATGGGTTTAATTAATGAGGCATCCAACTCAAATATATCTGCAATAATGTGTGCAAATTCATACCGGTTCATTACCCGATCACCCCCGTAGTGGTGTGTTCCTAATAATCTTTTATCTATCACTCTTTCAATAACATCCGCCAACGCTTCCGTCCATGTGGGATTATTCCACTGGTCATCTACAATATTGATGGTTTTTTTCGCAGCCAGGGAATCGACCACCCATTTCACAAAACTGGCTTTAGTGTATTTTGTATAGCCATAGACAACATTTGGACGAAGGGTTGTGACTATGCATTCCGTCGATTCCAAATATTGATCCGCTTCCCATTTTGTTTGTCCATAAACAGAAATTGGGTTTGGAATATCTGCTTCGGAATAAGGCCCATTATTTCCGTCGAATATATAATCTGTAGATATCTGGATAAAGTGCCCCTTAAACCCATTCGCCAGAAACTTAACCGCATCCACATTCGCCGATTGTGCTCCTACTGGATTTAGCTCGCATCCATCCACATTTGTCATGGCGGCCAGATTTAGAATAACATCAGGTTGAAATTCATTCTTTACCTGGTCCACAGCTGTTTGGTCGGATATATCTAAGGCTAAAGCATGGTCGCTTTTTCTATCATCCGGTACAAACAAATCAACGGCTAAAATGTTCAATCGATGAGAAAGTTGCTTTATGCAAGCCTCCCCCAATTGCCCAAAGGCTCCCGTAATCAGAATGCGCTTTATTAGACTGTCTGTATTACGAGTCACAAAGACTTATAAGAGAGAAATTTGAAGAAAAAATGGAAAGATTATTATTCATAAATATATATTTCAATTCTTTGTTTCTTCGTGGCTAATTGACAACCCTAAAAGAATGGGCTACAATATCTACTTGTCTCAAGAGCATATATTTATCTTTCCCGGGATGAAATATCATCAAATGGATAAAGTAAGTTCGATTGGATGGTTCATCATAAAATAAATATAAAATAAATGGCCCCCCTTGGGCTTCCTCTATACTTTCCCATAATCCAGTAATCTTCCATGCGCCTCTATCATTAAATTCACTCGGTTCAATTTTAAACTGATAATTTGAATATTGAATGTGATCAAAATTGTCCAGAGGAATTTCTTTTACGTAATCATGGACAGATACACTATCCTGGAACACCAATCCATCGGCCCACTTTACGGCCAGCCATCGGTATGGCATATCCCGACCCATCCAGAAAAATTTCTGCTCGGCACTGTCCGCAATTACCGTATATCCCCATGGGATTTTCATGGTCCACCCATATTTATCCGCCAGTTCTTTTGATAAATCTTTTTGCAGGGTTGACCCATCAAACAAATGTTTACTCTGCCGTTTGAAAAATAAATCGTCAAATTGTTTCTTTAGCCAAGGCCCTTGATCTTCAGCCCGTTCAATAATTTTATCTAAAGTGGGACCATTTATAATGAGGTAATTTTGATTCCGAGCATAAATATCCTGAGCAAATATAAGCTGATTATCCCCCTTCATAGAGGAGGCATACTGAGAAGGCGACAATATTTGTTTTACCAGTTTCGCACCCAAATTCCGGGGATGATCCCCCATGGCAGCCACAATCACATTCACATGGTTATTCACATCATTGAAATTTTCCGGATCTACCCAAACGGTGCGGTAATAGGGCTCGGGCTGGGGCGTATAAAGTGTATCGTTAAAAATAGTGGTGAGTACTTGTTGGATTTTGTCACGATCTTCAAATGCAGCCACCACCACCAATTCATTGTCGGCACCCATGGCACGGGGTTTCACCGAGTCACAACCCACCCATAAGGATAATATTGTTAGTATAATTCCAAATCTTTTCAAGGTCTTTGTCCTACTAATTTTCAAGTATGAAATTAGCCCGTTGTTTCTCAAAAAGCACTGCTATAACCTTTAGGTTAACCTTATCACCCAAGCGGTATTCATGCCCGGTTTTTCTTCCCCTAAGGCAATATCGATCTTCATCGTAAGAATAGTCATCATCTTCCATGGTGTCAATATGGATTAGCCCTTCTGCCAATGAGGATTGCAATTCTACAAAAATTCCAAAATTAACCACACCAGAGATCCGACCTTCAAATGTTTCCCCAATCCGCTCATTGAGCCAGCGCAATTGTTTCAGTTTGATATATTCTCGTTCTGCCGACAATGCTTTCAGTTCAACTTCGTTAGAAGTATTAATTGATTTTAGCATGAGTTCTTTCCATTCGCCCGCCTGTTGAATGGATTTATTACACACCATTTTAATCATGCGGTGAACCATGAGGTCAGGATATCGGCGGATGGGCGAAGTGAAATGGGTATAATGGTCAAATGCCAGCCCAAAGTGACCTTGATCTTTCATGGAATATTCTGCCTTGCTCATGGTGCGCAATGCCACATTTTCTATAAGAGAGCGATAAGGCGAATCTTCTACATGTTTCAGGACATTTTTAATATCGTTGGGGGATAACTCTCCTTTGGGTATTTGAATACCCAATCGTAAAACTTTGAGAAGATCTGTAAAACGAACCACATCCTTTTGATCTGGATCTGCATGAACGCGATACACAAATGGATATTTCTTCGGAAGCTTTTTGGGAATCTCCGCTGCCACTATCCGATTCGCCAACAACATACATTCTTCTACAATTCGATGGGATTCCATCCGTTCACTGGGACGAATCTCATGGGGAATTCCCTTTTCGCCCATTTCAAAAATGGGTTCTGGAATATCAAAATCAATACTTCCGGCGTCAGAGCGGTTTTTGAATAATCGTTTTGCCAATCGCTTCAAGATGAGAATGTCATCCTTAAACTTGTGATCTATCTTACCCTCAACGATATCCTGGACATCCTGATAGGTGAATCGTGCCTTGCTGTTGATGACCGTAGGTAAAATATCCGTTTCGATAATATTGAAATCTTTATCCATTTTCATGATGGCAGATACGGCCAACCGATCTTCATTTGGCCTAAGAGAGCAGAGATTCGCCGATAATGCTTCCGGCAGCATATGGACCACACCCTCTGTGAAATATACCGAAGTACTACGCTGAATGGCCTCCCGATCAATAAATGTATTTTGTTCCACAAAATGGCTTACGTCTGCAATATGTACACCCAACTCATATCCATTCCGATTTTGTTTGATGGAAATGGCATCGTCAAAATCTTTTGCATCAACGGGGTCAATGGTGAAAGATGTCCATTGTCGTAAATCCCGTCGGTTTGATATTTCTTTATTAATCGACTTTTGACTAAAACTCTTCACTTCCGCCATCACTTTTTGTGGGAATTCCTGAAGATAATCATATTTATTCAGAATCATTTTCATGTCATTAACCGGGTCTTCTGCATTCCCGATAACGGTTTGCAATTCTGCAATAATGGGTTCAACAGGACTACCCCAATCTTTGACCTGCGCTTTTATTATTTGACCTTCACCTAAATCCTTATTGGCTTTGATTAACCTAATCCCCCGGCCAGGATTTACAGGCGAAATAGACATAAACATTTTTCCCGTATATTTATATGTGACTCCGATAAAGGAGTTCGAGCCACGAACCAATACTTTTTGGATCCGACCTTTCAACCCCTGAGGACTTGGACGTCCTTGCAGTTTTACGCGTACATGATCTCCATGGATGGCATCCGCCATGGAACGGCGACCAATAAAAATGTCTTCTGAATCGTCATCGGTAATGACAAACCCAAACCC
>Ga0257107_1000176_pt1 | contig 23877 bp, 23 predicted proteins | sample LP_taG_2_FD_190178 | JGI IMG/M metagenome (GOLD analysis project Ga0257107, IMG submission 190178) | Marine microbial communities from Northeast Subartic Pacific Ocean, Canada - LP_J_2011_P26_500m | ecosystem: Environmental > Aquatic > Marine > Oceanic | place: Canada: Northeast Subartic Pacific...
CGTGGCTTCCACGGTAGGCCTGGCGGTCCTCCTTGGAATCGTGTTGAACGAGGTGCTTCCGGCGCCCGACGACTGGGACGTTGATGTCGGGGAGCTGGTTGCGTTCGCCCTGACCATGCTCCTGGCTGGAGGACCCATCTGGAACCGTGCGTGGCGTCGCATCCAGGCCCACGCCGGGAGCCTTATGGAGGAGGCGTCCGCGGTTCGCCGCGTGTACCTGTTCTCTGTGTTCGGCGCTACGGCCCTGGTGGTGCTGGGCTCCGTACTGGCGATGGTCTACATGGTCCTGTTCGGCGTGCTGGACGGCAGCCTCGACGGAGACTCGGTGGCCGGCTTCCGCATCCCGTTGGCCCTCATTGGCGCAACGGCCGGCATGTCGGTGTACCACGGGCGCGTCCTGCGGTCCGGGCTGAGGTCCGTGCCGACTTCCAGCAGGCCCTCGTCGCGCACGGTCACCCTCGTGGGGCCAGCGGCGTCTGCTCTGGTGTCGGCCATCGGGGAGGTGCCCGGGGTGCGGGTGGTCCACCATCGGCGCCTCGACCTGACGGATCCTGCCGAGGTCGACCCGGAAGTGGTCCTGGGGGCGCTCCGGGCCGGTACCGGCGACATAGTCGTCGTGGTGGCCGGGGACGGCTCGATCGAGGTCGTTCCCGTGGCGGGCTGATCGGCCATGTCGTCGTCCGGATTGTCCATGGGCAAGTATCTGGGCATCTGACCAACCGGGGGTCCAGTAGTGGTGAGCGTAGAACGCGAGGTGGCAGCGGATCCGGAGGCGGTTTGGGCGCTGGTCTCGGACCTGCCGAAGATGGGGGACTGGTCGCCTGAGAACGACGGCGGGAACTGGGCCGGAGATGTCACGGAGGCCGCCGTCGGGGCGGTGTTCAACGGCCGGAACCACAACGGCTGGCGCCGGTGGAGGACCGATGTCGAGGTGGTCGAGTGTGACCCGCCGAAGCGCCTGGTCTTCCGACTGCGGATCGGGCCGTTGGGCGGCTGTGACTGGATCTACGAGATCAGCCCGACAGAAGGTGGTTGCCTGGTCACGGAGTCATGGGTGGACAACCGGTCCTGGCTGCTGGTCAAGATCGGACGGCTGGCCAGCGGGGTGGCAGATCGGGCGACCCACAACCGTGCCGGCATGGAGGCGACGTTGGAGAACCTGGCCGCCGCTGTCGAGGCGGCCTGAAATCGGTTGGGCCGGTAGGTCGACGAGGGCGACCAGGTCGCCTGGTTCCGATCAGTCCCAGGTGTTCCACGAGGTGACGGCCGAAGCGCCACCCTCCCGGCTGGCCGGCTTGAAGTCGGTCCCGATCGTGTGGCCGATCGTGATGAGCGCAACCTGGCTGACCGACTCGTAGGGAATCCCCAGCAGCTCGGAGGCCTCCTCCTCGAACATGAGGTGGATGGTCGTCCAGCAGGTGCCCAGGCCACGCTCTCTGGCGGCCAGCATGAAGCTCCACGTGCTCGGGATGATCGATGCCAGGCTCGATGTGGCTCCCATGGCCGAGCCGTCGATTCGGCCCGGAAGGCAGGGGATGAGCATCGCCGGCACGCGGTGCATGTTCTCGGCCAGGTAGGAGGCGGAGCCGAGCACCCTCAACTGCTGGGCTGCCTTCTCGTCCGGGGCGCTTTCGGAAGTGTCTCCGACGCTGCCGGCCATTGATGTGTAGAGGTCCCAGCCCCGGCGGTAGAGGTCGGCCAGCCCTGCCTTCTTCTCCTCGTCGGTGACGACGAGGAACTGCCAGCCCTGCCTGTTGGAACCGGTGGGGGCCTGAACGGCGTATTCCAGGCATTCCCGGATCAGGTCGTTGTCGACGGGGCGGTCGAAGTCGAGCCGCTTGCGTACGGAGCGGGTGGTAGTGAGTAGGTCGTGGGCGGAGAGTCCGAGGGTTGTCATGGCAGGTCTTTCTGTGTCGTCAGTGCGGTCAGTGAGGTGAGCGCTTGTCAGGATCGCGCTTCGGGTGCTCCGGTCTGATCAAGCATGGCCTTCGACGAGGTCGCGTATGCCCTCGATGGTCTGGCGCATGTTCAGCGCCTGACCCCTCTGGCGGGTGGCGATGATCCTGGCTTCCTTGTCGGGCATGGAGGCGATCGCAGCCGTCAGGCCGGACGGGCCCGGGCCGAGGATCATCTCGAACCGGAGTCGGGTGGAGCCGGCCAGGGCGATGAGCTCGAAGCGCCACTGGGCGGCGGGGTCGGCTGCGTCGACGCTGTTCCAGGCGAACACCCGGTTCTCCTCGTGGCCCATGACGTGGCAGGTGACCTCCCATTCGCCGAGGTCGTCGCGACGGTTCCGACCAACGAAGGTGGCGCCCACCCGGGGCGTGTCCGAGACCCACTCGGCACCCTGGAACTCGTCGCTGAACCTCGCCGGCAGCTCGATGTCGCTGATGTACGGCCAGATGTCAGCCGCGGGCGCCTTCACGTCCACCTCGACGGTGACGCCGGGCCCGTCGGCGAGGGTGACCGGACCGGTGACGGGCCTCTGGGTGGTGCGCCCCCAGCGGTCGAACCAGGTGATGTCACGGGCCGGACGGCGCGGAGCCGGTCTGAAGTCGTCGCCGATCGTCCACGCCACGGGGAGCAGGACGATCTGGGTGACGCCGGCTGGCAGGTCCAGCAGGTCGGCCACACGGTCAGCGGCGCCAAGGTGCAGGGTCGTCCATGCGCTGCCGAGACCCCGGGACCTCAACGCCAGGCAGAACGACCACGCCGCCTGGATGACCGAGTCGAACAGGCCGGGTCGCCCGCTGCCGTCGTGCTCGCCGTAGATGGTGACGAGGACGATGGCCGGAACGTGCTGGAGGTTGCGTGCCAGGTGGGCACCGGAGTCCAGCGTCGCCTCACTGCGGTGGCCGGTACCGGCAACCCGTTCGGAGTTGCCGATGATCCAGTCGCCACCGGCCTCCCGGTAGAGGTCGGCGAGCTGCCGCTTCGTGTCCAGGTCGCGGATGACCAGCCAGCGACGGCTGGTCTGGTTGCCACCGGTCGGGGCCTGCTCGGCCAGGTCGATGCAGTCCAGGAGCAGTTCCTCCGGGACGTCGCGCTCTAGGTCCAGACGGCGGCGAACGGACCTGGTGCTGCTCAGCAGTCGGTCGGTCTCGTCGATCGGGAAGGCCATGTGGCGGAGTCCACCACAGGCTGGCCGGCGAGGTGCGGTCGGCCGAGGTGGGCTGGAGTTGTCAGGCCCGGGTATCAGGCTTCCTCGCCCAGCCAGGCGGAGGCCCGGTCCAGGAGGTACTCGCTGATGGCCCGTGACCGGTCGAGGGCATCGCACATCCAGTTGGTGTCGTCCCCCCGGAACAGCGCGGCCAGCGGCGTTTCGAGGCGTGCCGTCACCCCGAGGGAACGCTGCGGGGCGTCGGTGACCGACTCGAAGGAGTCGACGGCCGACACCTGGGTGGGAAGGTCGGCGCCACTCAGCCCCGCCAACTCCGTGGCTAGCACCAGGAGGTCAGGCCCGCTCTTCAATGGCGGAAGGGCCCAGGTGAACACGATCTGCACGACCAAGTCGTCGCTGGGGTCGTCGTCGTCGGAGAGGGACATGACCTCGTCCTCGAAGGCCATGAGCGTCCGGGGTTCCAGGTCCAGCGAGAGGTGCAGGTCCAGGGGGCCGCCGCAGGCGGCTTCCGGGTGCAGGTCCACCTCGAAGGCCTGTCGCATTGAGTAGGTCTCAACGAAGTGGCGCTCGTCATGGACGTGGAAGCCGTGCTCGGCGGCGTGGTCCTTGAGATCGGCGACGAACCCTGCGATGTCGACAACTGCCACTGGCGGTCCTCCGTGTCAACTGCGGCCTGCGGTTCCAGACAGGGTAGGGCCATCCCGGCGGCGGTCGCGCAGTGGTCTGGCACACTGGTCGAGTGCCAGACCCCCACGACGTGACGGCGGATCCCGCTGCCGTGCTGAGCGACCTCCATGATGCCGCCGACGCCGTGCTCGCCGTGTTCGACGACCTCGCGGAGTGGGGCCCGTCCGGGGGCCGTGAGGACCAGTACGCCAGCGACGTTGTCGCCGACCGGGCGATCCATGACCTGCTGGACCCGCTCGGGTACGGCGTACTAAGTGAAGAGTCGGGTCTGATGCCGCCGACGGTGGACGGTGCGCCGGTCGTCGTTGTGGATCCGCTGGATGGTTCCACCAACGCGTCGCGTTCCTTGCCGTGGTTTGCCACCAGCCTCTGTGCCGTGGATTCCGACGGGCCCTGGGTGTCGGTCGTCGTGGACCTGGTCGGGGGGAACCGCTACGACGCCGTTCGTGGATGGGGTGCCCGCCTGGACGGCGAGCCGCTCCGCCGCGAGACGGCGCCACCGTTGGACGAGGCAATGGTCGGGCTGTCCGGGCTGCCGCCGAGGAATCTGGGTTGGGGCCAGTTCCGTGCGCTGGGCGCTGCAGCACTGGACCTCTGTGCCGTGGCCGACGGGCGGCTGGACGGCTACGTGGACTGTTCGGTCGACGCCCATGGGGTGTGGGACTACATGGGGGCTCTGCTTGTCTGCTCGGAGGCAGGGGTGGAGGTCGCCGACGCCCACGGGCGGGACCTCTGCGTGCTGGATCCCGAGGCCCGCCGGACGCCGGTGGCCGGCGCCGGTCCGGCTCTGGCCGACGCCCTCCTGGAGGCTCGCCGCACCTTCTGAGCCGCCGTGTCGACCCGATCCGTGGTGCGGGCATACCAGTAGGGTCACCTGTCCCGGGCGCGTAGCTCAGATGGCTAGAGCACCTCCCTTACAAGGAGGGGGTCGGGGGTTCGAGTCCCTCCGCGCCCACCAGGAACGTCGAGAAACCAGGACATTTCGCCGCGCTGGAAGCCGTGGGGGAGTGTCCGTGCCGGGCTTTGAGCCTCTCCTTTCACGGGAGAAGCGCACACGCCACACCTATCCGTAGTCTCAGGACATGACTCGTCGGCTCACCGACCACTCAGTTCTGACCTTTGACTGCTACGGCACCCTCATCGATTGGGAGACTGGAATCTGGGATGCCTTCCAGCCGCTCCTGGTGGAGAATCCGCCGACGGACCTTACGCGAGACACCCTGATTGCGGCCTTCAACAACTTGGAAGCGGAGCAACAGACCGCAGCGCCCGCCATGACCTATCCCACCGTCCTGGAACGTGTGCACCGGGCGTTAGCCGAGAAGCTGGTTCTGGTCACGTCACCAGGGCTCGATTATGCATTCGGAGCGTCGGTCCCATCCTGGCCGGTGTTTCCCGACTCGTCCGATGCTCTCAGGTTCCTGTCAGAGCACTTCAGACTTGTGATCCTCTCGAACGTTGACCGTGCAGGCTTTGCAGCATCCAACACTTTGTTGGGCGTCGAGTTCGATGCCATCTACACAGCCGAGGACATCGGCTCGTACAAGCCGGATCCCTCCAACTTCGAGTACCTGATCGAGCACGTGGAGCTAGACCTGGGGCATGGGAAGTCAGACATATTGCATACGGCCCAGGGCATCAGGCACGACCACATCCCGGCCCGCTCAATCGGTCTTGACAACGCCTGGATCGACCGAAACCGCCTGTCGGAGGCAGGCACTGCCGACCTTCCAGCGACCGACCACATCTTCTTCTCGATGACCGAGATGGCCGCTGCTGTGGCGGTCGAGTTGACTCCGTGACCAGTACTCGTTTATAGGGCTACTTGACAGCCAAGTTGACAGCCAACAGACATGAGAGGCGACACCAGACCCACTGGTTCAACCGAGTGGCAGGCACCAGACGGCATGATGGCTGGATGGAGGACCGCTATGACGCAGTCGACATCGTCGTCAAGCGCAGCGAGGGGTTGATAGTCACATTTGCTGACGAGCACGTCGCCGAGTTCGACCTGATGCGGCTCCGCCTGGCTTGCCCGTGTGCCACCTGTCGATCTCTGCGGGAGCATGGCGAGGAGGCCTGGCCCGGTCATGGCAGCCCGGCCCGGCTACAGATCACGACGGCTGAGTTGCACGGTGCCTGGGGCTTGAACATCACCTGGAACGACGGGCACAACACCGGCATCTACCCGTTCGAACAGTTGCGTCGCTGGTCAGAGTGATTTTGCGAACCCGCCGAACGGGCTCCCGTGGGCGCCCCCTGATCTCTCGTGAATGCATTCGCCCGATGCCCAGAACCGCACGCCTTGTGGCGTCACTCCCGATCCTCGCAGCCCTCCTGGTCCTGGCGGCCTGTGGAGGCGACGCCTCTGCTGGAGACCAGGCCAGCGGAACAACCACGACGACCGTCGAGGTTGCACCGGAGACCACGACATCCACGACGAGCACCACCACCACGACGGCTCCAGCAGAGTCGATCACCACCACGACGGCTCCAGCAGAGCCGACCACCACCACCACCACGGCCCCAGCAGAGTCGATCACCACCACGACGGCTCCAGCAGAGCCGACCACCACCGTCGCTCCTGCTGCCGTCTACGACTTCGCGGCCATCTCGCCGATCGTCCAGGCCTTCATCGTCTCGAAGGGCCTCAACGGCGCCGGCCTGATCGTGCTCCAGCGTGATGACGGCGTTGTCTTCCACGAGCACTGGGGGGAGCTCGGGCCCGAGCGGATCTCGCTCATCGCCTCCTCCTCGAAGATGCTCGTGGCCGGCATCCTGATGCGACTCCACGACGACGGCCTCCTTGACATCGACGCACCGGTGGCCGACGTCGCAGCGTGGGGGGCGGGAAACCCCGAGATCACACCGGCCCATCTGATCTCCAACAGTTCGGGTCTCGTCGGCCTGTTCCCGAACCCGGCTTACGGCCCCTACGTGTGCCAGTTCCTGCCGATCGGAACGCTTCAGGGGTGTGCCGAGAAGGTGTTCACCACCCCCGACGATGATGCCGACATCATCCCGCCTGACACCGAGTTCCGGTATGGCGGGGCTCAGTGGCAGGTCGCAGGTGCCGTCGCCGAGGTGGCGTCCGGGAAGTCGTGGGCGGACATCATCGACGAGGTCTACGTGCAACCGTGTGGTCTCGAGGCGCTCGCCTTCAACAACCCGTTCACCCAGCTGGAAGGCGAGCCCTACCGCTATCCGGCGTCGTTCAATAGCGATCCGTCGACCCTCATGGCGACCGACAACCCGAACCTGGAGGGCGGCGCCTACGTGACCACCGGCGATTACGGCGCCCTGCTCCTCATGCACCTCCGGGAGGGGATGTGTGGGGACACCCGGGTGCTGTCGGTCGAGTCCCTCGAGCGGATGCACTCAGACCGGATCATGGAGGCTTACGGAGCTGACGTCGGTGGTTCGGGCTACGGCATGGGCTGGTGGGTGGACCAGGAGAACGGTCGGATCACCGACGGCGGCCTCTATGGCACCGTTCCGTGGCTTGACCTCGAAGACGGCTACGGCGCCTACCTGGTGGTCGAAGCCGATTCACCGACCGGAAACGCTCTCGCAGGCCTGCTGTACGACGTCGTCGAGGAAGCGGTAGCCGGCAGGACCGGCTGACACCCGCAACCGGACGGGCTACCGGGCGCGCCCCGGGGACCCGGACCCTGCCGTAGTTTCAGGACATGTTCAGGGTGGCATCGGTAGCCGGGGTGGTCGCTGCGGCCACGGCCCTGGCCGTCGCCGAAGCAGTGGCCGCCATCACCGGCGGTCCGTCGCTCGTCGTCGCCGTCGGCGACCTCGTCGTGGACCTGGCTCCCGGCTGGCTGGTCCGTCGGACGATCAGCCTGCTCGGCACCACCCAGAAGCCGGCCCTGCTCGTCGGGATCGTCGCGGTAGCGCTCCTCGCCGGGGCGGTTCTCGGCCGGGTCGTCTCCGGGGGGCGCGCAGTGGGCCGGACGGCCTTCATGGGTTTCGGCCTGGTGGGTGCCGGCGCAGCGGCCTGGTCGGGGGCGCCGTCCAGCGGCCTGTTCGCCGGGGTCGTAGCTGCGGTCGCAGGCATCGCCGTTCTGGAGGCGGCGCTGAGGAAGGTGCCCGTTGCCGATCCGCAGTCGGGTGTTCCAGCCATCGGGCCACCTCTGGATGCACCCTTCGAGGATCCCCGCGTGAAGGCCTCCACCCGGCGCGGGTTCATCACCTACGCGGCCGGCATGTCCGTAGCAGCGGGGGTGGTCGCCGTCGGCAGCAGGATGCTGGCAACCCGGGGCTCCGAGGAACTGCGGGAACGGGTCGCCCTTCCATCGGCCCGCAGGACCGCAGGTGACAGGCCGGCCACGACCACCACTACGACCGAGGGTCCCTGGCCCCCGATGCCGGGGCTCTCACCGTGGATCACCCCGAACGACGACTTCTACCGGATCGACACGGCGCTCGTCATTCCCAGGTTGGATCCCGCAACGTGGTCGATGTCCATAGGCGGGTTCGTCGAACACGAGCTGCGGTTCACGCTCGACGACCTACTCGGAATGGACCTCGTGGATTCAGCCGTCACCCTCAACTGCGTCTCCAACGAGGTGGGTGGGAGCCTCGTCGGCAACGCCGTCTGGACGGGTGTGCCGCTCGCTGACCTGCTCGCCCGGGCCGGCCTGGAACCGGGAGCCGAACAGGTGATGGCCTGGTCGGTGGACGGATTCAATGCCGGCTTTCCGGTAGCGACGGCCCTGGACGGGCGAACGGCGCTTGTTGCCGTGGGGATGAACGGTGATCCCCTACCGTTTCGCCACGGGTTCCCGGCGCGCCTGGTCGTGGCGGGCCTCTACGGGTACGTGTCGGCGGTCAAGTGGCTGGATCGGATCCAGCTCACCTCTCTGGATGGCGACGGCTACTGGATGCCCCGGGGTTGGGCGAAGTACGGGCCGATCAAGATCGCCTCCCGGATCGACGTTCCGACCGGATCGAAGGTTCTGACCGGCCGCCAGCCGATCGCCGGCGTCGCCTGGGCACCCGTAGCCGGCGTCGCCGGTGTCGAGGTGGCAGTGGACGACGGACCATGGATGGCGTGTCGGATCCTCCAGGATGGTGCTCCGGGTCGATCCGGAGATAGTTGGGTCCAGTGGTTCCTCGACTGGGACCCCGAGCCGGGTGTTCGCCTCCTGCGGGTAAGGGCACATGACATGGATGGACGGGTGCAGTCTCGGGGTCCCAGGCCGATTGCCCCTGACGGAGCCGAGGGGTATCACGCACGACGAATTCTGGTCGTTTGAGCCCCGATCGGGGACTACCTGTCGGGGCGCCGCGCATTGGCCGTGATCCTCTGGAATACTGCGGGCATGCACATGCGCACCCTCGCCCCGGCCGCCCTCGTCATCCTTGCCCTAGCCGCAACCGGCTGCGGCCTGCTGGAGACGAACGACGACGAGCTGGAGACCCTCCGTGTGGAGATCATCCAGTTGCGCGAGAACTTCATGGACCTCGAGGCCGAGGTGTCCCTCCTGGCCCGGGTGCCGGCGACCACCACTGCTGCATCATCCTCAGCGACAGCCACATCAGCGGCTCCGGGCACCACGACGACTAGGGCGGTCTCTGCCGGAGCATCTTCTTCCGATGACACCGAGGAGGCACCGGCGGCGACAGTGCCCGTCGGGCTGAACGAGGATGCCATCCTGACAGCGACCTACAACTGGGGCCCCAGCGATCCGGCACTGATCCTCCAGGAGATGCTGGGGATCGCGGCTGACGGTTGGTACGGCAACGGAACCCGCGCCGCCCACATGGCCGAACTGGAGGCACGGGGCCTGGACACCGGGGGCGTGCCGTCACCGCCGACGACCACGGCGGCACCGGACGAGGCCGCCACGGACGGGGTCACTACGACCGAGGCTCCGGCCGAGACGACGACCACGGCAGCAGCGGCAGATACGACCACGACCGAGGCCCCGGCGGAGACGACAACCACGGCAGCACCGGCAGAGACCACCACGACCGCTGCCGGCTAGGCCCGCCGGGCGGAGGTTCAGCCGCGGATGATGTTGTGCTCGGGGCCGTACGGGAAGCCGGTGATGTTCTCGGCTCCGTCGGCGCCCACGATCAGGATGTCGTGCTCCCTGTAGCCACCGGCGCCCGGCTGTCCGTCGGGGATGGCGATCATCGGCTCCATGGACACGACCATGCCGGGCTCCAGCACGGTCTCGACGTCCTCGCGTAGTTCCACGCCGGCCTCCCGGCCGTAGTAGTGGCCGAGCACCCCGAAGCTGTGCCCGTAGCCGAAGGACCGGTACTCCAGCAGTCCGTATGACCGGTAGATGTCGTTCAGCTCGGTGGCGATGTCGCAGCACCTGGCGCCGGGCCGGATCAGGTCAAGGCCCCGCTCGTGGACCTCAACGTTCACCTCCCAGAGTCGAAGGTGCTCGTCGGAGGTGACGTGGTCGCAGAACAGGGTCCGTTCCAGGGCCGTGTAGTAGCCGAAGATCATCGGGAACGTGTTCATCGAGAGGATGTCACCCGACTCCACGAGCTTGTTGGTGACCGGGTTGTGGGCCCCGTCGGTGTTGATGCCCGACTGGAACCAGGTCCAGGTGTCCATGAGCTCCACGAACTCGAAGCTGGACGCGATCTCGCGCACCATTGCCTGCGTGGTGGCCAGCGCCACCTCGTGCTCGGGTACCCCGGCGGCTACGGCTTCCACGCAGGCCTCGGCCCCCAGGTCGCAGATGCGGGCGCCGTGTCGGATGAGGTCGTGTTCCTCGGCGGACTTGATGGTCCTCATCCACATGGTGGCCGAACCGACGTCAACCAGCTCAACTCCTGGGAGGGCCGACTCCAGGGCACGGAACTGGTCGACCGAGAGGTGGTCGAACTCCACGCCCAGGCGCGACACGCCAAGGGTGAGGTCCCGAACGGCCTCGTAGTAGTTGTCCCTGCGCCAGTCCGAGTAGACGATGTTGTCGCCGTGGGTGCGGCGCCACGGCTGTCCGCCGTCTATGCCCGCGGAGATGGTGGTGGCCTCGTCGGCGTCGATGACCATTCCGTACTTCCGGCCGAAGAAGCAGTAGATCCAGCCCGAGTGGTAGCAGATGTTCTGGTACGAGGTCAGGAGGCAGGCGTCGATGCCCTCGGCTGCCATGTGTGCCCGCAGGGCGTCCTGGCGGCGGTCCATCTCGGCGGCTGAGAACGGTGACCACTCCTTGGCACCCCAGCGCCAGCGGGTGACGTGGATCATGTCGCCCATTCGGTCGGTTCCAGTCATGAGGTCAGCTTCCCAGGCCGTCGACGAGTCGGTCCAGCATCTCGTCCAGGATCGCAGTGGAGGTACCGAAGGTCATACGCACATGGCCTTCGCCGCCAGTGCCGAACGGCGGTCCCGACTTGCACGACACGCCTGTCCTCTCGCTCAGCCATCTTCCCGGCGGACCTTCTGGTCCGAGTGCGGACAGGTCCAGCCAGGCCAGGAAGGTCGCCTCTGGAAGGTGGACCCGGACCTCCGGGAGCTCGTCGGTGAGGCGGTCCACCAGGTGGCGGCGGTGTCGGTCGAAGAGGGCGATAAGGGCGTCGACCCATTCGTCCCCGGCGTCCCAGGCGGCGATCACCGCCTCGCAGCCGAGGCGGTTCACGCCGCCGAGCAGTTCCGCCGGCACCCGGTTGAAGCGTGCGAGGAGACGCTCGTCGGAGAAGGAGGCCACAGCGGTCTTGAGGCCGCCCATGGCGAATGTCTTGACCCCGGACGTGAGCACGACCGTGCGTTCGGTGGCACCGTCGACGAGGGGGAGTGGTCGGTGGGTGGCTCCCGGGTAGACGAAGTCGGAGTGGATCTCATCGGATGCGATGACCAGGTTGTGCTCGGTGGCCAGCTCCACGATGCGGGTCAACTGGTCATTTGTGAGGACGCGACCGGTCGGGTTGTGGGGATGGCACAGCACGAGGAGTCGGATGCCCGGGTCGTCGGCCAGTAGCCGTTCCAGGTGGTCGAGGTCGTAGTGCCAGCCCTCAGAGTCACGCACCAGCGGCCAGTCGACGGTTCGTCGCCCGGTGGTGGGCCCGATCTGGTTGAACGGGAAGTAGATGGGCGGCGTCAGGAGCACGCCGTCTCCGGGTTCCGTGAAGGCTTCGACCACCGCCCATACGCCCTGCAGCACGGACACCGTCGGAACGACCAGCTCGGGGTCGGGTGTCCAGCCGTGGCGGCGGGTCATCCAGCCGGAGAAGGCCGGACCGAGGCGGGCTACGGCGTCGTGGTAGCCGAAGGCACCCAGCCCCACCAGCTCTGAGAGGCGCTCGACCATCGCCGGTGGTGGACCCAGGTCGTGCTCCGCCACGAACGACGGGAACGACGACCCGTCGTGGTCGGCCCACTTGTAGCCGCCGCCGGCGACCTTCCCGGCCAGGTCCACGTGGTCAAGGTCGTCGGGGCTGATCGGCACGGCCGCCGATGGTAGTCGTCGCTCCTGTGCCACCATCCAACCAGTTCAACAAACTGTTGACGCAATCGCGGTTGGGGGCGAAACTGTCGCTCCGATGGGGGAATGGCTGCGATCTCGACTCTCTCGGGTGGCAGGTCCGCGAGTGGCGGGCCTCCTCGTGCCCATCGGGGCGGTGGTGGCAGCCTTCCTGGTGGGTGGAGTCATGCTCCTCACGCTCGGGGTGAACCCGATCCGGGGCTACGGGGCACTCCTGGACGGCGCCTTCGGCGACGTCGACGCCCTGGCCGACACGGCGATCAAGTCCATGCCCCTCCTGCTGGTGGGCATCGGCATCTGCATCGCCTTCCGGGCATCGGTCATCAACATCGGTGGGGAGGGACAGATGATTGCGGGGGCGATCGTCTCGACGTTGGTGGCCCTAGCGGTACCTGACGTGCCCCGCCTGCTCCTCGTGCCACTGGTACTGCTGGGCGGCGTGGTGGGCGGCGCCATCTGGGGAGCCATCCCCGGAGCGCTGAAGGCCTACAGCGGTGTCAACGAGATCCTCTCCACCATCATGCTCAACATCGTGGCCGTGCAGCTCATGAACTTCCTGCTCCGGGACCTGATCATGGATCCGTACGAGAAGGACGGTGGCCGCATCCCGCAGACCCGCCGGCTGTCCCACAACTCTGACCTTCCCCTGCTGCCGGGCGACACCCGCCTCCACATCGGCGTGCTGGTCGCCCTGGCCATGGCGGTCCTGGCGTGGGTGCTGCTCTGGAGGACCTCGCTCGGCTATCGGCTCCGGGCGGTCGGCCACAGCCCGGCGGCGGCCCGCTACGCCGGTATGCCGGTCAAGAGGACCATCGTGGCGGCCCTCACCCTCAGTGGTGCCATGTGTGGCCTGGCCGGGGCGATCCTGGTCTTCGGTAGCGAGTCGCACCGGTTCGTCACAGACGGGTCCAGCGTCGGATTCACGGGCTCGGCGGGCTTCAACGGAATCGTGACGGCACTGTTCGGCGGCCTCCACCCGCTGTGGACCATCCCGTCCTCGTTCTTCTTCGGAGGCCTCCTGTTCGGAGCAAACGCTATGCAGCGGGCGGTTCAGGTGCCGGCCGCCCTGATCGTGGCCCTGAACGGCCTTGTGGTCGTGTTCGTGGTCAGCAGCGATCGGATGCGGCGTGCGGTGGGGGAGAGCCTGGGTCGTGGGCCGGACCCGGCCCCCCACGATGACGTGGAGGCGCAGCCGTGACCGACTTCTTCACCATGGCCTCTCTGGTCTTCGTGGTCGGCTCCGGGATCAGGCTGGCCACGCCGTTCCTGCTGGCCGGCCTGGGCGAGACCATCGGACAGCGCAGCGGGGTGCTGAACCTCGGCGTCGACGGCGTCATGCTCCTGGGGGCCTTCGGTGCCTACTGGACCATTCTGGAGACGGGCCGACCGGTGGCCGGAGTGTTCGTCGGGCTCGGCGTAGGACTGGTCATGGGTGTCGTGTACGGAGTCGTCACGGTGACTCTGCGAGCCGAACAGGGCGTCAGCGGAATTGGCATATTCCTCTTCGGGCTGGGCATGAGCGACCTGCTCTTCCAGAAAAAGGTGGGCACCCCCCTGCCCATTCGGGGTTTCGGCGACTGGCACGTGCCGGTGCTGTCCCGCATCCCCAAGGTTGGAGAGATGTTTTTCCAGCACTCCGTGCTGGTGTACCTGGCGTTCCTGCTCGTGCCCCTGGTGGCATTCCTCCTGAACCGGACGACATTCGGGTTGAACGTCCGTGCCGTCGGCGAAAATCCGGCCGCTGCCGACAGCCTCGGCGTGAGCGTCGCCCGGGTGAGGTACACGACGATCTTGCTGGCCAACGGTCTTGCCGGCCTGGCAGGGGCGGTGCTGGCGATCGAGTTGGGCATCTTCCAGCAGAACCTGACCAACGGCCAGGGGTTCATCGCCATCGCTCTCGTCTACTTCGGTGCCTGGAGGCCCGTCGGGGTGATGGGTGGTGCCCTACTCTTCGGCATGGTCTCGGCGACGGTGCTCCAGTGGAAGACCCTGGGCCTGGTGTCCGGCGCCACCTCCAGCCTGACCGCCATGGCGCCGGCGGTGCTGACTATCGTCGCCCTGGTGGTGATAAGTCGGACCGTCGGCCAGCCGGCGGCACTGACCAGACCGTTCGACCGTGGACGGTGACGTAGACCAGGACTACACAGGTTTCGGCCGGGACCACCGGCCGGAGGAAAATCCCCGAGGGAGGAAAACCATGAGCACAAGAAAGAATCGGAAGTGGCTGGGCCTGACGGCCCTGCTGGCCGGGCTGGCCCTGGTAGCAGGAGCCTGCGGCTCCGATGAGGAGGCGGTGGACGACGGCCTGTTCAGGATCGCAGTCGTGGCACCCAGTGCCAGCAACGACCTGGCGTTCACCCAGAGCATCGTCGATGCGGTCCATGCTCTCGACGGCGTGGATGCCATCGACATCACCGACGGCACGTTCATTGTGGACGATGCCGCTGCGGCCGTCCGCGGCTACGCCGAGGACGGCTACGACCTGGTCATCGCCCACGGTTCGCAGTACGGAGGGTCGTTGCAGGAGATCGCCAAGAACTTCCCGGACACGGCGTTCGCATGGGGCACCTCCGGTGACACCTTCGGCCTCGACAACGTGTCCGCATACACGGCGGCCTCCGACCAGGGTGGCTACGTGATGGGTGCCATGGCCGCGGCCATGACCTCCAGTGGGGTTGTCGGGGTCATCGGGCCCATCGCTGTAGGCGACGCCAAGCTCTACGTGGACGGCTTCGTGAACGGCGCGGCGGCCCAGGATCCGGGCGTGACGGTGAACGTCAACTACATCGAGTCGTTCAGCGACGTGGCGCTGGCCGCCGAGGCCGCCGAGGGCCACATCGCAAACGGTGCCGACATCCTCACGGGCACGGCCCAGATGGTTGTCGGTGCGACGGGTGTGGCGGCTGAGAACGGTGCCAAATGGTTCGGAACCCAGTCGAACCAGACATCGCTCGGGGAAGACATGGTGGTGGCCTCACAGGTCTACAAGTGGGAGAAGGCCCTCCAGGGCATCGTGAACGGTGTGAAGAACGGTGACCTGGGTGGCAGTGCACACACCATCAACCTTGAGAACGGCGGCATCGTCATCGAGTTCAACGACGACGTGGACTCCGGAGACGCCCGGGCGATCGGTGAGGGGTTGATTGCCGACATCAAGGCCCGGATGGTGAACACCGGCGCCTGATCCCAGCCCTCCCTCGGTGCCGGGCGGCCGCCTTCGGGTCGGCCGTCCGGCACCAGCGGGCGAATCCCGGACCACATGACACCGCTGCTCGAGTTGACGGGGATCACCAAACGTTTCCCCGGGGTACTGGCCAACGACGACGTCCATCTGGAGGTCGCCGTTGGCGAGATCCACGCGCTCCTGGGTGAGAACGGAGCCGGCAAGAGCACGCTCATGAATATCCTCTACGGGCTGTACCGGCCCGACGGGGGTGAGGTGCGCCTGAACGGGGAGCCGAGCGGCATCGCGTCACCGGCCGATGCGATCGAGGCCGGGGTGGGGATGATCCACCAGCACTTCATGCTGGTGCCCACGCTGACGGTCGCCGAGAACGTGGCCCTGGGACTGGCCGGCAATGGCGTGCTGCTGGACACGAGTGAGGTGGCGGAACGGGTCGGCGAGTTGTCGTCACGCTACGGGCTGTCGGTGGACCCGGAGGCCTACGTGTGGCAGTTGGCGGTTGGGGAGCGACAGCGGGTCGAGATCGTCAAGGCCCTGTACCGCGACTGCCGACTCCTGGTCCTGGACGAGCCGACGGCCGTCCTCACCCCGATCGAGGTGGAGGAGCTGTTCGTGACCCTGCGGAGCATGGCCACCGACGGCGTGGGGCTGATCTTCATAACCCACAAGCTGGACGAGGTCCTGGTCCTCGCTGATCGGATCACCGTGATGCGCGATGGTCGGGTCACCGGCGAGACGGTTCCGTCAGCGACCTCCAAGGGGGAGTTGGCCAACATGATGGTGGGTCGCCCGGTCCAGCTGGCCCCCGACCGTCCGATGGTGGAGGTGGGTGCAGTCCGACTGGCCATCGACGGGCTCCGTGTCAACGGTGACCGGGGAACCGAGGCGGTGAACGAGTGTGGCCTGGAGGTGCGCGCCGGCGAGATCGTCGGAATAGCTGGGGTTTCGGGGAACGGGCAGCGGGAGTTGGCCGAAGCGGTGGTGGGACTGAGACCCGTCGTGGCCGGTCGGGTGGCCATCGACGGTGTCGACGTGACGAGCATGCATCCGAGCCAGGTGCGGGCTGCAGGTCTGGCCTATGTCCCCGAGGAGAGGATGCGCGACGGCGTGGTCGCCGAGTTCTCGGTGTCTGAGAACCTCATCCTGGTGGACCATGACCGGCCACCCTTCTGCAGACGGGGACTCCTCAGGCTCGGGGCGATAGCGGACCACTGCAGGGACCTGGTCGAACGGTTCATGGTGAAGACACCCACTCTGGACACCCGTGCTGGGAACCTCTCCGGAGGCAACATCCAGAAGCTGATCCTGGCCAGGGAACTCTCCAGCGAACCGGGCGTCCTGCTGGTTTCCCAGCCGACCCGGGGAGTCGACATCGGTGCCGCCGAGTACATACATCGTCGCCTCATCGAGGAACGCGGGAAGGGCGCGGCGGTGCTGGTCATCTCCGAGGACCTGGACGAGGTCCTGGCCCTCAGCGACCGGATCGCCGTGATGTCCGAGGGTCGGATGCTGGCGGTTATGGACCGCGACGAGGCGACCATCCAGCGCATCGGCCTCCTGATGGCCGGAAGCGAGGCCGTCGCCTGAGCGGATCGGGTGACGGGGTCGGCGGTCACAGGTGTCCCAAGTCACTGGCTTCCGCCCTACCGACTGGTTACCGACCGATAGGTTCCTTCACAGAGGTTCCCTCCCCTCTGGGAGCCTCCCTACCTCCGGCCGGAACCACCACCCCGGTTCTGGAGCCGAGAGTGACCGTACGCCCCGCCATCCCCCCGGCGGGGCGTGCGACGTTTTCAGTCGGTGCTTCTCCACCCGGCGGTTCCACCCGGCCACTCCTGTCGGCTACGTCCCCCTTCTGGCTGCCTGCCCGGTGGCCTGTGCTGTCTACGATCGACTGACTGCTCGAGACGCCCATGGGGAGAGACATGTCCAGCAACCGCCGTGACCTGATCCGGATGACCGATGACGAGATGGAGTCATTCATAGAGGAGCAGAAAAGCCTCCAGGTGGCCTGCCACGACCAGGACGGCTCCATCCACCTCTCGACCCTCTGGTTCGCGGTGGTGGATGGTCGGTTGGCCTTCGGCACCTACACGAGGTCGCAGAAGATCCTGAACCTCCAGCGCAACGACCGGATCACCCTGCTGTTGGAGGACGGGCTCACCTACGAGACCCTCCGCGGCGTCATGATCAAGGGCCGTGCGGTCCTCCACGGTGCCGAGAACGTCGAAGAGGTCAACCGTGTGGCACGTGCGGTGATGATTCGCAACCAGATGGGCGTGCCGGAAGAGCACCTCGATGCCGCCGCCGCGGTCTGGGCTGCCAAGCGCACCGTGGTGATCGTCGAACCTGAGACCACCATCTCGTGGGACCACACCAAGCTGGACGGCGTCTACTGACCGGTGGACCCCAGCCGCCGGGATGCCGGCTGACGACGCCTAGCATGACCGGCATGGAAGACCTCTTCGCCCTTCAGGACGAGGACGTGCTGAGGGGACAGTTGGAATACCGGAGGGCGAGGCTTCCGGAGGCCGACGCCGTCCTGGCCGCAGAAGCCGCCCGGGCCGGTATGGCCACCGAGGTGGCGGACCTGCAGATCGAGCGCCTCGACCATGTCCGTCGACAGAACCGATTCGAGGGCGAGGTGGCGGCCATCGAGGTTCGCCTGGCCGAGCTGGACCAGAGGCTCTACGGCAGCGCCATCACCTCTCCGAAGGAGGCGACTGCCCTGCAGAACGAGATCGGCAGCCTCCGACGGCGCCAGGACGACCTCGAGGGCCAGATCCTGGAGATCATGGAGACGCTGGAACCCACCGACGCCCGCCTGGAGGAGTTGGCCGTTGCCGCAATCGTCGCCGATGCCGATATCGCCGCTGCCAAGGTCACCCTCGCCGAGACCGAGGCGACGATCGACGGCGAGCTGGCCAAGTCGGCGACCCGTCGGGAGGCGGCAGTCGAGCTCCTGCCGGCCGACGTGCTCGCCCGGTACCAGCAGAGCCTTCCCTCCTTCGGGTCCAGCACCGTCGTGCGATTCTCGGGAACTGACTGCAGCGGCTGCCCCTACTCCATGCCTTCCATGGAGGCCGATCGGGTGAAGGGACTGGCCGCCGGAACGCTGGCGGACTGCAGCGAGTGCGGTCGGCTCGTGGTCCGCTGACCGGACCGGGATCGAATGCTGGTCTGGTTCGTCGTAGCGGCAATCGTGGGTGTCGCCCTGGTTTTCGACAGCCCGTCAATGGACCACCGCTTCGTCGTCCTCGGAGCAGTCCTACCGGTGGGGGAGGGCCTTGTCGGTGGCCCCTGGGTCCTGCACACCCCGATCCTCGGCGTGCTCCTCCTGGCCGCCGTCATGCTCGGAGCCCGCGGTCGACGCCTCACCCAGCGCCGCTGGTTGGGCGTGCCGATCGGCATGCTGGCCCACCTGGTCCTAGACGGCACGTGGGCTGAAACCGGTCTCTTCTGGTGGCCGTTCGCCGGCGCCGGTGCCCTCGGTTCAGGGCCGCTACCCGAGTTCGGCCGAGGCTGGGGCGGCGTCCTGCTGGAGGCTCTGGGCGTGGCCATGGGGCTCTGGGCGTGGCGGCGTTTCGGTCTGGTCGATCCCGCGAGGCGCACTGCGTTCCTGCGATGTGGGCGCCTGGACCCCGTGAGGTCCCGCTGATGCTCTTCGTCGTCCGCCATGGCCGCACGGCGGCCAACGCCTCCGGTCTACTCCTGGGTCGCCTGGATCCTGACCTGGACGAGATCGGTGTCCGACAGGCAGCGGCAGCGGCGGCGGCACTGGGAGCGGTGGACCGGGTGGTGTCCAGTCCGCTGCTGCGTACCCGCCGCACCGCAGAGGCGTTCGGACTGGAGGTGGAGGTGGACGACCGTTGGATCGAGATGGACTATGGCGAGTTCGACGGCCAGCCGGTGTCGAATGTATCGGCCGCCACCTGGCGGGAATGGCGTGACGATCTGGACTGGGCCCCGCCGGGCGGCGAGTCGCACCGATCCGTCGGCCTCAGGGTGCGTGCCGCCCTGGATGACCTGTTCGAGGCCTCGCGGACGTCCGACATCGTGGTGGTGACGCACGTGTCACCGGTGAAGGCGGCCCTGGCCTGGACCCTCGGCGTGGGCGACGAGGTGGCATGGAGGACGTTCGTGGCTACAGCGTCCGTGATGACGGTGGGTGCCGGTCCAGGTGGCCCGTCCCTTCGCGGCTTCAACGATGTGTCACACCTGGTCGGCGCCTGAGCAGCGTGCCCCCCAGGGCATCAGGTCAGGGCAGCAGGGATGCGGCGTCGAGGTCCCTGATGGCCGCCACGACCCGCTCCAGCATGAGGCGCACCAGCTGCACGGCCCGTTCGTTCACCAGCTCGATGTTGCCGCCCGCCTGGATCGGGTAGCAGAGGCAGAACAGGGCGGTCCGTCGGTAGTCCTCCATGAGCTCGTCGGCCGGATAGTCGATGCCGGACTCGGCGAGGGTTGACCGGTAGACCTCCAGAAGGTGCTCCTCGTGGGCCCGCCGGTCCTCGGTGGTGAGGCTCTGGCTGAGGAAGTAGCCGAGGTCGTAGGCACCGACCGACCTGATGCAGATCTGCCAGTCGATGGCGATCACCTCGGGACCGTCGTCGTGCCGGCGGAAGAAGAGGTTGTCGAGCCGGTAGTCGCCGTGGACGAGCGTTGTGGGCTTGTCCGGGAAGTACATCAACTCCTCTACGACGGAAGGGAACCGCTCGCCGATGGCCCTGATGTCGTCGCCGAGGTCGTCGCCGAAGCCGGCTAGGAATGGCTCCCAGGCCATCGTCACGCCCTGTTGTACGCCCTGGGGCATGGGGGGATCCCAACCGTACGGAGCCCACGAGAGCTCGTCTTCGAAGGAGGGCGTCTCCCAAAACTCGGTGTGGTGGAGCGCCAGGGCCCGCACGGCGGCTTCGGCCAGGTCGGGCGGGCAGCCGTCCAGCTGGTTGTGCACCTCGGCATCCCCGAGGTCCTCCAGCAGGAGAACGAAGTCGTCGCTCTCGGGGTCGTGTGCCGAGGCTAGGCAACGTGGTGTGGTGAGGGGGCTGCGGTCGGCGGCGGTGCGGTAGAAGGCGACCTCCTTGCCGTAGAACTGGAAGGTGCGGGCCACGAACCGGGTCATCTCATGGTCCACCGGCGTCTTCAGCACGACCGTCGCCGGGCCTGATCCGCCCTCGTAGGTTGGCGTCAGGCGATGGAGCAGGCCCATGAGGCCGACACCCTGCCCGATCAGCTCGGAGTCGAAGCCGATGACCGCGCCACCGTCCAGCGCTCCGCTGCCCCGTAGGGCATCGGTCAGCCAGGCGGGCGTGACCTGTTCGACGGTCGTCGGTATTCCGTGTTCCTGCATCCGATCCCCCAATTTCCCGGCGGCACACATCCTCGGCGTGCCGCCCGGCGACGGTAGCAGTTGGCTTCCGAGTGGTCAGCGGGCGGCGGCGAAGCCGATCTCGAGGTCGGCGATGATGTCATCGAGGGTCTCGAGCCCGACGGAGAGCCTCACCAGGGCCGGAGCGACGCCGGTGGAAAGCTGCTCTTTGGCACTCAGCTGTGAGTGGGTGGTCGATGCCGGATGGATTGCGAGACTCCGCACGTCGCCGATGTTGGCCACGTGGCTGTGCAGCTCCAGCGAGTTGACGAACTTCTCCCCGGCTTCCCGGCCCCCCTTGATGATGAAGGCGGGAACGGAACCGAAGCCCCTACCGTTGGTGTATTCGGCCATTCGGTCATGCCACGGGCTGGACTCCAGCCCTGCGTACTGCACGGCCTCTACCTGGTCGTGGCCGTCGAGGAACTCGGCGACGGCCATGGCGTTGGCGCAGTGCCGTTCCATCCTGAGGCTGAGGGTCTCGAGGCCCTGCAGGAAGTAGAACGAGTTGTGGGGGGTGACAGCTGCGCCGATGTCCCGGAGCAGCTGCACCCGGGCCTTGATGATGTAGGAGCCGTGGCCCAGCGCTGGCCAGTAGGCCAGCCCGTGGTAGCTGGGATCCGGGTCGATGAAGTTGCTGAACCTTCCACTGGCGCCGTAGTCGAAGGTTCCGCCGTCGATGATGACCCCACCGATGGAGTTGCCGTGGCCGCCGATGAACTTGGTCATCGAGTGGACGACGATGTCGGCACCCAGGGCCAGCGGGTTCATGAGGTAGGGGGACGCCACGGTGTTGTCCACGATCATCGGGATGTCGTTGTCGTGGCCGAGTGCGCTGATCGCCTTCAGGTCCAGGCAGTCGTTCTTGGGGTTGCCGATTGTCTCCCCGTAGAACGCCTTCGTGTCCGGACGGATGGCCGCCGCCCAGAGGTCCAGGTTGTCCGGGTCGTCTATGAAGGTGACCTCGATGCCCATTTTGGCAAGGGTGTAGTGGAGGAGGTTGTAGGTGCCTCCGTACAACGAGGCCGAGGCCACGATGTGGTCGCCTGATTCGGCCAGGTTCAGGATGGCGAGGGTCTCGGCAGCCTGGCCTGAGGCCACGGCAAGCGCTCCGGGAATGCCGATGGCGGTGTCGGTGCCGCCCTCGAGGGCCTGCATGCGGGCCTCCAGCACCATCTGCGTCGGGTTCATGATGCGGGTGTAGATGTTCCCGACCTCGGCTAGGGCGAAGAGGTTGGCTGCGTGTTCGCTGTCCCGGAACACGTAAGAGGTCGTCTGGTAGATAGGCACGGTCCGACTGCCGGTCGTCGGATCAGGCTCCTGCCCGGAATGGATCTGACGGGTCTCGAAGCCCCACTGGTCACTCATGGTCATTCTTCTCCTCCGCCCGGGTGGGCTGGTGCGATCCGGTTCGCCTTCGGGAGCGAACCTAGTGACAGGGCCCGTGTGCGACGCTCAGTCGTGGTCGTCCAGGCCGCCCGACGAGGGCGGTTCGAATTCATCGGGCCAGATCGTCGTGTCGTCGTGCCGGATGCCGTCCAGGACGACGCCGTCCAGTTGCGCACCGGCCAGGTCGGCGCCAACCAGGTCGGTGAGTGAGAGGTCGACCTCGATCAGGGAGGCGCCGCGGAGGATGGCACCTGACAGGTTCGCGGCCCGGATGGTGGCGCCGTTCAACATGGCGCTGCGCAGGTCGGCGCCTCCGGCGAATGCGCCGGTGAGGTCGCAGTCCCGCATGCAGGTACGGGTCAGGGATGCCCCGGCGAGGGTGGAGGCGCCCAGCAGGGCGCCGGTCAGGTCGGCGGCGATCAGCCACGCCCCACCCATGTCGGCGCTGCGGAGGTCGGTGCCCGTCAGGCGGGCGCTGCCCAGCCAGGCACGGCTGAGCATGGCACCGCCCATCCGTGCGTCGCTTAGGTCGGCGCTCCAGAGGTTGGCGTGGTGGAGGTCGGCATCGGCGAACACGGTGCCGCGGCAGATGGCGTGCCTCAGGTCTGCGCCGATCAGGCGGGCGTCGGACAGGTCGGAACCGCTCAGCACGGCGCCGCCCAACCATGAACCGCTCAGGTCGACGGACCTCAGGTCGGTATCTGTCAGGTCGGCGCCCGCCAGGTCCACGCCTGCACCGATCTCGTATCCACGGACCTCCATGCCCGAGAGGTTAGGGCAGCGTCGGACGGTCGACATCCGTGGATCCGATGGTGTACGAATCCCGCTCCGGTGGCTGGACTCTTCTCAGGATTGGGCAGCATTGCGTCGTGATCGTCCTCCTGGGGTCCCTGGCCGCCATCTTCTTCGGAGTGGGCGACCTCCTGGGAGGCGTGGCGATCCGGCGGTCGGGTCGGCCCGGATCGGCAATCTCGATTGCGCTGACCGCGACGGCGGTCAGCGCCGTGTTGACCGGCGTGGTCGTCCTCGTGTATCCGCCCGAAGCCGTCTCGGCTGGCGATGTCGTCTGGTCCGTCTCGGCGGGGCTGCTGATGGCCGTCACCCGGCCCCTCCTCTACTCGGGGATGGCTCGCGGGCCGGTTGCCGTGTTTGCTCCGGGGTACGGGCTGACGATGATCGCCGTGCCGGCGCTCCTCGGACCCTTCATCGGGCAGTCCCTGGGGTCGGTGGCCATCTGGGGAGTTCTCATGGCCATTCCAGCAGTGGTGCTCTTGTCGGGCGAGGGCCGCCTACCGCGCCCAGCCGAGGTGGTGCGAAGTCGGATCCTGGGCCGGGCCGTCCTGGTCGGGGTGAGCCTGGGTAGTGCGGGCCTCTGCTTCTCGCAGGTTTCGGAGGAGGCCGGCGTGCTGCCCGCCTTTCTGGCCCTCACCGTCGGGCTGGTGGTGCTGCCGGTCGCATCCCACATCCAGACCGGATCCGTCTGGCCAGGTCGGCGGGACCTGAGCGGGGGAGCGATCGTGGGCATCACCAGCGCCGTGGCCTTCATGCTCAGCACGGCCGCATACCAGATGGGTTCAGCCGCCGTGGTGTCTGCCCTCGTGGCGCTCTCCCCCGCCGTCTCGATCACCCTGTCGTGGCGGTTCCTGGGGGAACGGGTGGCCCGCCTCCAGGT
>Ga0257107_1000178_pt1 | contig 23684 bp, 14 predicted proteins | sample LP_taG_2_FD_190178 | JGI IMG/M metagenome (GOLD analysis project Ga0257107, IMG submission 190178) | Marine microbial communities from Northeast Subartic Pacific Ocean, Canada - LP_J_2011_P26_500m | ecosystem: Environmental > Aquatic > Marine > Oceanic | place: Canada: Northeast Subartic Pacific...
GAAGTGGACGAACCTCTAGTGTACCAGTTGTCATATCAATGGCACCGCTGGGTAGCTATGTTCGGAAAGGATAAGCGCTGAAAGCATATAAGCGCGAAACCTGACCCAAGATAAGATCTCCCTACCGTAAGGTAATAAGGCTCGTTGTAGACTACAACGTTGATAGGCTGCAGGTGTAAGTGTGGTAACGCATTCAGCCGAGCAGTACTAATATGCCGAACGACTTTATCAAATTATTCTCTTTGTAAAATGAGCACTACGTCAATCTCCAAAGCTTTTACTGAAGCTTTCCGGCGACCATAGCATAGGGGCAACACCCGTTCCCATCCCGAACACGGCAGTTAAGACCTATCGCGCCGATGATATTGCGCGGGAGACTAGCGTGAGAAAGTAGGTCATCGCCGGGAATATTTAAAAAACCCTCTTTAAATAGAGGGTTTTTTTGTGATCTTTAACACACACTAGTATATTGTTATTGAAAAGAGAGGAACAAATCCGGTAAATTCATATTTAGAGGTTGAAGATGAAGTTTATTTCCAGAGCATTATTTTTTGTTTGTCTTTTAGCATATTTACCGGTGAAAGCCCAAAATGTTACCCTTACTGGTACCATTTATGATTATGCCACCTATTACGTTTCCAGCTTTGATCCCCAGACAGGTGCGTCAGATTTTCAATTATTTCGATACACGCTCAGTTCAGATTCTTATCCCGTTTGGGTCAAAGTAACCTTTCGAGCCACCATGGTTTCACCTGCCCTTGGTATCGATACTGAGGCTACAATTTTGGATCTTTATACGTCTCCATTCCAATTGGATAATGATATTATACTAGATAATAGAGACCTTTCAACTACAACAACTCAATTACACGATGTAACCGGCGCGCCGATCGATCTATCTGTTTACATCCAAGATGTCATTGATGTAGCTAATCTGAATGCCATGCTTAGTTCAATAATGACTACAGGGCGATTAGCAGATGGAAATTATACATTCCAATTTGGTGTAGCATCTGGTTCAAATAAAGGTGCTGTTGAATCAGCTTCCCCAACATTCGAGACCAGGGTAATTACTGTGGAGTCACCAAGTGCAATAAACTTGGAATACCCAGGCGGTGCTCTATCTGATACATCATCAGCAGGGATTTTTACTACCTATCCTTTACTGGTATGGTCCTCATCAGGTTGTAATACATGTGCATCTTTTGTACGGGTTGCAGAATTTAATCCCAGTGTTCATTCATCTATGGAAGAAGCTATTCAAGATGAAAGGCGGTTACCTTTTGATCAGGCACAAGAGTGGGAAAGTATAGGTATTGTAAACAGCTATCAATACCCTTTGTCTGGGTCCCTGCCTTTAGAATATGGTAAGGTGTATGTATGGCAGGTGAAACATGAATTAACAACAACTTCTGGATCAGATGAGCTACTATCCCCGATTTATGCTTTTCGTATCCAAGATTTAGGAGCTGGTAGTGCATCTACTTCATATCATCCAGTTGTACAGATACTCCAACAGGTGTTAAGTGAGGACCAATTCAATTCGCTCTTTGGATCAAGTGCAGTATTAGATGGATTCTCACCTTCAGGTACCTATAGAATTAATGGTGATTCAGACGATTTGTCTGCTGCAATCTCACTACTGAACCAGATCACAAATGGGACAGCTAGTATAACAAATATAGAAGTGCAGGATTAATGATCCGTCCTAAAAGTATTTTATTAATTATTCTGCTTACTGCGAGCCAATTTGGATTAGCGCAACCCATTGCTATCGCGACGAAGGCAATGGGTACGGTCGAGATTAACAAAAATGCGCAGCCAGGATACATAAGTTTAAAAGCTGGCACAATACTGGAAGACGGTGACGGTATCCGTACTGGTTCAGATGGTTTTGTACTTCTGATTTTTATTGATGACAAGTCTCAGCTTAAAGTAAAAGGAGATTCAGAAGTAACCATCTCGGGGAAAAAAATCGCTTCGGCTATATCCAAGAATGTTCGCATGGATAATGGTACTGTTAGGGCAGAGGTGAATAAGAAAAGAAAAGGTGAATTCGTAATTCAAAGCACCACATCTGTTGCATCTGTTAAAGGAACAGACTTCTGGTTTATTGCCAATTCGGAAGTGGGAGATATGATTATAGGTCTCGAAGGAATTGTAGATCTCTTTAATGTTATCAGTGGATTAAATGTTGATGTTACTGCAGGAAATACAGGTACATCAGATAGTAATGGAAATATTGATGTAAATGAGACAAACCAGAACACAATACCTGAAGATCCTACAGAAGGTGACGCACCAGTTGGTGACCAGATTGAGATAGAGTTTGAAGGTCCCAATGGTGAAATCAAAATAATAATAATTGATATTCAATAAACAAGTTTTCTTGCAGCCAAAACAATAATTCTCCAATGTTGACGGGCGGCGAAGACAGATGGATTGCAGCATTCGTATTATCCGTTTGTCTGGCTACCTCAGTTACCACAGCGCAAGAATCAATCCTCCATCATATGCCCCCGGAAAATGTATCAGCCGGCGAATCTGTAACATTGATTGCGTCTTTGTTCTCTGATGCACGGGTAATAGAAGCAAAGGCGTTCATCAGGGAAAAAAATTCTCTGAACTTTACCGAGGAAGAGCTGAATTTTTCAGGATCAACCTTGGAGTTTACAGTTCCAAGCAATAGAATTACTCAAGCTGGATTAGAGTATGCCATAATAATTCGGCTCGATGACGGAAGTACGTTAGCTTTTCCTCATGGTGATCCACTGAAAAACCCATACAATCTTGTAATTGGACCACCTCGAAAAGGTAGCCGATCATTTGAGCGGAGAGAAAGTTATTTTGTTGACGCTGTGGATTTTGAAAGTAAGGATTTCCTCGTATTATCTCCAGAACCAGGATCCACTATTGTACCTGGTGATGAAGTAATTGCAGTATCATTTTTTAATATTCCAGATATTGATACTACTTCAATTAGAATTACACTGGATGGTGTAGATTTTACTCCTCTAGCTAGCATAGGCGGTGGTATAATTTCTCTCCTTCCTGGTGAACTTAACCCTGGGCCCCATTCGATAATCGTAGAGAGCAGAACCAAATATAATGAACAAATTCAACCCTTGACCTGGATTTTTAATACTGCTGCAGGTGAATGGTCCGTTTTAGACGAGATAAGTTTTGATGGGAAATTAAATGGACGTTTGTCTTCGCAGGCATCTGAAGCACAAGTGATCAATTATTCTGAAGTAACTGGTAAATTCAATGTGGATGTGAACTGGGCTGGCTTCAAGGGATCTGTACGCCTAAATACCAGAGATAATCCATACGTACAACCGCTAAATCGTTTTTCCGGGAAACTATTTCTTGGCAAGTACCTAAATGTATATACAGGTGATTATTTCCCATCCATTTCGCCCTATCTAATTGATGGTAGACGGGTACGGGGCATGGGATTTGATGTCGATTTAAAATGGGCCAGATTTCAATCGGTTAGCGGTGAACTGAATCGACCTGTTCAGCGAAAATTTGGCGTAGATGGTGGGTTGGTCTTAATGGAAAATCAAACATCTGTTGATCCAGTGACTGGGAAACCTATTTTCTATCTTGAAAGAACCGGTTATACCTTTACTAGGAATATTACTGCCATGCGATTATCAAGTGAACTATTCTCCCGTTTTAAATTAGGAATTCATTATTTAAAGGCAAAAGATGACGTAGGCAGTATAAATAAGGAAATTGATGATTTCGGTACTTTCAATGTTGATAGTACCGCTTTTGCTGGTTTCTCAATGGATATACCGGCGGAAAATTATACAAAGGATAATTTTTCCCAGGTTGTTCAGGAAAAAGGTGGCCTTGTTAATTTGTCAAATAGTAAATGGTCCTATAGAGATCCTGAAGATAATCTGGTTGTAGGCTTTGACCTTGGTGCTATAATGGATAAGCGGCGCCTGGATTTCAATTTTACATGGAATATGAGTTTATTTAATCGCGATATATGGGATGGACCCATGTCATTAGAAGAAATGGATGTAGCGCTTGATGACTCAGTAGATGGTATTATTGGCAGACAATATAATGAGTATGGCCAAATTACCCAGGACGGTTTAGTGGAAACAGCAGATATGGCTGGTCCATTGGAGGCTCTTGGTGATCTAATTATCATTAATACCAATATGACTCCATTAGTTCCTATAGATGTTATTAATTATGATGACCATCCCATAGCAACAATTGTGAATATGCCATCTGCGGCATTTAATTTTAGATTGGCAGGAAATTACACGTTGAGCAAGTTCATTGTGGAATATCGGCAAGTTGGCCCAGAATTTGTATCACTTGGTAACCCGTTTCTGGCCAGTAATATTCGTGAGTTTATATTATTAAATCGTATTGCACATTTTTTTGATTCAAAACTGTTAATCACAACAGGATTTAAACATCGCGATAACAAAATTCTTGAAACAGTTGTAAATCCATTAAACACTAACACGATAACGCTTAATTTATCTTTTCTGCCAGGCGCAGGTGCACCATCTTATGTACTCAATTTTCAATCTATAGGCAAGAATAATGAAAAAGAAGAATTGGATAAAGTGGGTGAATCAGATGTGGACAATAGACAAGATACGCGTACAACGAATGTGCTTCTGTCCATCAATTATCCAATAACTTTTCGTTCGATTAAGCATAATTTTGTTTTGAATTATAACAGTATGATTAATACGGATAAATTAGCTGGTCAGCGTATGGCCGGGTATTTCTTTCCAGGTAGTGATTCAAAATCGGTTACATTATCTCTTGCTTCCCGTTTTCAGTCCCCATTGCGAACCATGCTGAATGTTAGCCTTATGGATCTGTTTATCCCCAGTTTAGATTATGAGGGGAATGTGATAAAAAACACCATTACGTGGAAAACATTGGGTGTAAATGGCAAATATGCACTACAGGATAATAAAATTAATCTGACCGGAGGTCTGTCCTACATTAAGAATGAATCCTTAACCACTGTATCCAGTGTTATTGATTTTCGCGGGGGCGCTGATTATAAGTTGCTTCAAGACTTTAGCTTATCTTTTTCTGGTCAATTGCAGATTATAGTAAATGAAACTGCAAAGGAGACAAAATTAAATACATCCGGGATTCTAATATCCTTTCGGTATAATTTTTAATCACTATGGATGCCCTCAAGAGATATTTTCATGAGAAGTGGATTGGTCTTGCTATTACACTGGGTTCAGTATTCGTTGTTTCGATAATGCACCTATTTGGATTTTTTGATGTGCTGGAATTAAAAAGTTATGACTATCGGTTTACGGATGTAAGAGGTCCTCTAACGGGCTGGGCCGCAAGTGATTCTACTTACATTAACATAGGTACAGATGTGGTGCTTCTTGAAGTAGATGATGAAGCATGGCGCTTGATGCCGGAAACGTGGCCTTATCCTCGCGGAACCGTATGGGGTAAGGTTATACGTAATCTGGCTCAGGCAGGTGCAAAAGTAATTGCCTTTGATATTCAGTTTGATGCGCCGGAAACGAAGTCTGAGTACTTGCATGAATTTGCCAATAAGATTGATTCAGATGACCTAAGAGCACTCATACCGCGCCATGGCGATAAAATTCTCGCTGAAGCGATAAGGGAAGCAAAGGCTTACGGCACCAAAGTTATCATCAATGCAAAGATGGTTAATGAACCAAACCGCCAACCACCACAATATATCGCAGAACCTGTGAAAGAAATCATGAAAGCTGAACCGGAAACAGGTTTAATCAATGACCAGCTTGATGATGATGCTTTCTCCAGAAGATATGCAATATTTGGTGAAATGTCCCATCAGCCGGGGCGCTACTATCTTACTTTAGGTGTTAAGGCTGTGAAATCATTTCTTGGTATTTCAGACACAACAATACTACGGTTTGATCCTGGTAATAAAATATGGAATTACGGGGATCTAAAGATCCATGCCTATGGTAATAGTAACACATTCCTGGTCAATTATTATGGTCCTGCTTCGGGTTATAAGTTGCAAACTGAAAAAGATTATCCTGCTTGGGGCACATTTCCGCGTTATTCATTAGCGTATGTAATTGATACTGAAGATGTTGATCTCAGAGATCCTATGGAAGATATTGACTGGATGAGTCAGTTTCTTCCAGGACAAATCCCTGAATGGATAGAAGCGATTGAGAATCTAGATGAGCGTCAAGAAATGATGGAAATAATGGGTGTTAGCGGTGAATTTGATGTCACCAAAACACCGTTTTACAATAAGATTGTAGTAATTGGTGTAGCTGTAGAGGTGATTCATGATGTGAAATCAACCCCTTTTTATAATTACCTTGGTGTTCAACAGATTACTCCAGGAATGGAAACCCATGCCAATGCCATCCAAACCATGATTCACGATAACTATTTGAACGTTGTTGGCAGTCGTTTCACCAACCTTCTATTTGATCCTCAATGGTCCCATGTATTGATCATATTAATTTTGGCCTTGATTGCATTTTTTCTTTTAGATACAGTTAATCCGATCGTAGCGGGTGTGCTGGTTATTATTGAAATCCTGTTTTATTATGGTATGGTTTGCGGATTATTTGTTGATGATCTGACCTGGTTTATTAAATCCACAATGGCAGCTGTCTTGCCGGATACATTTGTAAAGAACAACTTTTCGTTATTTAGTACAGGTTTGCCAAGTATACAATCTGGTCTTGTGGTACCAATGATTGCACCAATTGCTAGCATATTGGTTACATATTTGGCCAATGTGTTGTATCGCTTTCTCATTGAACAGAAAGATAAGAAATTTTTAAAAAGTACATTTAGTCAATATATATCCCCCGAATTAATTGATAAAATGTTTGATAATAAGCAGGAACCAAAATTAGGTGGAGAAACGGGAATACATACCGCGTTCTTCTCTGATATACAGAGTTTCTCATCGTTTACGGAAGTACTGGAACCAGAGAAGATGGTAAAACTAATGAATGAGTATCTCACTGAAATGACCAATGTTTTACTATCAAGGAATGGTACGTTGGATAAATACATTGGTGACGCAATTGTGGCCTTTTATGGTGCTCCTGTCCCTGTGGAAGACCATGAATATCAGGCTTGCATGACGGCACTGGACATGAAAGACCAGCTAGAAAATTTACGGGAAAAATGGCGTTCTGAAGACGGCTGGCCGGAAATAGTACATAATATGCAGCACCGTATTGGACTCAGTTCTGGCAGAATGGTAACAGGGAATATGGGCTCTACCATGCGCATGAATTATACCATGATGGGTGACACCGTGAACCTGGCCGCGCGGCTGGAAGCATCTGCTAAACAATATGGCATTTACATTCAGGTTAGTGAGAGTACCTATAAAGTGGTAAAAGATAAATTTGATTGGCGTTTTCTTGATTATGTCCGCGTAAAAGGAAAGCAACTACCTGTAAAGGTTTATGAATTAATCGCTGAAAAAGGGAAAATGAATGATACTGATAAAGCGGTTGCCGAAGCATTTAGTCAGGCGCAGGAATTATACTTTAAACAAGATTGGGATAATGCTATAAATGGGTTTAAAGAAACCAAAGAACTGGAAGATATGTTTCCGGGACGATCTGAAAACCCTTCCAATGTTTACCTTAAACGGTGTTACCAATTAAAGGAAAATCCGCCTGGAAAAGACTGGGATGGGGTCTGGGTATTGACGGAAAAGTAATTGATGTCATTTAATATCGCATTTTTTGTATAATTTATTCTGTGATGATCATCACAACGATAAATCTTTATCAACGATAGATTAGCAGGTTAAAATCGATTTGGTTATGCGGAAGACAGCAGGCGATTTAATAAAAAATATTATTTTATCAGGGTTTCTTCTGGTGATCTATTCCTGTGGTCAATTAGAAGTGGATATTGAAGTTGTAAACTTATTTGACCCAGCTGACGCCAACTATTCCATTCCTGAAACTGAGGTGCTTGATTGGCCACCGGAAGGTCATATTATAGATTCTACCGGCGCTGTATTTACTTGGCGGCACAGTGATCCAAATTACCATTTTGATGCTACCCATGAGGTGGACTATGCCGAGAGAATATTTTACCGCTATCGTCTGAACACCAGTATCTGGTCGCCCTGGAATAGTGGTGAAGCACTGCTTCAGCAGGATATCCACTTCTGGACATTTGACACATTAACTGGTTTACATGTGGTTCAGCTTGACTATCTGGAGGATACAAATTATAACTTTGCAGTAATGTCAAAGTATCCTACCAATATCCAGGAAGATGATTGGCCAACCATATCCTTTACGGTGGATGCTTTTGATGGTGTGGAACTCTTGGTTTCCCCCGGTCAGGTATTTGCTGATTCTGGAACTGTTTTTTACGTAAATGCAAAATTAATCGATGTTACTGACTTTATGGGTATCCATCTGGATGTGTCTTATGATAACAGTTTCATGCAGCTACTGGACTACGCCCTCGAAAGTGATTCCACGGATTTTCTCCTGCAGAGTGCCGGCCACCTGATAAATTTTATAGACAATGATACACAAAATGGCCGTTTTCAGCTGGATCTTGGTGTTGCCGGTGGGGCGGTAACCGGTGTATCAGGTACGGGCAACATTGTTCGGCTGATTTTTAAACATACAGGGCCTAGGGGACAGAGTGTTATTTCTATTTCATCAGAAAGTACGGTTCGAGATGTATATAATAACTCGGTAATTCAACACATCTTTCCCGGAGTTGTTTCCATATGGTAAAGAAACAGCTTATGTCTGTCGTCTACCAAATCAGAACTGGCCTCGGCTGGTTTTTACTTCTGGGTCTGATAACAGCAGATCTTTATGCAATACCGGCTGTAACCAATGTCAGTTCGACGACAGCTGATGGTACTTACGGCCCGGGTGATACGATAGATGTGACAGTTACTTTTAGTGAAATTGTCAATGTGGATACAGGAGCAGTTAGATGCGGTGATTTTCTGATTAACAGTCTTCCTTTCACTCATCAATATTCCAATATGGGTCAGGGCGATGAGTGGGATGTGAGCGGCACTGATAGCGTTGATGTAGCTTACACGTTGAATCTCTCTGAGAGTACAACGATTAGTGTAACTACTTGTGCCGTGTTCACGGATTACGATACAAAACTGGAAATATTTACTGCTGATGGCAATTGTGTTGCTACAACTACATCAAATTATAATGATGATAATTCAGCTTGTACTATATCAGGTGTAAATCCTACTAATTATGCTGCCGCACTTAGTGATGTTACCCTGGCAGCAGGTACTTACTATGTAGTTGTAGATGGTTATAATGGATATACCGGTAACTACCAGTTAGATATTACTGATATAAGTGGACGTTTTGAAAATGACAGTACTGTATCAGATGATTACATATCTGGAAGCGTTGATCACCCAGGTTTTACAAACACTGAGGACTATGATTATGAAGTTAATAAACTAAGAGAGGATGGATACCGATCTTGGGAATTAGAAGAAATTCTTGGTATGATAAAAACGGATCCGATTATTTTTTCGCGAACAAGTGGAACGAATACACCAAAGATCATAATGGAAACAGGCGTTGCAGATAGTGCAGCCTACTATGTGAGTGGCACAGGTACAACTACCTTATCATTTCAATATGTCATATTCAGTGGCGATTCCAGTAACGATCTAGATTATATTAGTACTAATGCACTGGTAGAAAATGGTGGTATGGTCAGGGATGTTAACGGTAATGATGCTATTCTAACCCTGCCCGCGCCTGGGACCCCCGGATCATTAGCGGCCAATAAGGCGCTGGTAATAGATGGTATTGCACCAATCGTAGCTTCTGTTTCATCGACTTCCGCGGATGGCACCTATGACGTAGGAAGTGTAATACCTATTACAATAGCTTTTAATGAAAATGTAATAGTAACCGGAACGCCGCAGTTAGAATTATCTACTGGTGGTACCTACGTGAGTTTTGATGGTAGCGATGACTATGCTTTTGTGTCTAATCATAGTTCGTTACAGTTTGGAACGGGGGATTTTTCTGTTTCCGTTTGGTTTAAAGTTGATGCGATTGGATCTACACAGCAGATATTTTGTAAACGCGGTGGAGATGGAAACTATGAGATACAGGTAAATTCGGCTGGAAAATTATCCGCTTGGGCTCCTGGATATTTTTCTGGCTCAACGGTTCTGGCAGCAAATGCATGGTATAACGTAACGCTTACAAGAGTTAGCGGAACTAGTTATCTCTATCTCAATGGTGTTCTTGAAGCTTCAACGGGAAATTCAGGTAACCAAAACTCCACTAATGGCTTAAGTATTGGTCGCGATTCCTATGGCGGTGAGAGCTATAGTGGGGATATAGATGAATTTGCAATCTGGAGCAGTGGTTTAAGTGCAGCAGAAGCATTGGCTATTTACAATGGAAATGCTACAATTGATCTTACCGGAAATTCTGGCAACTACGGATCTTCATCAAATTTGGTACTGTATTTACGAATGAACGATGGATCAGGAAATGCAGCTGTTGATGCAACGGGTAATGGTCATAATGCAACATTAAATAATGGCGTCGCCTGGGTAAATAACACTACGAGTGTTAATTATGCCAGTGGTTCGGGTAGTACAACACTCACATTCGACTATACGGTAGGGCCAGGCCAGGCCAGCAGTGATCTGGATTATGCCAGTACAACAGCAATAGACTTAAATGGTGGTTCTATTACAGATTTGGGTGGTAATGTTGCAAATTTGATATTGCCTGTACCTGGATCACCTGGATCATTAAGCGCTAACAAAGCAATTGTTATTAAAAATTTGCCACCCGCTATGCCAGTGGGCTTTACAGCCACTGCCAGCAATAGAAAAATCTTTTTAACTTGGAATCAAAATAGAGAAAGAGATCTTTATCAATATTTGGTATATGGTGACACAGTTCCAATCCCCTCTACTATTGTAGCCACAATTACTGGTATTAGTGACACAACTGTCATAATTGGCAATCTTGAGAATGATGATACTTATTACTATCGATTATCTGCTATTGATTCTTCTGGCTTGGAAAGTGAAAAAACCCTTGATATCTATAGTGCGCCAAGACCACAAAGATATGAAGTTAATCCAAATGAAACTGGAAATTTTATATCAATTCAAAGTGCCATTAATTATTCCACAGAAGATGATACATTGATTGTTCACAATGGTACCTATTCTGAGAATATTGATTTACTTGGTAAAGCATTAATTCTTGGCTCAGAATATTTTATATCGGGGGACACTACTCATATTACCAATACAGTTATTGATGGTCAGTTAAATGGTTCTACGATAACCATATCAGATATATCTGGCACGATATTAAAGTTGGTTGGGTTTACTATTCAAAATGGTAGTGCTTCTAATGGAGGCGCTATTTATTCCAGTAATTCGAATCCTGTTTTTGAAAACCTTATTATTAAAAATAGCACTGCTTCAAACAGTGGCGGCGGCATTTACCTGCATAATAATTCAAGTGCGGTATTAAATAAATTAACGATTATCAATAATTCTGCGCAAAATGGCGGCGGCATTTACCTTGATTCATCCAATCCAACCATTACCAATATAGTTTTATCTAATAATACCGCTGATTCAAGCGGTGGAGCCATTGCCATGTACAATAATTCAAATCCAGGGTTTTATAACGCGGTGATCTATGATAATTATGCTGGCCTATTTGGTGGATCCATGCAAATATCTAATTCGAATCCAACCATCAACTATTCTACAATCATTGCTAACCATGGTGAATACCACGGTGGCGTTTTGTATTTAACAAATGAATCTGAAGTTGTAGTAACTAATTCAATTCTTTATGATAATATACCAGAACAATTTTTTATCAATGATCCTGAAGATTCACTAACCGTTTCTTTTTCAAATGTTCAGGGAGGTTATGAGTACGTGGATTTTTCACATTTAGCGAGTAATGTGAGTTCCACATTGATTACCTGGGCACAATCAAATATTGATGTGAATCCGTTATTTAATGATGCCAGCAATGACGATTTCAGTTTGTCCGATTATTCTATGTCCATCGGCTCAGGGAATAGTGGGAACATTATTAATCCGGATATCAATGGCTTAGAAAGACCAGCACCAGCCGGATCTGATCCCGATATTGGCGCCTATGAAAACCTGCGGTCTATACCAGACGTATGGCTTACCCTAGAAAATGATCAATATTTTATCAATGAGGATTCGACACTTTTATTTAATCCCGTCTTGAATGATAGCATTGTAAACATACACCTGGTTGATCTTGCTATCGTTGACTCTGCAAATCACGGTACCTTGCAAATAGTGAATGACTCTACCATTTCTTATCAGCCAGACCAAAATTATTTTGGGACGGATACAATATTATATGCTTTTGATAATGATGAACGTAGTGATTCTGCTTTAACCATCATTACCATATATATGTTGGAGGACGATCCACCTGTAATAACATCTTCAGATTCATCTTTTGCTGTTGAGGACGAACTATATAAATATTTATATGATGGTTATGATCCAGATATTGGGACAAACCGTTGGGATATTGAGAATGCACCTACATGGATTTCAATGGATAATGATAGTATTACTGGTACGCCACTGGAAGGTGATCTAGATACAAGTTTTCTGCTTATTTATTCTGATACGTATTATTCTGATACACTTGAAATACAAATTTTTGTCACGCCTGTGAATGACCCACCCGAAATAAAATCTGCTGATTCCATTATTGTTGACGAACCAGAATATTACGTCTACAATGCATACGCTGAAGATCCAGAAGATTCTAGTCTGGCCTGGATTTTTAGTGATTTTCCATCCTGGATGAGTACCGCAGGAGACAGTTCCTTTGGGTCACCGAATGAAGGGGCTCCTGATACAAGTTTTAAAATCATGGTAACCGACGGTGAATATTGGGACAGTACTTCAGTCTTTGTAGATGTTATTCCGTATGATGATCTTCCAGTTATTACCTCATCAGATTCATTATTAGCAAACGAAGATGAATTTGTAACCTTTAATTTTGGGGGATATGACCCGGAAGGCTTACCTCTTTTGTGGTCTGTGAACCATTTACCAAGTTGGTTATCTATGGAAGGTGACGACGTTGTTTATGGTATTCCATACGAAGGTGATCTTGACACATTATTTACACTTATTGCTTCAGATGGCTTACTTAATGATTCATTAGTAATTGGTGTATATGTTAGTCCGGTAAATGATGTCCCCGAGATTACATCACATAATATTGACACTGCTTATGTGGATGAATACTTCGTTTATTACCCTTTTGCAACTGATCCAGAAGATTCTACCCTAATCTGGGATTTATTATCAGCACCCCAATGGATGATAATTTCTGGGGACAGTTTATATGGATTAGTACCAAGAGGTAGTGATGATACCACATTTACTGTCCTTGTTTCAGATGGAGAACTAACTGATACATTAGGTGTCATGCTTGAAATCATTGATATTAATTATCCGCCGGAAATCGCATTTGTGCAACTTATTGGCGAATACCATGATGATATAGAACTTACTTTTCATTTATATGATTTTGACGATGATGATCTTGGCTACGATATTAGTTTTACTTCCAATGGTATAAACTGGAATAATGCCACAATCAGTGAACAGAGTGGTAATGCTGGACAGGATACAATGTCAGTAATCTGGAATTCGATGTCAGATCTTGCAGGAATATATGATTCAAACATCCAATTGAAGATTTTGGCATACGACCTAGATACTGATACACTGCAAACACCGGATGATACATCATCAATATTTATCTCTGAAATATTTGCGGTTGACAACCATATAGGGACACTGAGTGTAGCCACAACAGAAACAATGACTGAATATTTTGGTAATATTGATTTAACATATGCAATTGAAGATACCACTAGTGATTATTATACGATTAATATGAACTACTCTACAGATAATGGGGGCTCTTGGTTACCAGCCACTCTGGAAGGTAATTTAACTGGATTAGGCATTATGGATTATATGGATTCGCTAACTTGGGCATCTGATGATGATCTTTTTAATGCAGATACGGATCTATTGCTGGATGTATCAATGTCAGATGGTTGGCAATCCTACGCAGCAAGCCAAATAGCAATACATTTTGACAATCAATTTTTACCATTATTAACCAATGTTCAGCCTGATACTGGTCAATATATGTACTGGTATGATCCAATTTTCTTCACATTTACTGGTCAATTGGATCTGGATTCATATACTGAAGGCGTAATCCTTGAAAGTAACCAGCGAGGAATCCTTGAATATGAGGCAGAATTCATTCAGGGGGATGAAACAGCGCAATTAATAATTATTCCAGTTGAGAATTATTATGCTGATGAACAAATACGAATATCAATCAATCAAGAGCTGCGTGATGTATGGAATAACCCATTTGACGGCAATGGTAATGGTGATCCTGATGGAATTGCAGATGAAGATTCGATTCTTTTTACAGTAAATCTGTTGGGAGACTATGATAGATCCAGTTTAGTTGATTTTGAGGATCTTATCACCCTGCAGCAAAATTGGTGGGATGAAACAGTAACACTGTCGGATGAAATTGGTCCAGCTGTAGGTACACCACCCTTTATGCAGATCCAGCCGGATTCAAAAATGGATTTTGAAGACCTGATGATATTTGTTCAGATGTGGAACTGGTCTACCGGGTTCGATTATGATGGCGGCAGAATGGCCAGGAGTACGCAAGCTGGAAAAAATTATACCACTCTCTCAGCCAGTTATCCACCACCACAATCCGGTGATGATGTGAAAGAACTATACTTATATGTAGATTTAGATTCAATACAGACAGTCGGGGCCTTGGGTTTGGAATTATCCTATGATCCAGAAGCAATTGATTATGTAGATCAGTCATCGCGATTTGACCAGCACTGGACAAAATTATCCTACCATGATTCAGCAAATCACCGTGTAGTTATTCAGCTAGCAGACTTGGATCAGGAAATACGTATTCAGCCTATGAATAAGCAGCTCAAGCTGAAGTTCCGCCGATTAAGGGATACAGAGACTGAAGTTAATTGGGGGATTGATCTTCGTGATCGTACTGGAAAAACCCGGGAAGTTTTTACTCAATCATACAAATTCAATACAACAGCACCGTTGCCTGAACAATATGCGCTACATCAGAATTATCCAAATCCATTTAATCCCAGTACAACCATCCAATACGACTTGCCGGATGACAGTTATATTCGCATTGCGATCTACAATATTTTGGGACAGGAAATTCGAGTTTTAGTAGATGGATTAGAGCCTGCTGGTTTCAGATCAATCCGCTGGCACGGGAAAGATAATTTTAATCGCAATGTCAGCGCTGGTGTGTATTTTTTACTCATGGATTCAAAGGATTTTACACTGAGAAGAAAATTGATCCTTCTGAAGTAGTTATAATCAACCCTTCTGACTTTTTCCCCACTGCAGTAATTTCAGCGAGCGATTATGACAAATTCACGTGGTAATATATTATGGGTTGATGATGAGATCGATCATCTCAAACCACATATTCTTTTTTTAGAGGATAAAGGATTTAACATTAGTTTGGCGACTAATGGACCAGATGCGATTGCATTGGTCAAGAATGAAACATTCCACCTGGTCCTTATGGACCAATTTATGCCTGGCCAGGATGGTATAGAAACAGTTCGTCAGTTATATGATTTGCGCCCAAATCTGCCTGTAATCATGATTACAAAAAGTGAAGAAGAGTGGCTCATGGATGAAGCTATTTCGCAAAAGTTAGCGCAGTTTCTAATCAAACCAGTAAATCCAACCCAGATATTTATGGCCTGTAAACAGGTCCTGGAAGATACCAAGATCCGTGAGGAAAAGGTTACCAGCGGATACTTGAAAGAATTCCAGCTTATTGAGAGTAGGTTGCAAGAGAACCTACAGGCTGATGAATGGTGGGATATATATAATAGATTATCTAAATGGCAACTCAACTTTGACGAACATAAGGACATAGGTTTGGGGAATATACTTACTGAACAAATTCATACCTGCAATCGCGAATTTGTAAAATTCGTTGACAAAAATTATTGTAATTGGATCAACAGTCCTGACCGTCCAAACCTGTCGGTGGATGTAGTACCTAAATTTGTGATACCTAATTTGCGGCAGGATAAAAAAGTTTGTCTTATTGTAGTTGATGCTCTACGGCATGATCAATTTCTAACCATCCTGCCCGAAATAGGACAATTTTTCAACATAGATATTGGTTACCAAATGTCATTATTGCCATCCGCCACACCATTTAGTCGCAATGCGATCTTTTCGGGATTATTTACTGATGAATTCTGTAAAAAGTACCCGCGGCAATTGGAATTGATGAAGTCTGAAGCTTCCAGTTTAAATAAATATGAAGCTTTATTTTTGGAAGACCAATTAAAGAGAAACCAGTTGGAAAATAAAAATGTGATTTACCATAAGATCAATGTTGTTGAAGAAGGCCAGCGTTTTCAAAAACATCTCACTGATTACAAACAATCAGACTTAATGGCCATTGTAGTGAACTTTGTTGATATGCTAGCGCATAAGCGATCCGAATCCGATGTTTTGAAAGAAATGGTGCCTGATGAATCAGGATATCGTTTTGCAGTGCGTACCTGGTTTGAGAATTCATGGTTGTACCGTACCCTGCGTGAATTGAGTGAAAGTGATTTTACAGTGGTTATCACCAGCGACCATGGTACTGTTCGTGTTCAGCGTGGTGTTTTGGTTGGAGCAGATCGAGAAACTTCCAGTGGTGTACGCTATAAGTATGGACGAAACTTGAATTCCAAGGAAAAAAATGCACTCATAATTCGTAAATCATCAGATTATCGGTTACCCGAATTGGTGCATCAGACCAATTATCTTGTGGCTAAGGATGATGTGTTTTTTCTTTATCCAAACCAACAGCATCGCTACCAGGATAAGCTTAAAGGAAGCTTCCAGCATGGGGGCATATCCATGGAAGAGATCATGGTTCCAGTCGTGACCATGAGAGGGTATTAATGTTACCCCGTGAATATCGATGTACCTCTGTCACTGAAACACAGTCTTTTGCCGCAGATCTGGCGAAATCTTTATCAACAGGGATTGTAATTGCACTTATCGGAGACCTTGGATCTGGTAAAACCACCTTCGCTCAAGGTTTTGCAGAAGGACTCGGAATAAGTGAACATGTTGGGTCACCTACTTTCAAATTAGTTAGTGAATACGATGGTCAAAAGGGTAAACTAATCCACGTAGATGCTTATCGTCTAGAAGGAATCGATGATTTTTTGAATATTGGGGGTGCAGATATCTTAGCAACTCCCAGAGCGATAATTCTTATTGAATGGGGAGATAAGCTCGAGTCAATCTTACCACCGGATGCAATACGAATTTCTTTTAAGAGAGTATTGGATGTGGAAAATGAAAGACTGATTTCCATAAAGGGATTAAAGACATGAAAATTTTGGCGATTGAAACAGCTACTGAAATTTGTGGAGTATCGTATATTGAAAATGATAATGTAATTGCCACAGTAGAGGAAAGCATTCCCCGGCAACATGCAAAATCATTACCATTATTTTATGAAAAACTTGTTGCCGACACAGGATTGAAACTGTCTAGTTTGGATGGTATTGCGATCTCAATTGGCCCAGGATCATTCACAGGTTTACGGATTGGTTTAAGTTACAGTAAAGGACTGGCTTTTGGTCAAGGCCTGCCATTAATTCCTGTGCCGACTTTAAGGGCATTAATGGATTCTGGCGGTGAGTATTCAGGGGCAGGCTTAGCGCTGTTATATTCCCACCGGGATATTGTCTATGCACAAAAATTTTCTTGTGAAAATGGTTCAATTCCACAAAATGATCCAAGACCGTATCAATGGCAAGATATCGAGCAGAATGTTAAAAAAATGGATCAGGTAGTCCATTGGGGTTGCAATCAATTTATAGATGATTTGAAACATGTTCAGGAAGGGATTCCATCGGCTGAGATTATTTCTATATTAGCCCACCAACATTTTGATGAATGGGTAATCAATAAACCGTATGATCTCGTACCCAACTATATTTCACCATTTGAAGTTGGAGAGAAGAAACATTGATCCGTATCGCCACATCGAATGACCTTGCGGACATCTTATCAATTGAAAAAAAAGTCTTTAAACATCCCTGGTCAAAAGAACAACTGAGCTGGGAATTAAATTCTCAACCTGCGGCAGAGAATTATGTTATGATAGCCAGAGGTAATATGATTGGATATTTATTTTCCCATGTAGTTGATGATGATGTACAAATACTGAACATTGCCATTGATATTCCATTCCAGCATAAAGGTTATGGTGAACAATTGTTATCATATTTTCTCGATCAGTTTAATACAGATATTAGTATTCATTTGGAAGTAAGAAAAAGTAACTTTCCTGCCATTAATCTTTACCTGAAATTCGGGTTTCATGAAACAGGGACTCGAAAAGGATATTATGTCGAGGGTGAAGATGCAATAATTATGCAAAGATATAGTCTTATCCATGGCTTGGTTTAAAAGAGAGAAACAAAAGATCAAGCCCGTTGTGAAGAAGGGTGTTCCTGATGGCCTATGGGTAAAATGTCCAACATGTTCTGAATTTCTCTATAAGCCTGAACTAGAAAAATCTCTTTCAGTATGCCGTCACTGCAGCCATCATTTTCGTATTGAGCCCTCAATCTATCATAGTCTATTACTTGATAGTGGATCATCGAAAGAATTATTTACTAACCTTCAATCTGTAGACTTATTGCAGTTTAAAGCGGGGAAAAAATATAAAGACCAACTTATTGCAGCAAAAAAGAAGACGGGCCAAAAAGATGCGATAAATTGCTATCATGGTAAGATTGAAGATCGGGATGTTGCCTTAGGGATCATGAATTTTTTGTTTATCGGCGGTAGTATGGGGTCAGTAGTTGGAGAAAAAGTAGCTAGATTGATCGATTATGCTCATGAAAATAACCTGCCATTAATATTAATATGCGCTTCTGGCGGCGCGCGCATGCAGGAAGGGGCCATATCATTAATGCAATTAGCAAAAACAAGCTCAAAACTGGCGCAATTTTCAGAAGGTGGTGGCCTATACATACCAATCCTCACTGATCCAACGACGGGTGGCGTTACGGCAAGTTACGGAATGCTTGGAGATATAATTTTGGCTGAACCAGGTGCACTTATTGGCTTTGCTGGACCACGCGTAATTAAACAAACTATTGGTCAGGATCTCCCCGAAGGTTTTCAACGTACGGAATTTCTCAAGGAAAAAGGTTTTGTGGATCATATCGTCACCAGGGACAAAATGAAAGCCACTTTATATAGTTTAATTTCTATGTTAAAATGAGAAAACGGCCGTCCATTCTCGTAACTAACGATGATGGTATTCATGCACCGGGAATCTATGCGCTTTGGGAAGCGATGCAAGAAGTGGGAGATGTTACCGTTATGGCACCGAATACTGAGAAAAGCGCAGTCGGCCATGCTGTCACTATTTCTGATCCAATTCGGATAGAGCCTATTACGAGGCACGGAGGTTTCGAAGGTTATGCTGTTAATGGTACGCCTGCAGATTGTGTGAAGATCGCTGTTGGTTCTTTTCTGGAAGTAGAACCGGATATTGTAGTATCTGGTATAAATGCAGGTGCCAATGTGGGGTCCAATATATTGTACTCTGGCACAGTTTCCGCGGCGGCGGAAGGTATCATGTTGGGTATTCCGTCAATAGCCTTAAGCATTAATTCGTTTAAATCTGATTATTATGATTTGGCCAAGTCTGTTGCCCAAACTATGATGAAAAAAGTATTGCACAATGGTTTACCAAAAGGAACCTTACTTAATGTGAACGTACCCAAATGCAGTGCATCTGAATGCAGCGGCTATAAAATCACCCGTCAAGGAGGTCAATATTTTCTTGATAAGCTTGAAAAAAGGGAAGATCCACGTGGTCGTCAATATTTCTGGATGGGAGGTAAAATAATAAATAATGATAAATCTGATGATCAGGATGGCAATGCATTGGCCAATAACTGGATTAGTGTCACACCTATTCAATATAAATTAACAGACAATTCATTCTTAGATACTCTCAGTGATTGGGGCTTCAAATGAGTGGATTTAAAAAAGGCGGTGTGATCATCATTGATTTTGGGTCACAATATACTCAGCTCATTGCCAGGAAGATCAGGGAACAGAATGTCTTTTCAGAGATATTACCTCACGACGCAAGCCTTCACAGCATTATGGCGCACGAACCAAAAGCAATCATTCTTTCTGGTGGCCCCTCCAGCGTTTATGAGAAATCCGCCCCCAGTTATGATAAAGAAATACTTGATTTAGATTTACCAATACTTGGCATTTGCTACGGTTTGCACATATTGGCTCAGCATCACGGCGGTTGTGTTGAGTCAACAGGTAAAGGAGAATATGGTTTTGCCAATATTTCAGTAAATGGGGGTTCGCAATTACTGAATTCCGTATCGAATGGTTCCCGGGTTTGGATGTCGCACATGGATCGGGTTACGAAAATTCCGGATGGTTGGTCTGTTATCGCTGAATCTTCGAATAATGTGGCGGCGGCCATGGCTAGTGTGGATTCTAAACGGTTAGCTACACAATTTCATCCAGAGGTTTCCCATACAGAATATGGTCACCAAATACTGAAAAATTTCTTGTTTGACATTTCCAAATGTAAGCCTGATTGGACAGCGGGAAATTTTATCCAGGATCAGATAGATATAATCCGTAATCGTGTTGGTAACGGCAGTGTTCTTATTGGTGTCAGCGGCGGGGTTGATTCTTCAGTTGTGGCTGCTATTGTGCACAAGGCAATTGGTGATCAAGCCAAGGCTGTTTTGATTGATCATGGATTATTGCGGAAGAATGAAGCAGCAGAATGCGTTCATGCATTACAGGATGGCCTGGGCGTAAATATTCACCTTGAAGATGAATCGGATAAATTTTTGAAAAAACTAGCTGGCGTGACAGATCCAGAAAAGAAACGTAAGATCATTGGGAATCAATTTATTTATTCATTTGAAAGCGTAGCATCAAAATTTGGTGACATGGAGTATTTGGCTCAAGGAACCCTATATCCTGATGTAATCGAAAGCGGTGTTAGTCAGGGCAATGCAGCAAATGTTATCAAGAGTCATCACAATGTAGGTGGCTTACCGGATGATATGGAATTTGAGTTAATTGAACCATTAAGAAAATTATTCAAAGATGAAGTGCGAGACGTGGGGAAAGAATTGGGTTTGCCTGATAAACTGATAAATCGGCATCCCTTTCCTGGTCCCGGCCTTGGTGTTCGTATAATTGGGGAGATTACTCGAGAACGAGTCGCTATTTTACAGGAAGCGGATGATATTTATATAAAACTCCTTCATGAAGAAGGTTTGTATGATGAGATCTGGCAGGCCTTTGCAATACTTATACCAGTTCAAACGGTTGGTGTAATGGGAGACCAAAGAACCTATGAGAATTTACTGGGTTTACGGGCAGTAACGAGTACCGATGGCATGACTGCTGATTGGTATCATATGCCGCCAGAAGTATTATCGAAGATCTCAAATAAAATTGTCAATTCGGTCAAGGGTATCAACCGGGTTACATATGATGTCACATCAAAACCCCCTGGTACCATTGAATGGGAATAAATCTTTTTTATATATATATTTGTGAATTGAAACGTTAATTACAGTTAAGAATTAATATAAACAGGAAAAAAATATGTGTGGAATAGTTGGATACTATGGTACTAAAGATGCGGTTCCGTTACTCTTAAAGGGACTAAAACGCCTTGAATATAGGGGCTATGACTCAGCAGGTCTTGCCTTGCTTGGTGATACTGGTATCGAGATTATGAAAAAGGCCGGTAAAGTTATGGATTTGGAACGGGTTGTGGATGATTCCGTATTGAAAGGGACAATTGGAATGGGCCATACCCGGTGGGCAACCCACGGTGAACCAAATGATACTAATGCCCATCCACATTTGGATCAAACTGGAAAATTTGCCCTTATCCATAACGGTATCATTGAGAATTATTCATCCATTAAGACTTATTTAGAGCAAAAAGGTGTCCATTTTAGGACTGAAACTGATACGGAGGTCCTGGTCCAGTTAATTTCCTTTATTTATAGTGAAAATAGTAAATCGTTTGAGGAAGCTGTTCGCGAGGCACTTAAACAAGTGGTTGGGACTTATGGCATTATCGTTTTGTGCGCTGATGAGCCACAAAAGATGATTGCTGCTAGACATGGGAGTCCTCTTGTGATGGGTGTGAATTCTGGCGAATATTTTATTGCCAGCGATGCATCACCAATCGTGGATCACACTCGGGAAGTTATATACCTGGAAGAGAATGAGTATGTGGTCATCGATGAGAATAGGCATCAGATAAAACACCTGGATAATAAAAAGGAATTAAACAGGCCAACCTCGCGAATTGACTTCTCCATTGAAGAAATTGAAAAGGGGAATTATCCCCACTATATGTTGAAGGAAATTTATGAGCAGGAACACACTATAACCGATACAATGCGCGGCCGTTTGCGTCTTGATGAAGGGTCGGTACATCTGGGTGGTATTCAGGAACATCTATTGCGCATCGAGAGCGCCCGAGAGATATATATCACTGCCTGCGGAACATCCTGGCATGCTGGTATGATTGGTAAATATTTGCTGGAAGAATACGCTGGTATACCAGTACATCTAGAATATGCGTCAGAATTTCGGTATCGCAATCCGATCGTAGACGGTAAGTCTGTTATTATTGCCATTTCCCAGTCAGGTGAGACTGCAGATACAATAGCTGCGCTGAATAAAGCCAAGGACATGGGTGCCCTAACAATGGGTATATGTAATGTTGTCGGCAGTACAATATCGCGGGAAACGGATTGCGGTATTTACACCCACGCAGGTCCAGAGATCGGTGTGGCATCAACTAAAGCATTCACTGCCCAGGTTGCCGTACTTTTAATGCTAGCTTTACACTTTGGAAGGAAGAATGGTTTAAGTAAAAGAAGGGGCGTCCAATTGGCTAAATCCCTAGCGGAAATTGGGCCATTTGTAAAAAGTATAATTTCAAATATGGAAGTAATTGAAACCGTTGCAAATAACACAGTCGAAGCAGATAATTTTCTATATTTGGGCCGTGGTATGGGCTTTCCCGTAGCACTTGAAGGGGCGTTAAAGCTGAAGGAGATATCCTATATACATGCGGAAGGCTACCCAGCAGCAGAAATGAAGCATGGACCAATAGCGCTAATTGATGAAAAAATGCCGGTCGTATTTCTTGCACCGCATGACAAAACATTCGAAAAAGTGGTTTCCAATATCCAGGAAGTAAAAGCGCGGAGGGGGCAGGTTATAACTGTTACAAATAAGGCTACAAAGGACTTGGAAAAACTTTCGGACTACATAATCGAGGTGCCAACGCCTCATTCATGGATCTTTCCTATTTTATCCGTTATCCCTCTACAACTATTGGCCTACCATTTGGCAGTATTAAGAGGCTGTGATGTTGATATGCCAAGGAATCTTGCGAAGTCAGTTACTGTCGAATAGTGTGGTATTGTTG
>Ga0257107_1000180_pt1 | contig 23619 bp, 12 predicted proteins | sample LP_taG_2_FD_190178 | JGI IMG/M metagenome (GOLD analysis project Ga0257107, IMG submission 190178) | Marine microbial communities from Northeast Subartic Pacific Ocean, Canada - LP_J_2011_P26_500m | ecosystem: Environmental > Aquatic > Marine > Oceanic | place: Canada: Northeast Subartic Pacific...
AAGGTCCTTGACCCAATCCGTGATTTATTTGCCCTGATGCCTGAAGCAAAAGCCCGGGGTTATAAAAAAGGACGCTTCTCATTTAACGTCAAGGGCGGACGCTGCGAAGACTGTCAGGGTGCTGGTTTGAAAACGATAGAAATGCAGTTTTTGAGTGATGTACAAATTCCTTGTGATACCTGCCGCGGAAAACGCTTCAATGCTGAAACTCTGCAGATATTCTATAAAAACCGCACAATTCACGATGTACTGGAAATGACGGTTACAGAGGCGGAGGATTTCTTTTCTGCACTACCAAAAATCCACATAATTCTGCAAACTCTACTGGACGTTGGTCTGGGCTATGTAAAACTTGGGCAACCCTCCACAACCCTCTCCGGAGGAGAAGCACAGCGTGTAAAAATTTCTTCAGAGTTGAAAAAAAGAGCGACTGGAAATACGCTTTACATTCTTGACGAACCAACCACCGGCCTGCATTTTAAGGACATCCGTTTGTTGTTATCTTGCCTGAACCGTCTGGTTGATCAAGGCAACACTGTTTTAGTGATTGAGCACAATTTGGATGTGCTGAAGGTTGCCGATCATCTGATAGAACTTGGACCGGGAGGCGGGAAATATGGAGGTGAACTGGTTTGCGAAGGAACTCCGGAAAATTTATCGGAGCAGATGACACTGACAGGAAAGTTTTTGAAAACAGTTTTGGAAAAAGGGGCTGAACAAAATAGTTTCAAAGAATCAGAAGAAAAAAGTGGTAAAGTTTCAGAGCTGCAAAGTTTCAAAGTTTCAGCGACTGAAGTGATTGAAGAAGATCCGGCGGATTTTGAAAAAGTAAAAGTTTCAAAATCATACTCTCGTGATATCGTAATCAAGGGTGCGTCAAAAAATAATTTGCGGCACATAGATGTACGGATTCCAAACAATAAAATGACTGTGATAACCGGTGTTTCCGGTTCAGGCAAAACGAGTTTGGCCTTTGACACTATTTTTGCGGAAGGACAGGCGCGTTATCTCGAATCGCTTTCAACTTATGCACGTCGATTTCTGGGCCGTATGGATAAAGCCCCGGTGGATTCGATTGACGGACTTTCTCCGGCAATTGCCATCAATCAAAAAGCAACTGGTCGTAATCCCCGTTCGACTGTTGCTACAACAACTGAAATCTATGATTATCTGCGTTTACTTTTCGCGCGTATCGGCAAGGCACATTGTCCAACAACCGGAAAACCTTTGCTCGGATACAGTCCAACCCGCGCGGCGGCCTTTTGTACAGAACATTATGAAGGTGAACGGATTGAGTTACTTGCACCTTTATTTTTACCGGGGTCGAGCAAAATTCTGTTGCTGGATCATCCCAAGCACTTGCCAAATGTGATCGATTCGCTGGAGCAGGAAGGATTTGTGCGGCTTTATATCAATGGAAAAGCAATCCGTCTGGATGAATGGAAGGAAAACTTTGCAAAATTTAAACTCAGTAAAAACACTACTGTCGATTTGGGAATTGACCGTTTGCGCGTTAATCCGGATGAACAAAAACGCCTGGCAGAAGCCATTGAAAATGCTTTCCAGCGTGGACATGGTTTGTTGAAAATTTGTTTGACGGATCTAAAACCGGAAGGTCAGTTGAGTGAAAAATATGTATTTTTGTCTGAAACTCCAGCAAATGTGGAAAATGATGTGAGGCTTTCTTTTTTTCAGCAGGAAGAATTATCACCACGCATGTTTTCCTTCAACTCTCATGTGGGAGCATGTCCAACCTGTGATGGTTTGGGAAAAATTCAGCGCATAAATGATCCTCAATGTGAAGATTGCGGAGGTGAACGTTTGAAAGCAGAATATCGTGCAGTGACAATTAATCAGCAAAACATCAGCCAGTTTTGTCAACTTTCTGTCCCGGAAGCACGTCAGGAAATTGAAAGCTGGGTTCTCACCGAAAATCAGCGTACCGTTGCCGAACAGGCGCTGGGCGAAATTTTAACACGTCTTAAATTTTTGGAAAATGTAGGGTTGGACTATTTGACACTCGATCAAAAAGCATCCACACTTTCCGGAGGTGAGGCGCAGCGTATCCGGCTTGCCTCACAAATTGGTTCAGGACTGGTGGGCGTGACCTATGTTTTGGATGAACCAACTATTGGCCTGCATCCCCGTGATACTGCACGGCTTATCCGCACGCTGAAGCAATTACGGGATCGTGGAAACAGTGTGATCTTAGTTGAACACGATTTGGACACGATCCGACAAGCCGACCATATTATCGATATTGGTTCGGGAGCAGGTCATTACGGCGGCAATGTTTCCGCTTTTGGAAGTCCACAGGAAATCTCAATCAAACACGATACGCTGACTGCACAATATATGAGAGGGGAAAAATCGATTCCGCTGCCGAAAAAATATCGTCCGTTTAATCCGGAGCATTTAATTTCTGTTACCGGAGCAGCAGCAAATAATTTAAAAAAACTGGATGTCAACTTTCCTCTCGGAGTTTTTACGGTGGTGACCGGCGTTTCCGGTTCAGGAAAATCCTCACTGGTTGTCGATGTTCTGCAGCGAGCTCTGGAAAAGGAAATAAATGGAAAGCAGATTAAACCAGGAACACACAAAAAAATTAGCGGAATAGCTCAACTTGAATCCATAATGGTGATCAACCAGGAAGCGATTGGGCGAACTCCGCGTTCAAATCCTGCAACTTATGCAAAAGTTCTTGAACCGATCCGCAACCTCTTTGCTTCAATGCCGGAAGCAAAACAACGCGGATTTTCCAAGCGTCGTTTTTCGTTTAACGCAAAAGAGGGGCGCTGTCCAGCTTGCGGCGGACAGGGTTCCCAATTGATTGAAATGCATTTTTTGTCAGATGTATGGGTCAAATGCGATCAGTGCAAAGGCAAGCGCTACAATCGGGAAACCCTGGCAGTCAAGTATAAGGGGCATACTATTGCGGATGTGCTTGAAATGGAAATCAGCAAAGCAGTTGAAGTTTTTGTGGCACAGCCGCGCATCAAGCGGATTCTCAAAACCCTGGAAGACGTTGGCCTGGGTTACATGAAATTGGGACAGGCAGGAAATACTCTCTCCGGAGGAGAAGCCCAGCGATTAAAATTAGCTGCAGAACTTGCTCGTCGTGCACATGGTCCTACTCTTTATATTTTGGACGAGCCCACTACCGGACTGCATATCGACGACGTGGCAAGGTTGCTTAAAATATTGCACAGCCTGGTGGATGAAGGCCACTCTGTGCTGGTCATTGAACACAATTTAGAAGTGATCAAAACCGCAGACTGGCTGATTGATTTGGGACCAGAAGGCGGAGACAAGGGCGGAAGATTGGTCTTTGAAGGAACTCCGGAAAACTGCAGTAAGAATCAGCTAAGTTACACCGGTAAGTTTCTGGAAGCGTCTTTTTACTCCAATCCACAAAGCGAATTTAGGGAAACTAGCCTCTGATCTTTTTTAACAAAACTTATTTCCATCAGAAACTTTTAATAAAACTTTGAAGAATCATAGTGAACCAGGCCGATAACGTTCTCTGGTTTCAGAATTTGCTTTCAAAGCAAAATTGTTTTCAAGACTTCTTTCAATTGTTATAGTATTAGAGGCAAGTTTAGAATAACTTTTTGCTAAATGCTGTTGAAAAAATATTACAACTATGAACATTGATTCCATTAATTACACCTTAATTCTATATACTGCATTTTGTATTTTGCTGGGGATTTTTTTCTGCTGGTTCTATCAGAAAAAAATGATTTCTACTCAATCCCAGGAAATAGATGCACTTGGTGAATCACTAAATGAACTTCTAAAAAAACACGATACCATTCTGGCAGACAAGATAGAGCTCGATAAACAGTTTGCCATCTTAAAGCAGGCTGCAAACAGAATTCCGGAAATTGAGGAAGAACTGAAATTTCAGCAAAAACAGTTTTCTACTCTGCAGGTATTAAATGCAACTTTGGAAGAAAGGCTGGAATCCAAGGAAAATGAATCAAGAGAAAAATTAAAATTTCTGGAGGAAGCAAAAAAATTGATGGGAACAGAGTTTGAAAATCTTTCTGCCAAAATTTTTACAAGCAAATCAAAACAATTTGTTGAGGAAAACAAAAATAGTATCCAGAATCTGCTTACTCCAATTCAAACAAAAATGAAGGAGTTCCAGGAAAAAGTAGAAAAATTTCATCTTGAAGATGAAACAGGCCGGGCTTCAATTAAGACAGAATTTGAGCACCTCAAGGAAGTTAATACAAATTTAAGTCAGGAAGCTCAAAACCTAACGACGGCACTTCTAGGTGATTCAAAGCAACAGGGTGACTGGGGTGAAATGATCCTGGAAAAATGCTTGCAGAATGCAGGCTTGATTGAAGGAGAACACTACCAGAAACAAACCCAGATTAAAACGGATGACGGCACTCAACTGCGTCCGGATGTTGTCATCAAGCTGCCAAACGATCGTATCCTGATTGCCGATTCCAAGGTCTCACTGAAAGCATATAACAGCTACATGTCTGCAGATGATGAACAAAAACGGAAAGCCTACGCCAAAAAACATCTGCAGTCCGTGCGAAATCACATCCAGGGATTGTCTTCAAAAAATTACCAGGAGGGCTTCGAAGAATTTGGTTCACCGGATTACGTACTGATGTTCATGCAGATTGAGCCGGCATATTCCCTGGCGCAGTCCCTTGACAGCAACTTAACTTCTGATGCGTTTATAAAAAATATCATCATTGTCACTCCGGCAAGTTTAATGATGGCACTCCGGATTGTAAATCAACTCTGGCGACAGGAAAAGCAGGTGCAGAATGTGAAAGAAATTTTTGAAAGGGGCGGGAAATTATATGAAAAAATTTGTGGATTCCTTGAAGAATTTGAGAAAATTGGTGATAAAATTAAGGGTGCCCATGAGTCTTATGAAAATGCATATAATAAGCTGAGTGACGGAAGAGGTAACATGATTAGACAGGCAGAGATGCTCAAGAATCTGGGAGTGAAAACGGCCAAGTCTATTCCCAGAGAATTTAAAAAAGCTATTGAGGATTCAGCTAACGAAAACTAATAACATGAGCCTTTCTCTTCTAATTTTTAAACCTGACGATTCCACTAACGATTATAAGATTACGAGCTTTGTGGAATCCATCCGGCAGGCACCTTTTTTATCATAGATGGGATCATTCCCAGTGTGACAGTCATCAATAACACCATTGTTCCCGACAACAGCAACAAACCATCGTAACTGCTCATTGACTGTCCCAGCCAGATCCATGATTCATTAAAAACCCCCAGTTCAAGGGCTTGTCCGCTCAAAATACCGGAAAGCCCTGTTCCTCCACTATAAAGCGTAAACCAAAGTCCGGTAGCAAGGGATTTGTTTTTCGGAGGAATGAGGGCAAGTGTTTCTGAGGTCATTGCTATACTGGATGCAGCTTGAACCATTCCAAACAGAATCGTTAAAATTCCAACAACAATCCGGATTTCTTCCGTAAACAGATTGCGCCATAAAAAAAGAAGAAGAATGATTCCAAAGCCAAAATGGCAGCAAAGAAACACATACTTTGTACCAAAACGATCTATCATTCTGCCACCTAAAAAGAATCCTGCTAATGCTCCTACTACTAATAAATTTCCAATAAAAACAATCTCAACCTTTGACCACAGAAGCACATCTTTTTCGATCAAATTGAAAATTTGTGGGCAGGCACCAGTGAAAAGAGTCAGTAAAAAACAATATGCACAAAACGGCAGATATCCTGGAATATTAAGAACTTTCAAACAACTTATGCGGAATGACTCTTTTTTAACAGTACTTTTATCCAATTCAGGTATTTGCTGATAAAAAAACATTCTTAGCAGCATCAGAATTGTAATGATACCCAGAATCGCCTGATACATTTCCAGGGTGGGGTAAAGTTCCAGAATGTAAATTACTATTAATGTGAAGAGGATTCCAATAGATTGCCAAGTAAGTCTTAACTGTCCAAAAAAACGTCCCCTAATATTTTCTGGTATGATAGGGTGAAGCAGTGCAAACCAATTTCCCAAAGTCATTGCTGAACCTATCCCAAAGACAACAATTCCAAATCCAACTGCCATTATTCTTAATGAGTCCGGTAAATAACTGACACCTATCAGTAGGGCAAAGCCGAAAAATGAAAACACCATCCCGATAATACCAATCCGTTTTTTACCAAATATATCTGAAAAATAGCTAAAAGGAATGATGACTAAAAATGTTGTTAACGGCAGGATTGATAATAAAATCAGGATAGTTGCGCTGGGAATTCCCAAATGGGAAAAGTAGGAAAGCAGTATGCCGTTATTGAATGACAGATACGACATCCCGCCAAGAGATGCCGTAAGTAGAATCATGCGAATAGCATTTTTTGTTTCTAAATCAGACATTACTTGATTGAACCGAGTAAAGGTTTAAATAGAAGAGCTCATTTTGTGAAGCAGTAGAACTGAAAAAATCTTCAACTCTGATTTGAATCTTCAGCTGTTTTTTTGATAGAGGAAGAGACGATATGTTTTAAAATGGGCAAATTGTTCGCCACTAGTGCCGCCTGAAAGATATTTACGATTGGCCTGAGCAATTTTTTTACGGAAGGCAAAACTAAAGAGTTTACTGAAACGGGGATAGTTGCTGGTCATATAATAGGCCAAAATGTTCCAGGTTGGAGCAATTACTTCTTGAATCAAATCCCGCATAATATCTAATGATGGAGATGTTTCTTTCGTGATGTCTATGTCCGTGATTTGCCTGAAAGGCTGAGCTTGCATATATTTTAGAAATCTATCAATTTTATGACCGCCACTGACTGGACTTTTACCTTCAACATCACGTTTAAAAAAATCGCAAATTAGCAAATGGCCTTTTTGATTGAGTAGTTCCTGGGTCTGTGCCATGGCCTTTTCCAGGAGCAAGTACTGAAAACTTTCGCTGCACAAAATCAGATCATAGGACTTTTTTGTTTTCAGATCTTCATAGCGGCATTCAAATATTTCTACTCGTTCTCCGAGACGCTCCCTCACATGTTTAGTTAAATTTGGACTGGGTGAGACACAATCCACCGTGTAACCTGCGTCGAGCAATTTTTCTGAAAATTTTCCGGAACCGCAACCGACATCCAAAATAGAATTTACTCCATCCGGAATATGTTTTAGCAACAAGTTGGCATAGTTCTCCTGCGCTTCTAACACATTTGCCGGATCCACACTTAATGCTTCCGGCCAGTATCCATAATGCAGGTAGTCGGTTTTATAAAAATGCCTGGCGAATGCCAACCCGATGTCGAGACCAACTTCTTTTAATTCAACTTTGTGCATGGGAAATTAGTTACGGAGATTAAAAGAATATATGGCTTGGGCTGTAAAGAGAGGAGAAGTAAAGATTGAAGAAGAGCTGCAGGTTTCAAAGAGCTGTTCTTTGAGCCTGCAGCAGAAAACCAATTTAGTTTTGTCCTTCCATGTATTCAATCAGATCAATCAAACGAGTGGAGTAACCCATTTCATTGTCATACCAGGATACCAGTTTGAAAAATCTATCATTCAAACCAATACCGGCTCCGGCATCATAAATAGATGAATAAGTACTGCCAATGAAATCACTGGAAACAACATCCTCATCTGTAAAACCCAGGATACCCTTGAGTTTACCTTCTGAAGCAGCCTTCATTGAGGAATTGATTTCCTCGTAACTGGTCGATTTACTTAGTTTCACGGTCAAATCCACAACAGAAACATTCGGAGTAGGCACCCGAAAAGACATTCCGGTTAATTTTCCAGCTATTTCCGGAATACATAGTGCTACTGCTTTGGCTGCCCCAGTAGAAGCAGGAATGATGTTTTGTGGTCCACCCCTTCCACCGCGCCAATCTTTTTGTGATGGACCGTCAACAGTTGGTTGAGTTGCTGTCACAGAGTGAACAGTGGTCATCAAACCTTCTTCAATTCCATAATTATCCAGCACAACTTTTACAAGTGGGGCCAGACAGTTAGTGGTACATGATGCATTGGAAACAATATTATCTGTACCTGGATCATATGTTTCATTGTTGACACCCATTACCAGGGTCTTGATTTCAGCCGACTTGGCAGGAGCAGAAATTACCACTTTTTTTGCTCCGGCTTTCAAATGCTCTTCTGCCTTTTCACTGGTAGTAAACAATCCTGTAGATTCAATTACATAATCAATATTCATTTTGTTCCAGGGTAAATCTCCAGGATTTCTCTCAGACTGACACTCAATTGTTTTTCCGTCAACAACTAAACAGTCTTTTCCTGCCTGAACATCACCATCAAATCGTCCATGCGTAGAATCATATTTCAGTAAATAGGCTAAATTTTCAGAAGGTACCAAATCATTGATTGCCACAATTTCAACATTTTTATTTTTATTTGCTGCTCGGACCACCATTCTTCCAATGCGTCCAAATCCGTTTATTGCAATTCTAATTGTCATTTTTCTCCTTTATATTAGACACAAACAATTATTTCTCAGTATTATAGTAGTTCGTTCTGCTGCATTAGTCTAGCCGTGAATCCAGCAGACCAAGTCCTGCAGCTCATTTTAAATTGCGGTTTTTTGTTATTATATTCTCTCCATCTGCCATAATCATCCGTGTACATAAATTGATAAAAAGACCGTTCTCAACTACTCCAGGAATCATGTTCAGATGTTGCTCAAGCTGTTCTGGATTTTCAATCTTTCGAAAATGACAATCAACTATAAAATTTCCCTGATCAGTCACGCTTGGTTGACCCTGCTTGAGCCGGAGTTCTGGATTTCCCTGAAGTGACTCCAGTTGATTAAAAACAACTTGCCAACCGAATGGAATAACTTCTACCGGCAAAGGAAACGCACCCAACTGCTGTACCAACTTTGAACCACTGACAATAATGATTTCTTCTCTTGACGCAGAAGCAACAATCTTTTCACGGAGTAAGGCAGCACCTCCGCCTTTGATCATATTTAAGTTGGCATCAATTTCGTCTGCACCATCAATCGTTAAATCAATGAACATTGTCTCAGAAAAATCAATCAGAGGTATTCCTTCACTTTCTGCCAATATTTTAGTGGCATCTGAAGTTGGTATGCCGCGGATTGAAAGTCCATTCCGGACAAGTTCACCAATTTTTTTAACAGCAAACTCTGCGGTGGAACCAGTCCCAAGGCCTACTATCATGCCATCTTTGACGTATTCACATGCAGCCTCAGCGGAACGTTGTTTTTCAGAAATCACACTACACCCGTTGCATCAGTTTTTTGTTTTGGAAGTAAGAAGAGTACGCAAGTTTTGAAACGCAGCAGGTAAAAAAGGACGACCGGAAGAATTGAGGATGGTTCCGGTAATCCTTGCACTGAGAATCAACGTTTTGTCGGGTATGCTCCGGATTTCCTGAAGAAAAATGAACTTTACTTTGCTTAACAAAACCAATTCTAAACTCACTACAAAGTCATCTCTACTTTGTAATGAGCTTCGATATTCTATTTCAGCTTTTGTAATGACAGGACTCAATCCTTGCTCAAAATAAGCAGTCAATTTCAGGCCCTGTGATTCCAAAAACTGATGGCGAGTGTGTTCAAGATAATTCTGATATACCGCATTATTTATCACACCAAAACTGTCCAGCTCATAGTCCCGAACTGACAATTTTAACTCAAAGTGGGAAGTTTCAATGGAAGGAAGCATCCTGAACTATGAACCTGTATGCAGTATTTTATGCTGCTTCCGGAATTTTTTCTTCGGAAACCAAATCTGCCGGTTTTTTGTTTTTCTCGGCTTCCTTGAATTCCCTTTCCATTGCAGCTCTTGCAGCTTCATCTGCTGCCTTACGCATTGCTGCCGGGTCAATCACTCCTTCTCCAAGATCATAGTCCATGTTATTAAAAACATTAAATCCTGTGCCTGCCGGTATAAGTCGGCCGAGGATGACGTTTTCTTTCAAACCGCGGAAAGTGTCGTGTTTTCCTGCCAGGGAAGCGTCTGTCAGCACCTTTGTTGTATCCTGAAAAGAGGCTGCAGAAATAAATGAATTTGTACTTAATGACGCTTTTGTAATACCAAGCAATTTTGGTTTTGAACGAGCGGGACGCAGTCCCTGTGCAGTTAACCCTTGATTTAAACTATTCAGTTCCGATCGGCCAATTTCCTGACCAACCAGCAAGCTTGAATCACCCGGATCTTCAACATAAGCCTTACGCAGCATTTGACGTACTATTACTTCAATATGTTTGTCGTTGATACCAACACCCTGAAGTCGATAAACTTGTTGAACCTCATCCACCAAATATTTTTGCAGAGCTTTTGAACCTTTAACTGCAAGAATATCATGTGGATTCGGCGAACCGTCAATTAGAGGATCACCTGCACGCACATACTCTCCCATGTGTACGGTGATATGACGACCGCGTGGAATAAGGTATTCTTTTGAATCGCCTTTTCCATCTTCAGGACGGATGCGGATTCGTTGCTTTTTCTTCACATCTAAGTCAAATTCTACAATCCCGTCAATTTCAGTGATAACCGCCTGATCTTTTGGAACTCTTGCTTCAAAAAGTTCTGCAACTCTTGGTAGTCCGCCGGTAATATCCTTATTTCTGGCAAGTTCTCTTGGGATTTTTGCCAGAACATCTCCAGCATGTACCTCTACCCCATTTTCTACTACCAATTCAGATTTATTCGGTAACGCAAACTCCGTCGCAGTATCATTTTTTCGGATAATTGTTTTTTTCTTACTATCAATAATTGCAATTAATGGATGTTGTTCCAAACTTTGGGATTCATGAATTACTTTCCGTGAAACACCAGATACTTCATCGACTTGTTCCTTGAAAGTTTCACCCTCATGGATGTCTTCAAAATTAACGAATCCAGATACGTCAGTGATGATTGGAATGGAAAAGGGATCCCACTCTGCAATTAAATCACCTTGTTCAACCAACTCACCTTCTTTTTTCAGGAGAGTTGCACCCATCGGCAAGGGGCGTCTTTCACGCTCTCTTTCGTTTTCAAGGTCAGCCAGTTCAGACGCAGATATATTTTTGTCACCTTCAACAATCACTGCTTCCCCACGACGTCCAAGAACAACAAAATTACCTTCACGGTTCTTTACTTCCTTAAGGTCATCAAAGCGAAGAACTCCGCTAAAACCTGCTTCCCATTTATTCTGTTCAGCCGAACGACTTGCAGTTCCACCTATATGAAAAGTACGCATTGTCAACTGGGTTCCCGGTTCTCCAATACTTTGGGCGGCAATCACACCGACTGTTTCACCTAAATTGACCAAACCACCGTGGCATAAATCACGTCCATAACAATTCCTGCAAACACCTTGTTCAGACATGCAGGTCAAAGGTGAGCGTATTTGTACTTTTTCAATCCTGGAATTTTCAATGAAATCCCTATCTGACTCATCTATTAGAGTTCCGGCTGGAATCATGATTTCATTTTCAACATTTGGATCGAGCACGTCATCAAGCAAAACACGTCCTAAAATCCGGTCTCCAAGAGATTCAATTATCTCTCCGGACTCTATCAAAGCTGTCATTTCGATGCCATCCAGGGTTCCGCAATCATCCTCCAGTACAACACTGTCCTGTGAAACATCAACCAGGCGTCGAGTCAGGTATCCGGAATTCGCCGTTTTTAATGCAGTGTCAGCCAGTCCTTTGCGGGCACCATGTGTTGAAATAAAATACTCCAACACGTTAAGCCCTTCGCGGAAATTTGCGTGAATTGGTGTTTCAATAATTTCACCGGAAGGTTTTGCCATCAAACCACGCATACCGGCTAACTGCTTCATTTGCTGATTACTACCTCGAGCTCCGGAATCTGCCATCATAAAAATTGAATTCACTTTATGAACACCTTCTTCATCAATGATCTCTTCAGAAAGTCCGGCAGACATTTGTTCAGAAATTTTTTCTGTGGTCCGTGCCCAAATATCAATTACCTGGTTGTAGCGTTCTCCGTCAGTGATTAAACCATCCTGGTGCTGCATGTTGATTTTGTTGACATCTACTTGAGCTTTTCTCAACTGAGTGGGCTTTTCTTTTGGAATAACCATATCATCCATGCTGACGGAAAAACCTGCCTTGGTTGCATATTGGTAACCTAAATCTTTCAGATCATCCAACATTTTTACTGATTTAACACTTCCTGCCTTTCTGTATGACTCATCAACAAGTTCGGCCATTTGTTTTTTCTTAAGGTGTACATTGATTGATTTGAATGGAACCTCTTCCGGAATTACCATAGAAAGAATAATACGACCAACCGTGGTTTCCACAATTGGTTTGCTGGTAGATGATTCTTGATTATTTTCTTCAGACAATATTTCTCCTAAGTGTTCCAAACGTACTTTTATTTTGGCATGCAAGTCCACACGACCATGTTCAAAAGCAACTAGAACTTCTTCTCGACTGGAGAAAATTTTCCCTTCTCCAAGAGCGCCTTCACGTTCCCTGGTAATCCAGTAAAGACCGAGCACCATATCCTGAGTTGGTGCCATCACAGGTTTCCCATTTGCTGGTGACAACACATTATTGGTGGACATCATCAATATTTTTGCTTCCAGTTGTGCTTCCACAGAAAGGGGGACATGAACCGCCATTTGGTCACCGTCAAAATCTGCATTGAATGCTGTACAAACGAGCGGATGCAACTGTATAGCTTTCCCTTCAATCAAAATAGGCTCAAAAGCCTGAATACCTAGGCGGTGAAGTGTTGGTGCACGGTTCAGTAAAACAGGATGTTCACGTACAACTTCTTCAAGGATGGCCCATACTTCAGGCGGATTTTCTTCAAGGACTTTCTTTGCATTTTTAATCGTGTGTATTTCCTGATAATCAATCAATTTGTGAAAAATAAATGGTTTGAAAAGTTCCAGAGCCATTTTTTTAGGTAAACCGCACTGATGAAGTTTTAGTTCCGGTCCAACCACAATCACAGTACGTCCGGAATAATCAACACGTTTACCCAGCAGATTTTGACGGAAACGTCCCTGTTTCCCTTTGAGCATATCACTTATTGATTTTAACGGCCTTTTATTTGAACCCACCATAGGACGGCCACGACGTCCATTATCGAAAAGGGCGTCTACAGATTCCTGTAACATTCTCTTTTCGTTTTTAACAATTATTCCAGGTGCACGTAATTCAATCAGTCGTTTGAGACGGTTGTTTCTGTGAATAACACGTCGATATAAATCATTGAGGTCACTTGTCGCAAAGCGTCCGCCTTCTAGAGGAACCAAGGGTCTCAGTTCCGGAGGAAGGACTGGTAAATTTTCTATGATCATGGAGTCAACCGCATTTCCAGACTTCAGGAGCTTGCTGACCACAATGAGTCGTTTGGCAATCCTTTTGCGGCGTGTTTCAGAATTGACTTCCCGCATATCAATCTGCAGCTGTTTTTCCAGCTTGGCTAAATCTATCCTTCGCAAAAGCGTCTGCACGGCTTCTGCACCCATACCCAACTTCAAATCCGGATGATTCTCTTCCAATTCCCGATATTGATCTTCCTCCACCAGTTCCAGTTCTTCCAGTTCAGAATCTCCTGGATCAAGAACAATATATGCATCAAAATAGAGTACCCGTTCTAAATCCCTTAGCATCATGTCAAGAATGGTTGCAATACGACTTGGAACACCCTTGAGAAACCAGACGTGAGAAACAGGGCATGCAAGTTTGATATTACCCATGCGATCACGGCGTACCTTTGATTCTATAACTTCCACACCGCACTTTTCACAAGTAATCCCCCGATGTTTCATACGTTTGTATTTTCCGCAGATACACTCGTAATCATGTACAGGGCCAAAAATTTTACCACAGAAAAGTCCGTCCCGTTCCGGTTTAAATGTACGGTAATTAATGGTTTCGGAGGTTCTGACTTCTCCATGAGACCAGGATGTTACTTCATCGCCAGTGGCAATTCTGATCCGTACCGCGGAGTAATTTTTCGGATTTACTGCAGTTTCAAACAAATCTCTGAGTGCCATGTTTAGTTGCTCGTTAATTGGTTATAGGTTTTTTATTTTAAAACTTTATGCTGTAACTTCTGCCACATTGTCTTCTTCATTTAACTCTTCCGATCCTGCTTCGGATATTTTTTCCTCGGATTTATTCCCTTTGACATCTTCTGACACCGGAGAAGATTCCGTTTCTTCAGGACTTTCTTTCTCTTCTTCCTCAAAGTTTTGGAGTAGTTCAACGTTCAGGCACAAGCTTTTCAGTTCACTGATAAGAACTTTGAATGATTCCGGAATACCTGGTTCCAACTGATGCCGACCTTTGACAATTGATTCATAAATCTTGTTCCTGCCAAGCACGTCATCAGACTTCACAGTCAGCAGTTCCTGCAGAGTGTAAGCAGCCCCATAAGCTTCCAAAGCCCAAACCTCCATTTCACCAAAACGCTGGCCGCCGAATTGAGCTTTACCCCCCAATGGTTGTTGAGTAACCAAAGAATAAGGCCCAATGGAACGGGCATGGATTTTCTCATCAACCAGGTGATGCAGCTTCAGTATGTATGCATAACCGACTGTCACTTTCTGACTGAATCGTTCACCGGTCATTCCGTCATAAAGCCAGACTTGTCCGGATTTTGATAATCCTGCCATTTCTGCCATTCGATGAATATCGGACTCTTTTGCTCCATCAAAAACCGGAGTAGCCATATGGATTCCGGGTTTGTATTTTTGCACAAACTCCAGAAACGTTTGATCATCCATTGAATCAAAATGTTTTTGTGCAACCTGACATTCGTAGACATTTTTCAGGAAACTCCGAATTTGCTTTGCAGGATTATTTTTCTCAAGAAATTCCTCTATCTTTTTGCCAAGTCCGTTTGCTACACGCCCAAGATGTGTTTCAAGTACCTGCCCCACGTTCATTCGGGAGGGAACTCCAAGAGGATTTAGGACTATGTCAACAGGTGAGCCGTCTTCCATATAAGGCATATTTTCAACAGGCTGAATGGTTGAAACAACGCCTTTGTTACCATGACGTCCTGCCATTTTGTCGCCAACAGAAAGCTTCCTTTTTATGGCGATAAATACTTTTATCATGCGAATCACTCCAGGAGGAAGGTCATCTCCCTTGGAAACTTTTTCACAACGATCCTGATAAACGTTTTCCAGTAAATACATTTGCTGAAGAGCATTCCGCACAAATGTTCCGACTTTCAGGTTAATATTCTTATCAGTAACTTGAATTCCGTCTGCAGATTTAAGCGGAATTATGTGTAGAATTTCTTCACTGATTTTAGTGCCTTTTTTTACAAGCACCTCTCCCTGAATGGAGAGTACATCAGCAGACAGTGGTTTTTTTTCTGCAACAGTTAATATTCGATTCACCAGATTGCTGTGCACTATGCGGATTTCATCATGGTGGTCTTTTTCATAGCTGTTTAAAAGTTCCTGTTCAATTTGCCTGGTACGTTCATCACGTTCAACACCTTCACGGTTAAAAACCACAACATTAGTCACTACACCGTCAACTCCCTGTGGAACACGCAACGAAGTGTCTCGAACATCACCAGCTTTTTCACCAAATATTGCTCGAAGCAGTTTTTCTTCCGGATTGAGTTGTGTTTCACCTTTCGGAGTCACTTTTCCAACCAGGATATCATTTGAACTAACACTTGTTCCAACTGCAATAATGCCGCTTTCATCAAGGTCCTTGAGTGCTTCTTCACTCACATTTGGGAGATCTCGAGTGATCTCTTCTTTTCCTAATTTTGTATCGCGGGCAACTGTATCAAGAACATCAATATGCACTGATGTAAATGTATCTTCATGCATCAGACGCTGGGAAACCATGATTGAATCCTCAAAGTTGTAACCGCGCCAGGGCATGAAAGCAATGTTGATATTTTGTCCCAATGCCAGCTCCCCATTTTCGGTACAGGACCCGTCAGCAATTACATCACCGGCTTTAATACGATCTCCTTTTTTTACTATAGGGCGTTGATTAATGCAGGTGTTTTGATTTGAGCGGCGGAATTTTATCAAGTGGTAAATATCAACGTTTGCTGGAACAATCGAATCTTCACTGGATAGATCAACATCTGCCTGAATAACTATCCTGCCTGAATCAACATTATCTACAACTCCAGATCGGCTGGCAACAACACAACTGCCAGAATCCAATGCTGCCTGATGTTCAATGCCTGTTCCAACAAGAGGAGCTTTTGGTTTTACCAGAGGCACTCCCTGACGCTGCATGTTTGAACCCATCAGGGCACGATTTGCATCATCATGCTCAAGGAATGGAATCATTGAAGCAGCAACAGAAACCAACTGACACGGAGAAATGTCAATGTAGTCAATATTTTCCTTTAAAACCATGCTGAAATCACTTCCTACACGGGAGGTAATGAAATCATTGATAAACGCCTTTTTTTTGTCAAGCTTTGCATTAGCCTGAGCAATACTGTATTTTTCCTCCTCTATTGCAGAAAGGTATTCCACCGTATCCGTAACCACGCCATTTTCGACTTTAAGGTATGGAGTCTCAATGAAGCCAAAGTCATTGACTCTGCCATATGAGGCCAGAGAGGCAATCAGTCCGATATTTGGTCCTTCCGGAGTTTCGATGGGGCAGATCCGTCCATAATGTGAAGAATGAACATCTCGGACATCAAAACCTGCGCGTTCCCGTGTTAAACCTCCAGGCCCTAAAGCACTCAGCCGGCGTTTGTGTGTGATTTCAGAAAGCGGATTTGTTTGATCCATAAATTGTGAAAGCTGGCTGCTTCCAAAAAATTCGTGAATTGCACCTGCGACCGGTTTTGCGTTAACAATATCATGCAGCATCATGGTATCAGAATCCTGCAAAGACATACGTTCCTTGATGGTTCGTTCCATTCGTACCAGTCCAATTCGGAATTGAGTTTCCAGGAGTTCTCCTACACTCCGGACTCTTCTGTTCCCCAGATGATCAATGTCATCTATCATCCTGTTCGGGTGGCCCTCTTTTAATTCAAGCAGATATTTGACAGTTTTCATGATATCTACTTTCGTAAGTAAAGTATTTTCCAGCGGATCATCCAGTCCTAACTTTTCATTAATTTTTAATCTCCCAACTTTTGAAAGACTGAAGCGTTCTCCTTTGAAGAAAAAATTCTGCAGCATCATTTGTGCAGCCTCCAGAGTGGGAGGATCGCCAGGTTTCATTTTTTTGTACAGTTCAATCAATGCTTGTTCTGGTGAAGTAATTTTATCCAGCGTCAAAGTATCACGAAGAGCTGAGCCCGTATTTTGTTGGCCAATATGTAATAATTCTACTTCTTTTATCCCATTTTCTACCAGAGTCGTTAGCAGCTCTGCCGTTAAAGGTGTATTACATGGAACTAATATTTCTTCACTATCCGCTTTATAAAGGGTGCCGGCAATGATACGTCCGTTTAGTTCATGGAGAGCTGCATTGAGCCTTTTTACTTTGGCATTCTCTAATTTTTTTAGCAGACGCTTGTTTATCCTCTGTCCTGATTTGACTAGAACCTCACCGGTTTTTGGGTCTGCAATTGGGAGTTGCGGGCGCTGATCCAGAATAATTTCCGGATCAAAAACACGGTAATAGGATTGTGCTTCAGGATCTTCTCCAGGCTTGACATCGCTTAAATCGAGTTTCTCTAACTGATAGAAGTACTTCAGTAGTTGATCTTCTGTAAATCCCAATGCTCTCAATAGAACAGTTGCATGGAATTTACGACGGCGGTCGATGCGGACATAAAGCACGTCCTTTGCGTCAAATTCAAAATCGAGCCAGGAACCACGCTGCGGAATCACACGTGCCGAATAGAGCAGTTTTCCGCTGGAGTGACTATTACCCTTGTCATGTGTAAACACGACACCAGGACTTTTGTGCATCTGGCAGACAATCACACGCTCAGTTCCATTGATAATGAAAGAGCCCGTGGGAGTCATTAAAGGCAGTTCACCCAGATATATATCTTGTTCTTTAATATCCCGAATGTGCTTCACATCTGACTCAGTATCCTTTTCCCAAACTATCAAGCGCAATGCTGCCCGAACCGGGCAGGCAAAGGTAACCCCTCGAACCCTGCATTCTTCAACAGAATATTTTGGGTCACCTAAACGGTAATGGACATATTCCAAAGTGGAAGTACCACTAAAATCAGAAACAGGAAAGACTGAGCGGAAAACAGCTTCTAGGCCTTTGTCTTCACGCTGATCTGGTGGTACATCCCGTTGAAGAAAACGCTCAAATGAATCTAATTGAACTTTCAACAAGTGTGGAACTTTAATCGGAGCAGTAAGACTTCCGAAGGACTTCCTAATACGATGGCGATTTTCTAATGTTGAAGGCATATGAACTGACTGAGGTTAGGGTTATTGTTGGTCTTAACTGCAGAAAATTTAATGAAAGCACACTTTCATTTGAGACAGAATTCCTGCAAATTTGATTTTGTCACACAATTCGGGACTGTCGATAACAGCGTTGATCCGATCTATTCTCCAGAGGCACTTTTCCTATGTTTTTCCGGCTAGCGGAAATACAGCGTTGATGGTCGTTTAAGACAATTTGCATGTGGAAAATGGCCAAGGTTCAAGTGGAGGGGGTTTGATTATGCTTTCCGCGAATTGCGGCTTCGTAAATCTAACCCCTTAATATATTTCTTTCTTATAAAAAAAGCAAATATATTTTTAATAATTTTATATTTAAAGCTAAAAATAATGCAGAACGCCTTTTACTCTTCCAGGCGCAGAGATTATTGAAGCTAAATAACTGATGTGCAGATTGCAGCGAATTTGCAATTAAGGAACTAGGAGGTATGAAGATCAAGATGGCAGAATTGAGGCACGGGAATTCTGAACGGTTACGTCTAGTTTCCCGGCCTCTTTTCCTCTATATTCTAATCACGACCCATTATGCCAAGAATACTCAAGAGGGCAATGAACAGGTTGAGCACATCAAGATACAATGCCAGTGTGGCGGAGACGTATTCATCTGTACCGTAGTAGCGCAATATGTTAGAAGTGTCATAGAGAATGAAACCACTGAAAAGTAGAACGCTTGCACCAGACATTATAAAGTGCATAATTGGACTGCCGATGAATAAATTTAATATTCCGCCTGCAATAACAACAATTAACCCCGTCATCAAGAATCCTGACATGAAACTGAAATCCTTTTTCGAGACAACGACGTACATGGATAATCCTGCAAACGTGATGGCAGTCAATGCAAATGCTTCTGCAGCAATAGACGGCCCTACTTGATACAATAATGGCCCAAGAGTTAATCCTGAAACAGTGGTGAAGCTGAAAAGTGCCACCATGTTCAGGCCAGGTTTACGTGCAGCAAAGGAGGCAAAGAAGATCAGTGCGATTTGCAGGATGAAAAAGAGCATCATGTTTGGTGCCACTAAAAGCAGCAGTGGACCTGATCCCAAATATGCTCCAACAGCTGCAGATCCCATGGACATGGCAAGCAGGCTGTAAACTTTTTTTATAAAAACCAACCGTTCTGTTGTTGTTACAGAAGCAGCTGGTGTAATCCCCCGGGGGAGACTAGTTGTTGATCCAAATCTCATGATAACCTCCTAATTTATTTTAGAGTAATATTCATTCAAAACAATAAATTGGTTAAACCAATTCTAACTGTCAACTTATTCTACAGGAAAATGTTATAAAAGTAAAAGAAATTTTCATTAATTTGCACCACTTGCCATTTGGCCAAAACATTTGATCTAAACCAAATCACTTTGAAAACTATTTTCATTATTCTAAAGTTTTCTCATTTAAATGAGACTGCTTTTTCATTATATAATCAGGAAGAAATTAGTAAATCATACAGCCGGTCGAATTCTTCCAAAGAAAAATAATCAATCTGGATCTGACCTTTACCCTTATGGTATTTTATTTTCACACGGGTTTGCAGCAGGTGTTGTAGTTTTTCTTCCAGATTTTGCAACTGCGCATCATGATCTGCTCCTGAACCTTCACTTACGGCTTTTTTATTTCCCTGTGTTTCCAGACCCGCAGTGAGAGAATTGAGCTTTAGCCGGACTTGTCGTTCTGTATCACGTACCGACCAGGAATGCCGCAAAAGACGTTGACGCATTTCCAATTGAAAAGCCTCACCGGGAAGTGCCAAAATTGACCTGGCATGACCAGAAGTGATGCGCCCTGTTTCCAGATCATTTTTTAATGCAGATGGAAGTTTGAGTAGGCGCATCAGATTTGTGATTGTGGAACGGTCCTTGCCGATTCTTTGAGCCAACTCTTCCTGAGTGTAATCGTGAATTTTCAGGAGGTCATGATAAGCTTGTGCCTCTTCTATAATTGTCAGATTCTCTCGTTGAATATTTTCCAAGAGAGACACTTCCAGCATTTCATCATCGCCAACTTCTCGCAACACAACCGGAACTTCATTTACTTCAAGTTGTTTTAACGCACGCCAGCGACGTTCTCCGGCAACTAACTCATAACAATTCGTAAGATTCTGGTGCTTTCGAACAACCAAAGGCTGAAGAATTCCCTGGGTCCGAATTGACTGAGCCAGCTCCAGTAGTGTTTTTTGAGAAAAATGTTTGCGAGGCTGTTTTGGATTTGGGATAATTTGTTCCAGAGAAACATGAAGCAGAGTTTCATCTGAAAGGTTGAGAGGCGAGTGGTCTCTATTCATGAGGCAATAGAGTCAATTTTTGGAGATTTTTTCAGCCAGAGAAAAAACTCTACGTTACCACTTTTTTTACCGACAATTGCTGATTTTGTCTGACCTGACACTAGAAACCCCAGTTCTTGAGCTTTATCTTTTAGAGCTTCCAAAACTCTCTCGTGAACGGCAGTATCGCTCACTTTCCCACGTTTACCGACTTCAGCTGCTCCAGCTTCAAATTGAGGTTTGACTAAAGCCAACAGTGTTCCTCCGGGTTTTAGAAATTCCAGCGCTTTCGGAAATATCAAACGCAGTGAAATGAAAGATACGTCGATCACCACTAAATCTACAGTTTCACCAAGACGTTCAAATTCGAGATGACGAAAATTTGTACGTTCCAGAGACACAACACGCGGATCTTGCTGCAACTCCCAGGCAAGCTGGCCATAGCCGACATCAACCGCAAACACTTTTTCTGCACCGCCTAGAATCAGACAATGTGAAAATCCGCCAGTTGAAGACCCAATGTCTAGAGCAACCAATCCTGAAGGATTGATTTTAAAATACTTAAGTGCTGCCTGGAGCTTCACACCTCCCCGACTCACAAAAGGCTGGTCATCAGCCAGTACTTCCAAATGCGAATCTACATCGATTACATGTCCTGACTTACCTGCCGGCTGTCCATCAACTCTAACTTTCCCCGCCATTATAAGCGCCTGTGCTTTTTCACGGGAAGGCGCAAGTTTTTGTTCAACAAGCAGTCGATCAAGACGTTGTTTCATCAATAGTTTTTACTCACCCCTTTTCAGTGAAGGTAAACACACCGTCCCAGTCTTTTTCCGGAGGTGTCTCAATGAACACGCCGCAGCGCTTTACATAAGTCAGGGACGGACCATCTTCCGGGTCTATGGTTAAGACTTTTTCAAATTCCTTAACTGCATCAGTAAAATTTCTATCCTGATATAACTTCAATCCTTTCATGTACTGCTCAACCACACCGCTCATTTCACTGCTTGTTTCGTTTTTACGGGCCAGCAGTTCGTGAACAGGAACCGGCTCTTTTTTTCCTACAACCCGTATGATATCCAGTTGACGGCTGTCGACGTCATCTTTGGTCAGTTCATAGGTACTGCCAGAAATCATGGAGTAGGTTTTATAAAATTTATTGGCGCCCTCAAGTCTTGCAGCCAAATTGACAACGTCACCCATCATGGTGTAATCCATACGTTCTGCTGAGCCCATATTTCCCACAACAACTGGTCCGCTGTTCAGGCCCATTCGTGTGTAAAGCAGCGGCCTGTTTTGTTCGAGGAGCATTTTACGTAATTCAACGCTGCGTTGCTGCATCTCAAGGGTTGCATAACAAGCAACTGTTGCATGGTTTGGCAATTCTAATGGTGCTCCCCAAAAAGCAATAATTGCATCCCCTTCGAATTTATCGATAGTACCTTGATGAGATGAAATAATGTCGCACATCGCAGTCAGGTATTCATTGAGTAACTGTACCAACTCTTCTGGAGTCAAACCTTCGGAAATAGTGGAAAAACCCTGGATATCCGAAAAAAACGGAGTCATTTCTCGTTTTTCACCACCGAGCTGCAGCATTTCAGGATTTTCCACAATTTGATCAATCACTGTTGGTGAAAGATATTGTGAAAATGCCCCCTTGATAAATCCCTTCTGTTTCCGTTCCATCATAAATAAGTAAAGGTTTATGCTGCCGGTGCTGAGAATGCAGGCTATCAGCGAATAGCTCATAGAATAAGCAACTCCATGATAAACGTACATGTAAACACCAAATGCAGCGTAACCTGCAATGATTAGAAAAAAGAAAGCATTTTCAAATTTTGGAATAAGAGTAACCAGCACAAAAGCAATAAAAAGAATCAATAAAACCAACATCTCACTGCCGTTACCTGCCGGACGGATAGGTGCATTTTTCATCAATGTCATGATCGTATCCGCAAGAAACTCAATTCCATAAACTTCTCCGATGGGACTGCTAAAAATATCATGGGAAACTTCTGATGTATCTCCAACCAGGACGATCTTACCTCTAATCAATTCCTGCAGATCTTCAGTCTCTTCATCCCACTCATCATCCGGGATATCTTCAAGCTCCAGCAAAACTTCTGCAGCAGAAACTCCCGCTGGTGTGTCTTTTGCCAAAAAGGTTGCCATTGGTGGAAGCAATGGGAAATCAATCCATAAATCGTTGAATTGATCCAGTGGAACTACTATGTCTCCAATGATAAGCTGCCCATTTTCCAGTTTTGGTTCAACACCTTTGTACATGGCTAGTGTTTTTATAGCAAAAGGCCAGATATTGTGTTCCTCGATTTGTTCAGGAAAGAAGCGTACTCGTGAGAGCTTGTCACCTATCAGGGTGTGGTTGGTATAACCGCTTTCTGCGGCTCCTTTGAGTGTTTCCGTCGGATAATTAATTCCCTTAAATTTCCCTCCTCCATCAAATTCCAACTGGGCAACAACAATAGTGTTACCGGTTTTTTCCATGGCTTCTGCAAGAATGGGATCTTCATCATAGCCGTTTGGAAAATCCATCAGCATATCCAGTGCAATAACTTTTGCACCAAGTTTTTTTATATTTGAAGTTAGCTTTGCAATATCGGAACGCTTGAGAGGCCAACTTCCATATTCATCGAAAAATTTCTCCTCTGTATCTACAATCACAATGTCGTCATAAGCAAACTGAGTTTTTTCAGGATCCAGAGTGTTAAGTCGAATGATGTGTCTGTTTCCGAGGAGCCAGTTTTCCAACGACGAAAATAGTTCCAATCTTTCCGCAGGAATCATCAACAAAAATAATGCGAGACTAATCCAAAGATCTGGACGACGAATGAGCTTTCCCATAAATTTCCTTAAATTCGAGTTAATAAAAATTCTGTAATTTGTAAAAACAAACTGTACAGTCTTAATAAAAACTTAATTCATTATTCTGGAATTGACAACACATTTCCTACTTTTGCTTTATGCAGAAA
>Ga0257107_1000181_pt1 | contig 23595 bp, 26 predicted proteins | sample LP_taG_2_FD_190178 | JGI IMG/M metagenome (GOLD analysis project Ga0257107, IMG submission 190178) | Marine microbial communities from Northeast Subartic Pacific Ocean, Canada - LP_J_2011_P26_500m | ecosystem: Environmental > Aquatic > Marine > Oceanic | place: Canada: Northeast Subartic Pacific...
TGGTGGCTCAACACCATTTTACTTAAGAGTGGATAGCAGAGATATGGGTGATTATGAACAAACAAACATCGAGTTGTATAAACACGTAAATTATTTGGAACTATATGTTTTGGGTGCATATGGTGATGGGAGACAACATGTTCAAATTTTTAATAAAAATGATTCATGCTGTTTCTCAGGAAATGGACATGAAACTTATGAATTTGTTATAAAAGATAAGATGTCACAATTAGGAAAAGGTGATTTCCAAGTTTTTATTGATGACACACATAATGAGCATAAAATATCCGAGTATGTAATGTCACTAATTTACGAACAAATTTCTTGATATTAATTACTTTTCCCAATCAAATTTTTTATCAATCAATTTGAACAATTCTTTATTGTATAATCTAAAATAATCCAAAAGTAAACTTCGTGTTTCAGATTCCATAGGCGTGTAATTTCCTTTTTCCATTTTTTCTGTGTTTTTTATCTCAAATTGGGAAATATTCAAAAATTCAAATATCTTATTATAAATTGTTTGTTGCTTACTTTCAAATTCTTCTGTAGACATTATTAGTATATTTTTTCTAGGAAAAATCTTTAACCAATGTCTTAATTGCTGAGCATAAAGACCCTTTTTTAAATAATTATTTTTTTCTGCTAAGAATTGTGGTTTTATTTCATGTCGTTCATGACTTTCTTTATCTAATCTATTCATATTTTCTTTTATTACATCTTCAAAACTTCTCTTTTCTACTTTTTCTCTTACATTGAGATGGTATTGTGAATATGCTCTATCTACAGGATTTCTTAAAATTACAATTATCTTCATATTTGGTTTTGTTTGGTAAACATTGTTTGCAGTTGATTCTTCTTCCATATACGTAGTTGTGACATCAAATGTCATACAATCTCCAAATTTTGATTTTATTTTATTTCTTGTAAAAATAGTTGGAAAAAATGATTTGTACCAATTTATTCCTAAATGGAAATTATCGTTGAAAAATCCCATATTATCATATGGTGATTTAGATATGCATGGATGTTCTGGAAGATGATAAAATAATGATGTAGTTCCACATCTTTTTGCACCTATTACTAAGAAATCCGGCAAAACTCTAATTGATCCAGTTAATGCAAAAACATTTCGTTTGAGTAATTGATGATAAACTATTTGGTAAAAATTTCTTGTTTTTGATGAATTGTCGCTCAATTTTTCTAATAATAAATTACTTTATGGTTATTTAACATACTGTGTGGTACGTTTTTCATCGTCACTAAATATTACACCCACAGTACGAAGAAGATAAATATTATTCTCTTGACAGAAATCAACTAATTTCTTGATCTGGTTTTGAAATATATGATAACTTTCTCGTCTCTTGATAATTGCTGAAAAAAGATCATCGTGATCTAACATGACATACTTCTTAGCATAATTCAAAGACTTGGTAATTTCTTGTATGTTTTCAATACCCTTCGGGCTTTCAATTTTTGGAATAATAGTTATCCATTCTGGAATAGATTTCTGAAATTTAGTTAAATCATTTGCTGTTTCAACATTTGAGACTGCAAAATATTTTATTTGTTTATTACGTTCGATTATTGGAAACAATTCATTTAAACTATAACTGTTGTTTGGAGGTTTAATCCTGTTAATAGGCAAATCAACAAAAACTTCATGTTTCTCATGTCTTTTTAAGATCTCTTTTAATTCAGTTAGACTATTACACCACGCTAAATTTATTCTAAAAACACAATCTTTCGGAAATTTGACGTTATAATTTGCTGCATTTTGTGAGATGATAATCAATTTTTATAGCCCAGATTTACAATGTAGTTTATCAATCAAATTATAAGTTTTATTATCTTATTGTTCTAAATCAAAAAATTTGAATTGTTTCGTGGTTGTATCAAAAATCATTATTGATGATTCACCAAAGTATTGTCCACCTCCGAATGTTTTTGCAACACTATGAGCAGTTCCTGGATTCAAAACTATAGTACCATTGATAATTTTGGCATCAGCATCTTTTGGATACCTTGTATGTGTATGGCCAAAAACAAAAACATCAAATTTTCCAGATTTTATAATTTTTTCTTTCTTTTTAAGATCTTGGCCATGGTAAATACAAAATTTCAACCCATCTAGATCAATTTTTCCAATATCACATAGTAATTCTCCACCAATTGTTTTAAATGCATTTTCTAATCCTCTTTTTTCCCCATCATTGTTTCCAAAAATACCAAAAAGTTTAACCCCTTTTTCTGTTAATCTATAAAATTCTGTTATTACAGGTGGTGATATTATATCACCGGCATGGATCACAGCTTTTACATCATTCTTTTGAAAAATATCTATTGCCTTGTTTGTGTTATCTATATCATCATGCGTGTCTGATATTATCCCAATTTTCATGTAATTAATCCATTCAAACTGATAGTAATTAATATTAAATCATGATGAAGAAATTCTCTGTAAATGAGGCAAAATGTAGGTTTTAGGGGCTGGTTTTATTTTAGACAGGGTTGGTCAAATTATCTTACATTCTTTATGGGCGCAATCAATACTTTGACCATCACTTATTTTTTAGCAATAGAGCGTTATCCAGTATTAATAGCAATATTTCCAAATTATCTTCAATATGTTCTGATTGCTTGTTCTATAGGAGTACCAACAATTGTATTAGTTGGATATGCTCATTGGAAAAAAACCGCAGCCAGAAAAGCAGAGGTGGATATTTTTTATGAGGTTAATCCATATTTTGTTAGAGTATTAGTCAATACGGAAATGATGCTAGAAATGAATTTAAAATTAAATGAACGTCTTCTGAAAATACAGGCTGGTAAAAAACTCTCAGAAGAAGAAAGTAAAGAGTTGTCTAAATTACTAGAAAAAATATCTGAATTTACTACAACACGAAAATTCAGAAGTAAAGATGATTGGAACTTCTTCACTGATATTGATTCCTATCACGGATAGTTTTATGGCATCAATAATTTAATTATTTCACACATAAAATATTCACAGAATCTCCACTGCTTAATATTTTTTTTAGTTGAGATCTATCAACCTTGATGAGTACCTCATTTCTATTATCCGCTAGGGAAAATGTGAAGTTATTCTCAGTTAATACATCCATAAATTGATCATAACTTGAGCCTGCATCTTCTAAATAAGATGTTTCTACTTCAGTGAAAATTTTTATGTTTTTATTTAATTTTAAAATTTCTTTCATACCACTTAATGCTAAAAATTCAGAACCTTCAATATCCATTTTAATAAAAGAAATTTTATCTAAAAGATTATTTGTTTTAAAAAAATCATCTAAACGAATTGTTTCAGAATCCGTTGGAATGAATTTTTGGGTATCAGTTTTTTCAGGTTTGTAAATTCTATTTTGACCAAATGTTTTTTGACCAACATAAAGTGTACATTTGTCATTTACATTAGAAACTGCCTTTGGAACAATTATTACATTTTTATAATTATTATATTCAATATTTTTTTTTAATAGCGTTAAATTTCTAGGATCAGGTTCAAACGCAAAAACTTTACCAGTAGGTCCAACTAGTTTAGCCAAAATCAATGTAAAATATCCAATATTGGCACCTAGATCAACCACGTTGTCTCCATTTTTTACATTATCTTTAAAGATCTTCAAATCATGAGCTCCATGAATTCCATGGATAGATAATCTAAACGCATCATTTGGGTGAAGGAACATTTTTCCGGCCCAAACTTCAGCATAATTGGTTTTTAGTGATGATTCAATTCCACGTACGGTTAAATTAATTAGTTTGTTTTTCTTTCCATAACCTTTGCCATGACTAAAATTTTTTATTGTTTTAAGATATAAATTTAGAAAAAAATCCCTTAATGACATATATTTAAAAACTTTAGGCTTTCTTAAATCTGTGGCGATTATTCAAATATTTTTTAAAAATTAAGAAAGAGTACAAACCCTTATAGATGTAAAAAAAAAAATCGTAATACGGCTCCACTAAAAGTTGCACTAATTTATAAAAACTCATATAATTATTTTCAACCAGATCATTTTGATCAAACTAGTTACGATTTTTTCTTTAAAGCTTTAAAGAGAAACAAAGAATTAGATATTTCTTATTATCCATGTGAAAAAAAATTTGATGTCTCTAAAATAAAAGGAAAGTGTGACATTGTTTTATTACCAAATAATCGTGCAGATGGAAGTCCAGACATTATATCTGACATTAAAAATTCAAACATTCCTGTAATTTCTAGAACTGGAGATCCATATGACGCTGAAAAATATAATCAAATTGAGTTTTGTGAAGAAAATAAAATTGATTATTTATTCAGCAGTCATCCAGATAGTTTTATTTACAAATATTATCCAAAAAATATCAAACATAAAACAATAATTTATGGATTGGAACCAGAATTATATCAAAATGTTCCACTATTCAAGACTAGAATTAAAGATAAAATTCTTATCACGGGAGCAATGGGCCGAACTGATCTGAAAAATAGGGCTGCAAATTATATTTTAAATCCAGGAAGATCAGGTTGGTATCATTATAAGCTAAGAACTCTCTGTAAGAAACTTGATTATGTAGAATATACTGGAATTGAGGGAAAAAAATATCTCACTGAAGATTATCCAACATATACTAGTAAATATCGTGCAATTATTGCTGCAACTACATTTTATCCAACATTAAAATATTGGGAAAATGCCGCGGCTGGTTGTTTAACTTTTATGGAAATAACTGAAAAAAACAATGGGTACTTTTTAGGGTATAAAGATAATGAAACAGCTATTTTCATCAACGAAAAAAATTATCAAAGCAAACTTGAGGAATTTATTTTAGATCCAGATAATTCAAAATGGGAACAAATTTCAAATGCAGGACGAGAATATACTCTGAAGAATCTAACAAATGATCAAGCTGTTAGTGAATTAGTTAAAATAATGCGTGAATTAATTAAGTGATTTCATTACTGTAATGCAATTTTAACTGAATCAATAATTCTGTTTATTTCTTTATCAGTAAGATTGGTCGTAGATGGGAGCCATATTCCATGTTCGTACAAATAATTAGAATTTTTAAAGCTCTTTTCAGAATGATGTTTTTGCATAAAAAAAGATTGTTGATGAAGAGGTTTGTAAAATCTTCTACCTTGTATACCAAGTTTTTTAAGATTTTCTAAAACTTTAGAAGGATTATCTACAAGCATATCAACATACCATTTTGGTTCGTCGTTAAAAAATTCTATTTTCTCATTTTTTAATTCATCAACGATTATTTTATATATTTTTTTTAAACGTTTTAGTCTTAATGGTAGTTTCTTTAATTGTATCAATCCAAATGCTGCCTGAACTTCAGTAAATTTAGAATTAAATCCCCAAAATTCAAAATTATCACTCATCGGCTTAAGTTTTTGTCTATCGTTTCTTCCTAGATCTTTTAATCTACTTAGTATATCAAATGTTTCTTTATCATCACAACATATAGCCCCACCCTGTCCTGCCGTGGTAATATGCTTAGTACTAGCAAATGAATAGCAACTGATACAATTTTTTGTATGATGTGATATCACTTGAGCGCAATCTTCAATATCTAATACTTTTCCCAATCGTCCATTTGAATGAACAGTAAATTTGGGTTGATTACCTAATTTTAGACTCCCATTTTTTTCAACATCAGTTAAAATTGGTTTTAAGCCAGCTTGAATAGACGCATATGCCACAAAAATTCCTGCATAATCAGGTACGTGTATTGATTTAAAGGATTTTTTTTCTAAGAGTGACATCAATCCAATATACAATGCAGTAGTTCCACTGGTACATGTAACACAGTATTTTGCTCCTACAAACTCAGAAAATTTTCTTTCAAATTCTCTAACAGTTTTATGTTCATTTAGATAATCACCTTTAAGAATTTTTTCTACAGCTTTATTCTCTGCTTGATCCCAATATGGAATAAATTGAGGAATAAATTTTTGTTTCATTTTAAATATTTGATTGGTTTAGATCAAAAGTACCATCTTCCAGAATTTTTACCATCTCTTCAATACCATCTTCCGCCAGAAATTTTGTTGTAAATCCCAATTCATTTTTTATCCTATCAAAATTTACTATGTAATCTCTCTTATCCACTTTATCTACAATTTTTAATGGGGCATCTAACCGTTTACTTACTTTTTCCGCAATTTCTCGTTTAGTGTAATTTTGATCTGATGAACCAACATTGTATACCCGTGAAATTTGGCCCTCGTATTCAATACATAAAGAGATAGCATTTGAGATATCGCTTACATGCACAATTGGTCTATGTACTTCAGGCATGAAAACATTAATTTCTTTCTGTAACCATGCTTCTTTAATAAAATCACTTACCAAAAGATCAAACCTCATTCTTCCTATTGAAAGACCATAAGCAGTAGCACATCGTAAAATCACAGAATTTGGAATATTTTGAAGGAGATATTTCTCTAGGTTTACTTTTGTTTCTGCATAAAGAGATGTAGGAAATAATTCACCGTCCTCATCTACCATTTCTTTAGCTTGACCATAGTTAGAACATGTAGATAATTGAATGAATTTTTTAATATTTTTTTTCTTACATAGTTCAGCTAAATTTTTAGCGGCTTCAAAATTCACATCTACTGCCTCATCAGGTTTAATTTTACATAGTGGTTCTCCAACTAATGCAGCTAAATTAACAACATAACTATCATCCTCAATCACTGTATCCATAAAATCTAAATTTCTAATATCTTCTTGATGAAAGGTTACTCTGCTGTTTGAATAGATAGTTGATTTAAACTCGTGATTCAATTTAAAATCTAATCTATCAACAATTACTATTTCATGATTTGTGTTATCTAAGAGATGTTCGGTTAGTTTAGTACCTATGTAGCCAGAACCACCACACAAAATAATTTTTTTCATTTTATACTGATTTTTAAAATGGTTAAATGTATTTCTACCTTAGGAACTTACTGAATCTTATATTCTTCATAAATGGGATCTTTTTGTTTAAATCATTTCTAAGCTTAAGCCTTTTTTCAAATTTTCTGTGAGTGTCAACATATCGCTCAATTTCTTTTCTACCAAAATGTTCGATCAGTTCATCCTTCTTTCCACGTATAAAACACATCCCATAATCATTTTTTGTCACCCATACCTGCTCATCTATGTTTCGAGATTTATCAGTATCAATTAAATCTACATTGAATTTAGCAGCAATTTCATTATCAACAAAATTCTTTACATCAAATTCAGGTTTGTCAATATAATCATCTAGTAAAAAAACACAATTATCGTTTGATCCTAATAATGCTGTAAAAAAGTCATTTTTTACCGCAGAATAATAATGCCCCCCATCAATATAACAAAAATCAAATAACGGTAATTCATGTTTATGGAAAGATTCTGATGTATAACCCGTTAAAATTTCGATCTTCTCAATCCACTTTGGTTTATTCTGTAAATTCCAAATTTCTTCTCGTGATGCAAATCTTTCCAAAGATTTTTCAGATTTTTTATAATGTTGTGTAGTTTTTTCATCATGTGGCAGATAATCAATAGTGTATATTTTACCATCTAGCTCAAAATCAGTCATTGCCATTGCCATACATAATGTAGAAAATCCTGAACCGGTTCCAACTTCTAAAATATTTTTTGGTTTTAACTTTCCAACAAGTAAATAGACTAGTAAACCGCGCTCAAAATTATAATTAGATAATTTTCCAGTGCCAGTATTGGTTTTAAAATACGAGAATTCGTTAACAATATTATTAAATTCGTTTTCATTTGGGTTACTAATATTCAGCATCTGTATGTATTCGTCTAGGGAATATTTTTTTAACATAGAATTAACAAATTCATAGTAAATTTATGCTTATTGATAGTAATCAGTTCTTTTTATGAAATCATTGATATCCGCAATTGCCAATAAATCACCTTTTGTAGGAATTTCATAATTCACTATTTCTGTTAGTCTCTTTTCTTGATCATATGAATACAGTTTGAAATTATTTTTTCGTAGAAAATCAAGAATTTCCTTAAAATCATAACCGTAATAATTGGAAAGCTTATGGTACGATCCCCCAATTGGAAATTGAACGACTTTACATTTTTTTAATAATGAATTTGCACCAAACAAAACAAATTTTTCATATCCCATCGTATCTATCTTTAGTAAATCAATAGAATTCTCTTTAATTGATAAGTTATCCATCTTTTCCATTTTAATATTTAATTTAGAATTTAGATTAACAATTCTATTCTGTCCATCTGATTGAAAATCTGAAAAATTTACTTGTGTAATATTTTCACCTAATGCATAATTAAAAGTGGTAATATTCTGAAAATTATTCAATTTAATATTTTCTAGTAAATATTTGTATATTGTTGGATGTGGTTCAACAGAATATACTCTCCCATTTTTTCCAACAATATTTGCTAGTAAAAGTGTAACAGTTCCAATGTTTGCACCAACATCAATCACAGTATCATTTTTTTTTACATAATCGAGAAAAAAATTATCTTCAGCTGCATGTCTATAATTTGGATCAATCCATTTATCTCTAGCCAAAGCTGTAGGGTGAAACTTTAAAACATAATGATCCTGGGTGATTGTAAATAGTTTACATAATTTTGTTCTAATCAAAATTTTTGATATGATAAATTTCAATGGATTGCTATGATTACGAATATTATTCAAACGGGACATTTTCTAACTCTTTTTTTAAAGATTATTCTGGTGTGCAACTTATAAGAGGTTTGATGTGTATCTTCTCATGAATTGGAAAGATTGTCCTGTATTAGTTACAGGTGGTGCTAGTTTTATCAGCAGTCATTTGGTGGATGAATTAGTTTTACGTGGAGCAAAAGTAACAGTTGTTGATGATCTTAGTAATGGTAGAAAAGAGAATTTAGAAAATTCGTGGAATAAAATAAAATTTGTCCAACAGGATTTGGAACATATAAAAAATAATGAGATAAATGACATTTTTAAGGGAAATGAGATAGTTTTTCACTTTGCGGCAGATCATGGAGGTAGGGGATATATTGATACACATCCAGCAGATGTGTGCTCAAATTTTGCAATAGATCACCATGTTTTTGATGCATGTAATAACACGGACGTTGAAAAAGTAATTTTTTCTAGTTCAGCGTGTGTTTATCCTACAAAACTCCAAAATGAGATTGGTTCTAGTTACAAATTAAAAGAAAGTGATTCTGATCCGGAGAATCTAGACGGGTACTTGAGTGCAGATGTAGAATACGGTTGGGCTAAATTAATGAGTGAGGTTCAGATGAAATCATTCAATAAGCAATATGGAATGAAAGGATGTCCTGTGAGATTTGTCACAGCATATGGACCAAGGGAAGATACAACTCATGCAATTATTGCGTTAATTTACAAAGCTGTTGAAAAAATGGATCCATTCGAAATTTGGGGAGATGGAAACCAGGAGAGAGATTTTACATATGTAGCGGATATTGTTTCTGGTTCAATTCTAGCTGCAGAGAAGATTTCAGATATGACGCCAATTAATTTAGGTACTGGAGTTAGATACAAGATGATTGACGTTGTAAATATGATTTGCGAAATATTAGAGTGGACGCCAAAAGAATTCAAATTTGATACTTCAAAACCAACAGGCGCACTATCAAGATCATTAGATAATTCATTAGCAAAAACATTGTTAGGATGGGAACCAAAATTTTCCTTAAAAGATGGGCTTGTCAAAACGATTCAGTGGTTCGTTAAAAATCATAGAATAGAAGGAAAAGTAAACCAAGAATCACTTTCAGAACATAGTTGAGGATTATTTATCCCAATCGAAGTGTTGGCTGATTAAATTGTATAATTTTTCATTATACGGTCTATAGAATTCGATCAGCAATTTTCTTGTTTCAGCTTTCATTGGAGGATATTCACGTTTATTCTGTTTTGTTAAATCTTTAATTTTAAAATATGGAAGATCTAAAAATTCAAAAATCTTTGTAAGTATCTGATCAGTTTTTTGAGCCAAATCTTCTGACGGAACCATTAACAATTGATTTTTTTGAAATTTTTTAAACCAAATTTTTAATTGGTCTGCATAAAATCCTCTAGCTAAAATATTCTCATAATATGTATCCACGATATATGCTTCATTATTTAGTTTTGATTTATTTTTATCAATTTCATCCATTGCTATCTGTACTACTTCCTCAAATGGGATCTTAATGTCACCCATTTCCACTGCATCATTATAGTTGGAATATGCACGATCAATCGGATTACGTAGATTCGAAATGATTTTAGCTTTAGGAAATGATTCAAAAATTCGTTTCGCCACCAATGGATTATAAATATAAAATGGTGTTACATCATACGTCAAAAATTTACCGTGTTTTTTAATAATTCTATTCTTAGTAAATTTTGTAGGAAATAACGATTTATACCAATTTACTCCTAGATGATAATTATCATCAAAATATCCTAATTCATCATATGCAGCTGGAGCAATGGATGGATGCTGACTAAGATAATGATACAGTGACGTAGTTCCACTTCTTACTACACCTATGACAAAGCATTGTGGTAATACTCTAAATGGTGATGATAAGTAATAGTAATGACGATGTATCAATCCATACAAAATTTTCTGATATATTTTCTTAGTTAATTTAATTTTGTCTGTTTGATTATTGTATTTCATATATTTTTCATTGCCTAAATTTTTTTACTCAGATTGGAAAAACTTTAATGTTTTTTTAACTCCAATATCAGTAGAAGTTTTTGGTGACCACCCTAACTTTCTCAATTTTGAATTATTAACAACAAAATTTCCAACGTCTACTTTTTTTGTATAATTTGGGGTCTTGGGATATGTTATTTCACAGCCAGTATAGTTATACAAAATTTTTGCAAATTTATTGAACCACATTTTTTTCCCAGAAGAAATCCAATATAATTCACCTGCCTTTCCTTCAGTTAAAATCTTATTAATACCAGAAATTACATCATCAATAAAAATAAAATCTCTGAAAAATTTTCCATTATTATAGATTGTAATTTTTTTGTTCTTATACGCATTATAAATTAAAAAATTTATTGCATTCTTATTTGAAACAATTTGTTCACGAGGACCGTACGAATTAGTTATTCTAAATATTCTTGTGTCTAGTCCATAAACTTTATTGTATATTTTACAAAAATATTCACTTGCTAAACGATTCGTACCATAAATTGTTGTTGGATTGCATGGGGTTTTTTCATTTACAGGAAGTTTTTTTGGTTTGCCAACTACGATGAATGTACTTCCTAAAATAAATTTACAAGGATATGATAACTCTCTAATTTTTTCTAGTATAAACAAAGTGGATTTACAATTTGATTCAACATCCATAATTGGATTTTCGAATGATTTTGAATGTGAGGTGTTACCTGCCAAATGAATAATTACATCTGGCCGAAATTGGTCTATACATTTACCTAGTTTATTGAAATTTACAATGTTTATTTTTTCTATTTGAACTTGTTTTTTAGATTTTTTTATGTTATTAATTTTTGATAAACTTTTTGTTATAATTCTAACTTTGTGATGCTTTTTTACTAACGAATCAATCAGATGACTGCCGACGAACCCTAATCCACCTGTAATTAAAAACCTCAATAAAAACACTCAAAATCAGTAGGTTAAAAGTTCATTTACACAATTAAACTGAGTCTTGAAAATTTTAATTTTAAATCATAATCATTAGATTAGCACCCTGCATTATGGGTTTCTGAATTAATTACAAAAATTATTGATCTAATATCTGATAAAAACTGAGTGAATACTAAATAGTTTTATGAAAAATTCAATTATTATGAAGATTGGTTTGGTTTGTCCCGCATCACTACCCGCTACACAATTTGGCGGAATATTATTTTTAGCTCTTGATCTTGCTAGAGAAACTGCGAAATTATCACATGATGTTGTTATATACACCACTGATTTAGATTTCGCTAACAATGCTACCACTTTTAACAAAAAATTGCCTAGGGAAGAATCAATAGAAGATTTTACAATCAAACGTTCACATACTTGGCTAAGATACAGTTTATTTTTCATAAATCCTGGAATATATTTTCAGCTTCTTAAGGATTCACCTGATATCATACATACAATAGGAATTAGAAGTTTTCAATCATTTATCGCAGCATTAGTTTCTAAACAAAAGAAAATTCCACTTGTAATAGCAGATCAGGGAGGTTTAACAACTCACCCAGAATTAAAATCTGGTAGTTTGTTAAAAAAATTTTTTATAAAATTACAATCTCCTTTTATCAAATTCATAATTAATCAATCAACAAAAATTATTGCAGCTAATGAATATGAAAAAAAAATTTTTACAGAGTTTACTTCTGCATCAAAAATTGAAATTATTAAGAATGGAATTAATTTAGATATTCTGAAAAACAAAACTAAGAATTTCAAGAAAAAATATGATCTCAACACACCTTATATTTTGTTCATTGGAAGATTCAGTTACATTAAAGGAATAGATATTCTACTGAAGGCAATTAAAATTCTTAAAGATGATAATAAATTACAAAATATCAAATTTGTAATTATGGGAGTTGATTTCGGATACCAAAGACAAATGTATAAAATGATCAACAAATTTGATCTTGAAAATCACATATTAATTATTAAAAATCCAAGTAGGGAAGACGTGCTTGGTGGGTATGCTGAAAGTGAATTCTTAGTTTTACCTTCTAGATGGGAGTTATCACCATTAACTCCCCTAGAGGGATTTGCATTCAAAAAATCTGTTATCAGTACTAATATTCATGGTATACCATCTACAATAAAAAACGATTACCATGGTATTCTTGTAGAATCTGAAAACTCTGAACAATTAGCGAAATGTATATTAGAATTATTAAGCGATAAAGAAAAATTAACTTCTTTTGGTTTAGCTGGACATAAAATGATTGTTGATGAATGTAATTCAGTTAAAATGGCAGGCAATACATTAAAAATTTATGAAAAAATACTATCTAAACATTAGAAACGATTAAAACTTAAATTGATAAAAAAAAACATGAATAAAAAAATTGATGCATTCAATGATAAAAAAATCAAGGTTCCGTTTGTGGTTCCAACTATAAATTCTGACGATAAAAATCAAATTCTAAAGGCATTATCTTCAAATCTTCTAACAGATGGGCCAAATCTACGTGAATTTGAAAAAAACTTTCAAAATTATACAAAATCTAAATTTTCAACTGGTGTTTCAAATGCTACTGCTGGATTAATGCTATCCATGAAAGCATTAGGTATTTCAAAAAATGATGAAGTTATAATTCCGGATATAACATTTGTTGCCACCGCCAATGCTGTTCTTTCTTGCAATGCAACACCAGTTCTCTCTGATGTAAATTATGAGGATCTTAACATCTCAATTGATTCAATTGAAAAAAATATTACAAGTAAAACTAGAGCAATAATTCCAGTGCATTTTGCTGGTAAATCTTGTGACATGAAACAAATCATGAAAATTGCAAAAAAATATGATTTGAAAATTGTTGAAGATTGTGCTCATGCGTTAGGTACATTATATGAGAAAAAACATGTTGGAACATTTGGTGAAACAGGATGTTTTAGTTTCTATCCTACTAAAAATCTCACCACATTTGAAGGAGGAATGATTACATCTAAAACAAAAAGAATTTCTGAATTTCTTCGTAAAAGCAGAAATCATGGAATTGACAAATCTCTCAAAGACAGATTCACAAAAGGTCTACCATGGGAATTTGATATTGAAGAATTGGGCTTTAATTTTAGATTAGATGAAATTAGATCCGCACTAGGAAATAATCAACTAAAGAGACTAGAAAATATGAATAAGCAGCGTAGATTAGCGGCAAAATACTATCATTCAAAACTTAAGGACGTCAAAGGAATATCATTACCATCTCAAGAATTATCCTCTAATAATAGCTGGCATCTTTATGTAATTAAAATTCTTGATAATTTTGCAATCTCAAGAAATTCACTTTTTCGTAGTCTTCTATCAAATGGAATTAGAACATCTGTTCATTACAAACCCCTACATTTATTCAATCTCTATAAAAAAACCTGTAAAATTACATCATCATTAACAAATTCAAAAAGACTGTATCAAGAAATATTATCTTTACCTATTTTCCCTGATATTACACGAAAACAACAAAATTTAGTTATAGATGAAATTAAAAAGAAAATTAAATAATTATAATATTTTTTGTTAGATTCTATCTCTTATTTTTAATTCATAATCATAAATTTTTTGAATTCATCGTAATTAATATGAAAAATTTTAACTCTAATCGAATCCGGTGAACTTTCTGAATCATAGATTTTTTCTAAATACGGGAATTTACTTTCATTATTAAAAATTTCGTCGACTAAATCACCGGTATTTCTTTGATACACGATTATGTGTGTTAGACCATTATCATGATTCTCAAAAATAAATTGTTTAACATCTGTATACCCAATAGTCGAAAATACGCCTAGACAGCATGAACTTGATATTTTTCTATTCTCCCCATATGGTAACAAATTAGGCCATTTATTATACAATTCTGCAGGTTTGATATATTTTCCACCATCTTCATAAGCATTAACACCATTCGCAAATTGAATTAAAATTTTTGCATCTTCATAAAATTTTTTTTCATCCGTAATATCCTTAATTGTAGAATCTACAAAAAAACATGATGAGATAATTATGAAAATAATTAACAAAAAAACTTTTTTTCTAAACTTACAGTATAGATAATCTATACCATATGCGGAAAAAAATACGTATATTGGAATTAAAACAAACAAATACCTCAAGTCTCCAATTCCTTTTCCAAATGCAAATAAACTAGTTAACGATAACACAGCTAAAAATATAAAAATAATAATTCTATTCACAGAGATTTTTTTCTTTATAATAACTATGGATAATATTACAAAAAAAACTAAATTAGGTAATAAAATCCAACCAGAATACATTGAATATTTTAAAATAGAATTTTTAAGAAATTCCATTTTATCACCAGATATAGTTCCAATTTCATCAGTTCCATCTTTATTTTCAATCACAATATTTTGTTCTGAAAATTCCATTGCATGTATTACTGTATCAAAAATAGAAATATTATCCATGCCGCTTACTAATAAGAAATTAGACAGTAATACAATTAATGAAAATGAAATTATACCTATTCCTAGCTTAGTTATAGTTTTAACACTAAAATTTTTCTTTATGAAAAAAAACAAAATTAATGGAATTAATATCAATATACCTTCTTGTCTAACAATAAATGCAAAGCTTGCAAAAATATACGAAAGGTAGTAATATTTTGAATTCCTAATAAATACAAACATTATAGAAAAACTAATAAGAAAAATGAAAAGCGGATCTGAAATACCCAATAATGAATTTTCTATAATTTTTGGACTAAAAATAAATAATGACGCTGCGATTATTGCTACTTCTTTTTTGTAAAAATTTTTGATAAGATAATACAAAGGAATAATTGTAGCAACTGATACAATCATACTTACTATTCTTTGTATATTCATAAAATCAATCATTTCAGTAGCATTAGAAATCGCAAAGAAAGATGAGAGAAAAACAGACCATCCAAATTTGTTAATCAAATATCCATCAGGAAAAATGTCACCCCGTGCTAGTGCCATAGAATATGAAAAATAATCTATCGCATCAGCAGCAACAGGAATATTATATGGATAAAAAACTAATCTTATCAGTAAACCAGCTATTGCAATTAATAAAATTATCAAGATAGTTTGCGTTCGGTTAATTGAACTTGATTGCATAAATGACATAATTTAATATCCTTTGTTTGTTAACATTGTTTACTTTTAATTTTTAGCATAAAATTATACTATCTTTTATCGCATAAAGTAACACAAGTTCATTTGATATCGTTTTTGTCCTTACTTGAAATCCTTGTTTGACTAATATTTGCTTTAGATCTCCAATTAATTCAGGTTTTTTATCTACAAAATGACATTCCATAACAATTTTATCAATTTCTTTAAAATATTTAGCGGGAAGATTACACAAAATTTCATATTCTGCTCCTTCACAATCTAGTTTTAAAAAATTACAATGGTTAATATTATTTTCTTCGAAAATATTTTGTAACGTAATTGATTTAACCTTAATGCTTGATTCTGATGATGGAAAAATACTATGCGCTGCTTTATCATCATTTATGTATATTGTAACAACATCATTCGTATTTGATACTGCTAAATTAAATGGTTTTACTTGTTCTGAATGATTCAATTTAATGTTGTTCAATAATAAATCATAATTTTCTCTGACGGGTTCAAATGAATATATTTTTCCATTATTACAAAATTGAGAAGCATAAATTGTAAAAATACCAATGTGTGCGCCAATATCAATTATAACATCATTAGAATGAATTTCAAATTTTTTTATTTTATAATCTTCCAACAACCAAACATTTGCTAAAGCCATAAAATCTGTTGTATTAGATCTAATCTTGATTTTTTTATTGGTTCTAGTTTCTAATATAGTAAATGTATCTTTGACTTGATTAAGATATAATTTAGCACAAATATTCCAATTTTTAAAAATTTTTCTAGATTTGTTTAGAACAACAAGTTTCTGGAAATAGTTTGATTTCAAATTAACTGAAACCCTTTTGTGTAATTAATAAACTAGAAGACATTTTTTAAAAGATTGAATTATTTCCCAAAAATTTTTCAAATGAGGTGAATTCAAATTCTTGAATCAATCGATTCATTTTGGTAAACGCCTTTTGTAAATTATGATATGTTATGAATTTGTCTTTTATTGGTAAAGGAAGCCTTGGCATAAACTCAGGTGTTAATTCCCAGGAATGAATATAAAGTGTAGCAGGAATTTCTTGTTTTTCATAATTTTTTATTGCATTTTTTATAATTCTGGTTGGCAAAGATCTAAGATAAAATCCACCAGATGCAGGTACTCTTTTTCCCAAAAAATTTGTAATTAGCAATGGAAATTCAAGTAGTTTGCCATCAGGATCGTCTTTTTCCAGAGAATTGCTTGATATTCTATATGGTCTTGTTTCAGCATTTGGTATACCATACAAATCAGTTTTTGCAGGAACTACACTACTATCATAAAGATAGCCGTATTCAGATAAAGAATCAATAATCCATGAACTGGTATTATTTAATGAAAATGTAGGGGCACGAAAACCCCTTGATTTTTTATTTGTCAACTGTGAAAATTTTGCTATTTCGGACGGAAAATTTGCCTTAAAATTTGGCGAATCTATCATAGTATGATGCATCGTATGAAATGCAATTTCGTGTTCATTTTCTATTATTTTGTCAAAAATTTCAGGATTGTTTTCAAGTAATTCACCCACAACAAAAAATGTTGCCAACGTGTCATTTTTTTTTAGCATGTCAAGAATTTTATCTAGTCCTTTGAACATACGCGGTTCATGTTTTTCCCCTTGTACATATTTTTGAATTAATGTCGGATGATACCAATCTTCAAAATCTATTCCTAATAGATTCATTTTAAAATTCAATCCTTTTAATTACACGCGCGGGATTTCCCATGGCAACTGAAGAATCTGAAATCTTATTACTGACAACACTGCCGGCACCAATGATTGAGTTTTTTCCTATCGTTGTTCCTGCGGTAATAATACTTCCAGGACCAATTACTGCACCGTCGTTTATTGTTACTTTCTTAACCTCTCTTGGATAACCATTTTCTTTCAAAAGTGCATTTGCTGTGGGGTTATAATGCGCAAAAATCATGGTATTAGAACCAATTGTAACATTATTTCCTATACTTATCATGCCTGGATAAATCAAGTCGATTAAGACATAAGGAGATAAATGACAATTTTTTCCAATTTTTACCCCTCTTGAACGTTGCATTCTGATTACCCAAGAAGAATTTATGGATGAATATGCGCTTTTATGAAGAATCCAAGTTTTCAAAATTTTTGCGCGTATTCTTAGTTTTCCAAAACTCCCCTTCAAACCATAAAAATCCATTATCTCTTTTTCGTTTTGAGAAAAAACATCTTCTACATCCATGACTTTCTCACAATTTTATTATTTTAACATGAATCGCTTAATTTTTCCATAGTCTGTACGTGGAAAATCTTCAACAAACTCAATCTTTGCTGGCACCTTGAACCGTTCAAGATTTTTTATACAATGAGTTAAAATGTCAGTTTTGGATATATCTGATTCTATAGATTTCTTTACAAATAATTTTATTACTTCTCCAAATCTTTCATGTTTCATAGGAATAGCAACAACATCATCGATTCCAGTTAAAACCTTCACTACTCTTTCAATTTCCTGGGGATATACCTTTTCTCCAGATATATTGATTAGATCATCAACTCTACCTAAAATATAGAGATAGCCATCATCATCAATCTTACCTAAATCACCAGTTTTTAACCATCCATCAACAAGATTTTCTTTAGTATGTTCTTCACTCCAATAGTTATCAATAACATTACTACCCTTAATCCAAACTTCACCAATTTTTGATTCATCATTATTTGAAACAAGTTTTAACGAAATTCCAGCAGAAGGTTTTCCAACTGAGTCAATGTTGTCATCACTATCAAATATCATAAAAGTTGACCTTGATGCCTCAGTCAATCCATAATATGTCGCTACTATTCCATTCTTTAAAATTTTTTTTAATTTTTTTGTTGTTTCTGGCGGTAAAATTGTGCTATTTGTTATAATTAGTCTAAGATTTGATAATGCGTTAGATGAGTCGTGAAAACTATTCGATACCATTCTTGATAGTGTAGATGGAACTGCAGCTAAAGTACTAGCGTTATAATTTTTGATTGAATCAAGAATTTGAGGAATTTCTATAGTTTTGTGAATAATCAATGTACCACCGACATAAAATGAAGTGTGTAAACAACCAAGCCCAAAAGAATGTGATAGTGGTAATGGTAAAACATCTATATCATTTTGCGAATACTGTAAAGTTCTAACAATATTGGTTGTAGTAAAAACACAATTAGAATGAGTTACTGGAACTCCCTTTGGAGAAGATGTTGTACCCGATGTATAGATCAGATAAGCGTAATCTGATGGTTGTGGTTTACGATCTTGGTAAGATGTTTTCTTAACTTCTGAGAATCTTAACTTTTCTATATTTCTTGATTCTATTTCTGCTATTTTGGAAAAATAGTTTTCTGAAGATAATACCAATTTTGGTTTTGCTAAGGAAATCTGTTCTATGAGATTTTTTTGAGAAATTCCAGTTGGTATTAGATGAGCTATACATCCTGAGTTTATTGTACTAAGATATGAAATAACAAATTCATGAGTGTTAGCAAATAGTAAACTAATAACAGAATTCTTGGGAAATTTATTCAAATATGACGAAAAATCATTTACCTTGTGATGGAGTTCAGAGTAGGTTAGTTTTGAATTATTATCAATAATAGCAATCTTGTCTGGATGTATGTTATACGAATTATTGAGAAAGTCAGATACAGTGTTCATATGTGTGATTTTATACACTCTAAAAGATTTTTTGCACTAAAAATTGAAGTAATCTCATCTTCTGAAAGGGTGATTTCAAATTTTGCCTCTGCAAGTGTTATTAGATTTAACTGTGCAAAAGAATCCCAATTTTCATAGTCTTTTTGTGTTTTTGCCCATTCAAAATCTGATTCTGGAAGTGTAGGAAATGCTTCCAAAAAAATTTTTTTAACATCATCATTTAGGGTCAATTTTTTTATCTGAACAAATTCATCGTATAATAAATAAATCTATTACTATCTATGAAATTGATGGAAATTTTCAATATTGGAATTGATATAATCAATATAGAAAGATTCAATAAAAAAGAGTATACTAAAAATAAAAATTTTTATCAGAAGATTTTCACTGATTCAGAAATCAAGTACTGCCTAAAATTTAAAAACAGCTCAGAGCATTTTGCTGGAAAATTTGCAATTAAAGAAGCAGTTAGGAAATCAATAAAAGAAAAAATTCCTTTTAATAAAATTTTAACAACACATAGAAATTCCAAACCGCGGATAATCTTAAAAACGAAACAGGATTATGAGTTTCTGGTTTCCGTTAGCCATGAAGCAAATATTGCACTTGCGATAGTGATTGCTTTAAAAAAATAACTTAATTTTAAATAAATCTTCTAGTCAATCCACTAAGTTTATTCAAAAATTTGTTAAAAAAAGCATTGCTTCCTTCACTAATAACCCATCTAGGAACTGCTATTTCATCCTTAAATAAGTCAAGAATTTCTTTATCAGAATACTTTCGTTGGTTTTGAATTTGATGATATTTAACGTGAATTTTTTTAATATTTTTTAGTATATTTAAAGACGAATTTAATTTTGCAATTAACATGCCTTTCTTAAGATAAAAACAACTTACGGCTATATCTGTAAGAATTAACGCTGGTAGCATTTTGAAGTATGTTGATTTTGAAAAGTGTGTTAATAGACAGTATTGTCTATTACGTTCCATTAAATAAAATTTGAATGAACTCCATTTGAAACTATAGCCCTCAATGGGATGATAAATTATGGATGTCGGAACATAAAATGAATTTATTCCAATCATGGCAGCACGCCAGCATAAATCTAAATCATCATGATACGCAAAAAGAAATGGATCAAAAAAATTCAGTTTCTCTAAAATTTTTTTTGTTGTAAACAGACACGTCCCAGAGGCATAACTGATTTTTTCAATCTTATTGTACTTGCCCGTATCCTTATCTCCTTTTTCACGTGAATATCCAAAACCAAATAATTGCAAAACTTGGCCTGTACTTAGCAACATGTTATGATCAGTGTTCGCAAGAATTTTTGGTTGGTATATACCATCACCATTCTTTGCATAGGCAGAAATCAACTTATCCAACCAATCAGGTTCTACAAGTGTATCTGGATTCAATACTATAACAAATTCCCCTTGTGCATGTCTAATTCCAACATTATTACCTTCACAGTAACCTAGATTTTTTTTATTTTCTAGTAGTATGATATCCTTAAATTTTTCTTTACATTGTTTGTATGTTTTATCACTAGATGCATTATCTACTAAAATTATTTCAAAATTCTTATTATAAGATTTGTAAATAGACTCTATACAGTCGTGAAGAAGTTTTCCTGCATTATAATTTAGTATGATAATACTTACCAAACCGTTACTTTTTTCATTCAATTTTATTACTTCCTATAAAATATCCTTGTTGTTCCAACTTGGTGGAAAAACTCTTAATGTTTTACTTGCTTTCCATTTACGCTCCAACGAATTTAATATTCGTTTTACCCGTTCTTCTTTAAGATCTAGTACAGAATAAATATCATTTAATGGAACAGATTTTTCTTTTGCAAATAACACTAGATCTACAGTTTCGTAAGGCAAACTATAGAAAAACTCCTCATCACTAACGTCAAAACTCCACGTGTCCGGAGAGGCTTTTCTTTCAATGATTTCATTTGGAACATCTAGATATTTCCCTAATTGATATACTTGTGTCTTATACAGATTAGCTAATGGTTCTATGTCGACTCCACCATCACCATATTTTACAAAATAACCTAGTTGAAATTCCGCCTTGTTGGTAGTACCAGTAACTAAGAAATTATTTTTTTCAGCATAAAAATATAATCTAGTCATACGAATTCTGTGCTTAATATTTGTAGCAGCAGTGATTGTAAAATAGTCGTTTAATGAAAGTTTTATTTTATGAATTTGTTTGCTTTCATCATTTACTTCCAAATATGGAATGCTTAAACCATCATTATCAAAATTTTCAGAAAAAACTAATCTATATTCGCACGATTGATTATAATCTGGGAAATATTTTTCAACAATTTTTTCTCTTGTTTGATATATTTTTGATGAATCAAGTATTGACGTAACATCTTCTATTTCATATTTGATACCTAATTTCTCACAATATTTTGTTGCAAATTCTTGGCTTTGTGGATTAGACTCTTTTTCAGGTAAGATTATTCCAAGAACGTTTTCTTTACCAATGGCGTCACAGCATAATTTTGCAGCAACCGCAGAATCAATTCCCCCACTAATTCCGATAACTATACCACGTTTTCTAAAATTGTCGTAAACCTGCTCGTGTATAAAATTTTGAAGTGATTGGACGATATCACCAATATTTTTTATTTCTAGAATATTTCTATCAAAATTCAATTTTAATCGTAATTTTTTGTTATAAATTATTTAATTTTACTAAGCTTAATAATTATTCATAATGATCATAATGAAATTTTAGTACCCTCACCAAGCAAGAAAATTTTCTTAGTTTTGTCTTTATTATTACCATGTAGGTGGCAGTTTGCTGAAATTATGCTATCTTTGATGTTTAAACCACCGTCTATTTTACAACCAGACATTATTATGGAATTTTCTATAACAACATCAGACGATATTATTGTATTATCACCTATGCTTACACAAGGGCCAATATTAGCAGATTCGTCAATTTTACAATTTTTCCCAATTATGCAGTAACGCCCCCAAAAATTTCCATCCCCATGACACCTACCTGGTGAAAAGTTGAGATGACATAACACTTGTGCATTTGCATTTAAAATATCCTCTGGAGTACCAGTATCTTTCCAGTAGTCCGTTATTGTTTCGTAACCAATATTGTCATTTTGTTTTAGTAAATTATCTAACGCATCTGTTATCTCTAATTCATTCCGCCAAGATGGTTTCAAATTATCTATTACTTCAAAAATTAGTGGCGTTAACAAGTAAATGCCGGTCACTGCTAGATTTGATGTAGGTTTTTTTGGTTTTTCTGTGATTTTTACAATTTTTTCATTTTCAACATCTGCAATTCCAAATCTGCTTGGGTTGTGTACCTCACATAACAAAACTATAGCATCATAATCTGATTTGTTAAAATTCTCTACAAAATCTGTAATGGGCTTTTGAATAATATTATCTCCTAGAAAAACAAGAAATTTTTCATTATTGACAAATTCCTTGCATAATCTGATTGCATGTGCAATTCCTCTAGGTTCATCTTGTTCAATATATGTAATATTTACACCAAAGTTTTCTCCATTTCCATAATACTCCTTAACCTTGTTTGAACCTAGACCGCCTATGATGATAGCAATATCTGTAATGCCAGTCTCCTTAATTGACTCTATACAATACTGTGACATTGGTTTGTTTGCTATTGGTAAAAGTTGTTTTGGGCCAGTATGTGTCAATGGTCTTAAACGTGTACCATGACCACCGTGAAGAATTATTCCTTTCATTTTTTATCAAAACATCATAAATTAATTAGTATTCTTCCAAGGAGTAGGATCTAATACTGATGATACATTATTCAATAATTCGGGATTGTCTAAATACCATTGAACCGTTTTTTCTAAACCCTCCTCAAAACTTGATTTTACTTTCCATCCAAGTTGATCAGATATTTTTGTCGAATCCAAACTATATCTAAGATCATGTCCTGGTCTATCTTCAACAAATTCAATCAAAGTCTCTGGTTTATTCATCATCTCAAGAATCTTTCTTACAATAGCAAGATTATC
>Ga0257107_1000184_pt1 | contig 23524 bp, 18 predicted proteins | sample LP_taG_2_FD_190178 | JGI IMG/M metagenome (GOLD analysis project Ga0257107, IMG submission 190178) | Marine microbial communities from Northeast Subartic Pacific Ocean, Canada - LP_J_2011_P26_500m | ecosystem: Environmental > Aquatic > Marine > Oceanic | place: Canada: Northeast Subartic Pacific...
GATCAATCCGTCGTATAAACCAGCAGTTTATTTTTTTGTTTTACTGATTGTTTTATTACTAAGACCGAATGGAATTTTAGGAAACAAAGGAAGGCAATTTTAATGGATTCGATACTTTATTTTTTTATTGGATTTTTAATCATGAGTGGAATTTATTCTGTTTTCACCGTAGGTTTGAATATACATTGGGGACAAACAGGATTGTTTAACATTGGAATCGCTTCATTCTTTTTATTAGGAGCATATACTGCTGCCATTTTTTCTAGCCCATCTCCTAAGCCTGTAGCTAAGTACGAAGAATATTTGTGGGGTGGGAATTTTTCTCAATTGACCCTTTTGGGTGTGGATATATGGTTCCCAATTATATTGTTGTTATCAGCATTTATATGTATTTTAGTAGCAATTCCACTTGCTATGGTAACTATACGTTTAAAGGAAGATTATTTGGCTTTGGTTACATTGGGATTGGCTGAAACATTAAGAATCGTATTTATAAATGAAACCTGGTTGGCAAATGGAACAAGAGGAATGTATTCAATACCAAGGCCATTTGATTATATAAATATTGGTAATTATGACTACATTTATTTTGTTGTTGTAGTTATCACGTTAATTTTTGTATATTTCATTGCTCAAAAAGCAACCAACTCTCCCTGGGGTAGAGTCTTGAGAGGTATAAAAGACAATGAAACCACTATGATAGCTAGTGGCAAAAATGTATTGAAGTTTAAAGTTGAAGCATTTGCATTTGGTGCAGGTATTATGGGTATAGGAGGAGCCTTATTTACTCATGGAAAAAGGTTTATAGATCCAATAACCTTCGAACCAATGTTAGCAACTTTTATTATCTGGAGCATGTTAATGGTTGGAGGTAGCGGGAACAATAAAGGAGCTATTTTTGGCTCTTTCCTAATGTGGGGTATATGGACATTCACCCAATTTTTACCTGGATTTTTAAGCGATGCGAACCTTAGGTTTGTTTTTGTAGGATTAATCATTATACTTTTTCAACTATACAAACCACAAGGTATAATTCCTGCAAAATAGATTTAAACTATTTTGCAGGAATTAAGATTTTGTTCTTTGGATCTATGGAGATTCGAATCTTCCTGAAGAAGTAATTTTTCCTCCGTCGATAGACCAAATTTCTATAGTGTTGCTAACATCACCATTTGCATCAATTTCTTGATCACCAGCTACTCCAACATAATCGATGTCTTTACCATCAGAAAGTAAATCCAATGCTTTTTTCATATCTCCTGGGCCAACTTTTTCTCCTGGAGCGTTTGCCACAAACCTTAGTGAATTACCATCAATGGTATTTCCATGCCCATCAGCGGCTGCTTTAGCCATAGCTAATGACAATAAAATTGCACCATCAAATCCTTCTCCAATGAATGGATTACTTGGCAATTCTCCATATTTTGCTTCATACAATGATGAAAAGGTTGATTTTGCATCTGAATCTGCTGCACCAGGTGCAGTTCCGTGCATTCCTTCGAATTGAGCTACGCCTAGTTCGTCAAACATGTCCTGATTTTTTGTTCCGTCTACGAACATAAAATCACCTGAATATCCACCTTCTATTAATTCTCTAAGATATACAGCTGCTGATTTTGGATAGCTCATTGCTACTATAACATCAGGTTCATTACCAATTGCTTTATCTATTTCAGACTTGTAAGAAGGCTGTTCTTGCTCATGAGGAACTTGAGCCCCACAAGATCCGCCTAAGCTTTCAAAAGTTGTACTAAAAATGTCAGATAATCCTTTTCCATATGGATTATTAACATACAAAGTTGAACAATTTGTATATCCTTTCTCAATAGCTAATCTAGCTAAAACTACTCCTTGGGCTGCATCAGATACAGTTGTTCTAAATACTGTATCATTGTCATCTAAAACTGAAATAGCTGGACTAGTTGAAGCAGGAGAAATAATAACCGTTCCCGCCGGTATCGTTTTAGCTTCAGCTACTGCCATTGTAACACCACTAGATAACGAACCAACAATTCCATTTACCTTATCAATTTCGATAAGTTTTCCTGCAGCTTCAGTTGCAATGTTTGGACTTGTTCCGCTATCTGCGTGTATTACAGTAACATCTCCACCAGCATCATTGATTAAACCAACGGCAAGGTCAACACCATTTTGAATTGGAGGCCCATAAGCACCCAAATCACCCGTTTCATCCAATAATGTACCAATCTTTGCTCCTCCACTGGAACAAGCTGAAAGTACAAACAATGCACTTGTTACTAATATTAAAATCTTTTTCATATTCATAATAACTCCTTGAAATTTTTCCTTTCTTGCGTTCTCATGAACACAAGATTTACGATCATTATAATACTTCTCAATTGTCTAAATCTACCCCAATTTAGATTTCAAACTATTTTTATCTATGACATTTCTAATTAATTCAGAGAATTTAACTTCTGAATCATCTTGTGGTGAATAATTAAGATATTCCTTAGCTGTATCCAGAGACCAGAATCGTCTAGTATTGTCACTTACGCCGTATACTACTAAAAATGGGACATTATCAATATGACCTTTTACTTTGCTCACAGAAATAGCTTTATCAAAAAGTTGGGTAAGGTCTCTTGAACTAATATAAGCTCCTAGATGTCTTTTTAGATTTATTACGCCTTTACCTTTATTTCCCTTTATGAATTGATTTTGAAACGAACTAGAAAACTTTAATTCTTCAGTTATTTCTCTTGGATATCCTATCCTCACATGAATAAATTCCAATTTTTTCCCAAATTTTCCAGATGCATATGGGATGGACAAAAGCTCATAAGATGCTTTGGACCATCCATAAAAATTATCAGAATAAGGTAATAAATCTGAACCAATCATATCTCTTTTCTTATTGTGGACTTCATAATGTTCATACCAATCCGCTGCGTGGTTAGAAGAAGCTGTTATAATTCTCTTTATATTGGCTTCATACGCGGCTCTATATATTTTGTTAGCCATTATGACATTTGAATTTTCTATTTCAAATGCATTTATTTCATTTTCTATATTTGTCGCATTGCGGATTTCTTTTGGTCTTTTGTAAGCTAGATGAATTATCGCATCATGACCTTTAAAAATTGAAATTATTTTTTCTAATTTTTCATTAAATAAATCCAGATTTACAATTGTTACATTTGAAAGCTTTATATTATTTGAATCTAAATCAATTAACGTTAAATTATATTTTTTGTTTAATTCACTTATGATTCTGGAAGCAACATATCCATTTGAACCTGTAATTATAATTTTTTTCATTATTATTCCCTTAATTTTTAGGCCCGAAATCAAGAATTTTCAATATTGGATTATTATCTAAATTATAAATGCTATGATCTCCATTCATTTCAATTTCTTTCCAATATAATTTCATCATAAGTTCTTTTTGTTTAATGTAGTTCTTGTCATTAATTAAATTGTTCATTTCTTCAACATCATTTGATAAATCGTATAATTCATCGTAATCAAAGCCATTAAAAACATATTTTAAATCCTTGTACCATAAAATTCTTTGCGTCAGTTGAATTCTAGTACCATCATATTCTGCATAGCATTTGTCTATTATATTAACTTCTTCAGTACACAAAATTGATTTGAAAGATTTTCCGTCTATATTATCAATTGGTTTACACTCTAAAATATCCAAAATAGTTGGACATAAATCCATACTAGAAATCAGATCTTTAGAGATTTTATTTTCTTTTATACTAGGTCCGGAGATTATCATTGGAATTCTATAAATTTCTTCAAATGCACAGAGATTTTTAGCATATATACCATGTGATGCTAGTGCTTCTCCATGATCAGAAGTGAAAATTATTATAGTGTTTTCTAGTTCACCTTTTTCCGTAAGCAAATCGATAATTTTTCCATATTCATAGTCAATTTCTGTAACCATAGCATAGTAGTTTCTAATGCTTTCAATATGATCCTCTTCAGTCATATTTTCAAATACTTTTTTTCCTCTTTTGTATATATTTGGCTTGTCAGACAGATCATCTTTAAATGATTTTGGCAATTGAATATCTATATTTTCATACATATCATAGAATTTTTTGCTTGAAATAAATGGGTCATGAGGCTCTATTACAGACACAAAACATGCCCAAGGGTCCTCTTTGCTAATATTTGAAAGATAATTTTTTGCTTTTTCTACCACATTTTTTAACGGCCTGCCTTCAGTTCCTTTTTCAGAAATTCCATAAAAAGGAGTTTGTTTATATCCTGGAGGATTATCTATAAACAAATTTGGTTCATCTAAATTAATGCTATTTCTATGATTTATATTTATTTTGGAATAATCTTCGGATTTATCAGTAGAATATTCATCCCATCCAAAATTTTCAAGTTTGTCGGTTCTTTCAACATGCCATTTTCCAAAATAAGCAGTTTTATATCCTTCACTTTGAACTATCTGAGCCCAATGTTCCTTGTCTGTTCTCAAATTAGATTGGTCTTCATCGACACAATGAGTTACGGTAGTCACACCATGATTGTGAGGAAGTAATCCTGTCATAATACTTGCCCTGGCTGGAGAACAAACAGGATTTGGAGTATGTGCTCTATTGAATTTTACTCCACGCTTTGCGAGTTTATCTAAGTTAGGAGTAATACATGCGTTATCATCATCTAACACTTGTCCATGCATTTGGTCGACCATTAGAAATAGTAAATTTTTTTTCATTTTAAGAAAGGAGATAATTTTTCGAAATTTCCCCCCACAATATTTTTTGATTCAACTGATAACCAATCTTCAAGAATGTCTGAATACAAGCCCCTAAAATCAAAATTAAATTTTAGATCACCTTCTATTTGTTTATCTGGGTCTAAGGATGGATAATCATTATATTGCCCACCCTTAACATTATTCCCCAATAGAAAAGACACTCCGCCGGATCCGTGATCAGTGCCTGTACCATTGTCTAAAACTCTTCTACCAAATTCAGAGAACATAAAAACTATTATTTCCTCTCCTGTATCGTGCTCTTTTAAATCTTCAAAAAATGCACTTAATGCATCGGATAATTGTTGCCATAGATTTTGTTGTAACACTATTTCATTAGTATGAGTATCAAAACCTCCGTGATTTGCATAAAAGATTCTTGTACCAAAATTTGCTAAATGGACCTGCGCAATTCCCTTTAATTGTTTACCAATACTAGTACTAGGATACTCAACGTTTGAATTGTACAAATCTGGTGCTTTACTAATTATCTCTGCACCTTTTACTGCATCTAATCCAGTTTTCCCTAAATAATCCATAACATAATCATTACCCATAGTGGGTGTATAGAAACGTTTAAAGGTATTTAAAGCTTCATTTTTTTTGCTTTCATCTTCAATAGATGTAAATAAACCATAATTATTGATATCACCTACTGAAGCAACTGGGACACCCTGATTTACAAGCGCTCTTGGTAATGCCTCACTGAAATTAACTGCAGTAACAACATTTTTAGCATTTGGATCAATCTCTTTTATAGCCTGCCCCAACCAGCCTTTTGTACCTACTTTGGTTGGTTCTGCTGTGTGCCATATGTCCATTGATCTAAAATGAGATCTTTCAGGTTCTGGATACCCAACTCCATGTATTATTGCTAAATTCCCCTCATTATAGAAATCTTTAATTGCATTCATACCTGGATTCAGTCCTAATTTATTATCTAGAGGAATAATTTCTTCATCTGTTATTTTTATATGCTTTCTGAAATCTCTATATAAAGGATTCTCCCAAGGTACAATACAATTTAAATAATCGTTTCCTCCAGAAAGTTGAATTGTAATCAAAACTTTTTCTTTTTTCATTCTATCTCTCCAATCAAGCCCTTTGATAAATTTGAATTCTATTCCTATTTGAATCTAAAACTAATAGATGTCCATTTTTGTCAATAACTACAGAAGTAGGATCCCAGAAATATGATTCTATGCGCGCAGATTCTTCGTGTACTTCTACATTGTCGATATTTATTACTGGGCTGAATGATTCTCTTGCTCTTTTTTCATCTTGATTTGCATTGAGATACTCTTTGGCCCATTTTGATAATTTAGCTTGTCCTCTCAATTTCCCAATAAAGTTGAATTTTTCGTCATATATTTGAACTCTTTGATTCCCCCAATCTGCAACATAAATAAATCCATCTTTATCAACACATACCCCAGACGGTCGTGATAAATCTCCATCATCTGTACCTGAACTCCCAAATTTATCTATAAATAATCCATTTTTATCAAAAATTTGTATTCTGTCATTTCTCCAATCTGCTACTAAAACCTCATTATTATTCCCTAATGCTATACCCCAAGGTTTATTAAATTCGCCATCTTGATCTCCCTTTTTACCCCACTCTCGGATAAATTTTCCCGAGGTTGTCATTACTTGAACTCTGTCATTATGAAGATCAACTATAAAAAGCTCATTATTTTGATCACATACAATACCTGATGGGGAATTTACCTCTCCTTGTTTATTGCCCTTGTTCCCCCATCTTTTCACAAAATTTCCATCTTTTTCAAAAACTGAAATTGTGTGTGTGTATTCATCAGTAATATATACATTATCTTCTGTATCAAAAGTTATTGAACAAGGCCAATACAATTCACCTGGATTTTTCCCAAATTTAGAAAATTCTCCATAATAATTATGGTTTACATCTGTTATTGATACCCTTAGTCCTGCTGTATGAAAAGCACCACTTCTATTTACAACAAATACCTTTTCTTTACTATTAATAGCCAAATCTCTAGGGAGATGAAATCCTCTGCCTCCAACATCAGCTGTAAATCCTACAGTGTCTATATATTTAAATTTCGTTTTTGTTATCGTACTTTTCATATTTAATTCATTTGAAATTCTCTAGTTGATACTATTAATTTAATAATTAAAGAAACTTCTTCAGAACAAATTGACTCAGGTAATGAGTTTTCAATGTATTCTTCAATTGGTATTTTAGTGCTAAGTTCAAGTTTAATATAACCTAATTCTCCTAAACACAAATTTAAAATATTTTTTTTATCAGGGTTTTGTTTGACAATATTATTCACAACATCTTTATTAACATCACCAAGAATTTCGGAACAATAATTAATTCTTTCTATAACTGATCCCGTATTTATCCATTCTTCTCCACCTTGCCACCCTTCAACAGAAGTTGGATTCATTAAAGGTTGACCCATTAATACAGAACTACTTGTAGCTTTGTATACTTCCTCTGAAGGTATATCAAAGCCACCTGATAGCCTAACAGAATTGACAACAAGTTCAGAAGGGCTTTTAATTCTTTTATTATAAATTTCTTCAGTCCTAAAATATTCAGACTTAAATAGATCCCTTAAAACTTCTTTTATGTTGTACTTATTTTTGAAATATGACTCGATTATAAACTCTATAGCACTAGGATCTATCGGTTCTTCGTGAGGCCATTGTGGAACAGGTAGCTCATCTTTAATATAAAAGTGATAAATATGTCTAGCTATAAATTGAGCAGTAGCTTTTTGTTTACAGATAATTCTTACTATATCTTCCCCATTGAAATCACCTTTTTCACCGAGAAATTCCTTTTCTCCAAAATCATGATCTTTTTCATCAAACTTAAATTGCCAAGCTATATATCCGAAAGGTCTTGCTGTATTATTTCTCATTTTCATTGCGTTATATGGCATATTTTCAATAGTCCAACCAGTGAAAGCTCTTGAACATTCTTTAATATCTTTTTCAGTATAATTTCCAACCCCCATTGAAAATAATTCTAAAATTTCTCTTCCATAATTTTCATTGATATTATCTTTATGATTATCTTGGTTGTCTAGCCACATTATCATTGCAGGATTTTTGGATAGTTCAACAAGTAACTTCTCAAAACTTCCCATTCCAAATTTCCTAAACATTTCAATTTGTGTAACCATGGGTTTACCTTGAATAAGTTTATTTTGACCTGTAGCGAAAACCCTGTGCCAAAAAAGGGCTATCTTTTCTTCAAAAGGGAACTTATTATGTGCTAATCTATACATCCAGTAAGAACCTGAACTTATATTGGTTCGTACATCAGATAAATCTATTTGATATCTTCTAAGTAGGTCAACTGGAACAGGATCTTTGTGCCTATTATCTAGTAAATAATCTACTATATGATCATATTCAAATGAATTTAGAGCGTCAATTTCTTCTTTTGTTCCTCCAAACCCTGCTCTTCTAAGCAAATGAGTGGTTAGTGATCTATTTGTTTTTACCGTCGCCATTATTCTCTTTTATCCCGTTATCTTTTTTTTCTGAATTTCTTTCATTTAAATTGGTGTTTTTTGAACGAATGTTTTTTCTTATTTTAAAACGAACTGTGTAAACAATCAATATAGCTCCTAGAATTGGAGCAAAACGTAAGAAAATGCTATCTTCAGATAAGAATCCGGAAAGTATAATTCTTAAAGTAATTGTAATAAGTAATAAAGCTCCTATTTCTAAAATCATAAATTGTAATCTTGGCATTACTTCCTCTTTTCTATATCAATATTTTTTTTCCTTTTTCAGCTGACAAATGTGCTGAATATATAAGCTTTTGAATCTCTAAACCTCTTTCATACGAAATACTTGGTGATTTTGATTTAATTACATTATTTATAAAATTATGTAATTCATCAACATACATATCATTTGTATCAGGTGTTAATTTGAATGTTTCATTCATTTCATCGCTTGATATTTTTACTCCTTCTAGAAAATCCCAAGTTATAGTTCCATTTTCTCCTATGATTTTAGATTTCCTTGTATAACTTTTTTCTACAGCATTTAAATGTATTTCAATTAATTTATTTGACTCAGTTTCTAGAAGAATTATGGCTGTATCTTCTGTTTCTATTTCTAGATCGGAAACCTTACTTTTAATTGAAATTATACTTGAAGGGGATCCAAGTAACCAAGTTGCAATATCAATTTCATGACATCCATCTGAAATGATTCCTCCGCCAGTTTCTTTTTTTGCAAAATACCCTTTTCGGTAATCTGTTGTAGGGCGCCAATTTGCAAGATATTGCCCGCTTTCGAAGATGCCTATTAGAGGTTTACCAATGTATCCATTGTTTAACAATTCCTTTACTTTGATCATAGATTCATGAAACCTCCAATTAAAACCTATAGTTATAAATTTTGGATAGTTTTTTATTCTCTTATATAATTTTTTTGCTTGTTCATAACTATGTGATAGAGGTTTTTCAATGAAAACGTGGGCGTTAAATGACATTAATTTATCCAAATAAGACAAATGTAAATATGGAGGAGTACATATCAGAGCTATGTCAATCTTTTGATCTCTAAGATCTTCAAAATTAGTAACAAAATTAAAACCTAATTCTTCTACAAAGGGTTTTTGTTTTTTGTTTGGATCAAAAACTGAAATCTTAGTAGCACCCAAATGTTTTAAATTTTTAGTATGTCTCAAACCTATTGAACCTGATCCAACAACAGCAAAATTAAGATTTTTAATATTCATAATGTTTTTTGTCAATTTCTTTTTTTCATTTAAAAATCCGTATTACACCAAGGCTTTTGTAAAACATTAAACATATTAGAGAATAAATTTAATTTATCAAAATTTTTTGCATTTATATTTCTTGAATTTACTAATTCAAAAGGGGTAATCGCTCCAAAAAAGCAACTACTTAAATCCGAAGGTCTCATAGAGATATCTGGAGATGTGTTTACTTTCTTCACTAGACATGTTTCTCCATTAGTATCTATTTCATAAACACCTTCAATATCTGATTGATTTTGTCCTGTTATTTCTAAATTTATTTTTCCTTCATGATTATATTTTCGGGCTTCTAAGAATTTAATTGGATCAAGAATTCTTACCCATAACCCATCAATAGTCTTTCTTTCAAGTTGTCGAGGATTTTCTAACAAGAAATATAGAGGATCATGTGGAGATCTTCTATTAATTGTAACTTTTTCAACTAACTCAATACCAAAAATGTAGTTCCAAAGAGAAATATTAGTTTCTTTATCCACTGCGATCAACTCTTGAACAATAAGTTCCCCTTTATCATCTTCGTGTGCAATTCCGGATTCTTTATTAAAGTTATAAAAGACATATCCAGAGGGACGTTTATTTTTATATGCAACAACGAAGAACAAGCCGCTCATCCCTGATTTATTGTGCGTAGAACTTTCATTTTCGTAAAGAAAGTAATTCCAATATTCTTCTGTTCGATCCGTTGAACCATTTTGTTTTTTTCTAAATTCATCATAAATTTTGAGTAATTCTTTTTTTGCAATCTCTTTTTCTACGAACTCTAGTTGTATATTTGTTTCATTTTCTTGAATTAGTTTTGTAGAATGAGTTTCTATGGACCAGTCTTCTCTTAATGTTCCTAAACCATAACCAAATCGAGAATATAGCAGAGATTGGGAGGCCCATAAACCTGCTAAAACATCTCCTCTCTCTTTAGCCTGTTCATGTAACTTATTCATCATTGATGTAAATATTCCTCTTCTTTTATGAGTAGGGGCAGTCCCCATATAAGCAATCCCAGCCATATTAAGATTCTTTCCTCCAGGAACAGTAATTTTAAATTCATCTGCTCCTCCTGTCCCAACAATTGTGTTGGTTTCATCATCTAAAGCAGCTATTAATCTTTTTGTCCAACTCGTACTTTTAGCAAATCGTCCAGCTAGCATCCTTTCGATATCTGACTTACTTGGGATATCTCCAAAAACCCTTCTTACGGATTTTCTCCACTCATTAACATTATTCTCATTAACAGTAATTATTTTAATTGTCATTTATTTTTTCTTTAGAGCTTCTTTACCAGCATTTAGGGTTTCTACAATTTTATCCACATCATAAACACAACCTCCCCAGGTACCCCCGCTAACATCTTGAAGAGCTGCCCATAATCTAGTGTCATCTGGTAAATTTTCATTTGGTTTTATTTCAAGAGATGCATTACGTGTTAAAAATTCTTTATCTCCCCATTCTTTACCATAATTATTTTGATTTTCACCTACCAAATTTATAGATCCTGATAATTTTTTTGTATCGATGATTATTTCTATTAGATCAGAATCCTTTAATAGTCCAATTGGTCCTCCAGCTAAGGCTTCAGGACCAATATGTCCTATACAAGCTCCCGTTGAAACCCCAGAAAATCTTGCATCTGTTAATAGAGCAATATACTTTCCATAGGATAAATGTCTGAGTGCAGCAGTAATTTGATATGTTTCTTCCATTCCTGTACCACTTGGCCCCCCGCACATTATTACAAGAATTTCTCCTTTTTTTAATTTATCGGTGCCTGTTGATTTTATTGATTGCATTGCTTCTTTTTCAGAGTTGAAAACTCTTGCCATGCCTGTATTTCTATATACACCATCTTTATCAATTACTTCTGGGTCTATAGCAGTCGACTTTATTACTGAACCTTCAGGTGCGATATTTCCTACAGGAAAGGTAACTGTAGATGTTAATCCCTTTAAGGTAGCATTAGATTTACTCATGATTACATTTTCCGGATTTATTTTGTCGTTATCAGATAAAAACTTTCGAACGTATTTTCTTCTTTCTGATTCTTCCCACCACTCCAAATTTTCTCTCATAGTTTTTCCAGAAACGGTTAGTTCATCAAGATTTAGAAGTCCAAGTTTTTTTAAATTCAACATAACTTCCGGAACACCTCCTGCAGCATAAAATTGCGAAGTTGGGTGTCCAACTGGTCCATTTGGCAAAACATCCACAAGTCTTGGAACAAAACTATTAATCCTTGCCCAATCTTCAACACCCATTCTTTTTCTACCTATTGAATGTGCTATTGCTGGCAAATGTAACAACAAATTGGTTGAACCTCCACAAGCTGCATGAACTACCATTGCGTTTTCAAATGCTTTGTCAGTTAATATTTTGTCTATTGTTATATTATTTTTTTCAAGATTAAATAATGCTTTAGCTGATCTTTCTGCGTTAAAATACCATGCAGGAGTTCCGCTTGGCGTGCATGCAGAATGTGTCAATGCAAAACCTAAAGACTCCGCTATTACTTGTGAAGTACCAGCGGTACCTAAGAATTGGCAACCTCCACCAGGAGATGCACAAGCTTTGCATCCCATATCTTGAGCGTATTCTAAAGAAATTTCTCCCTGTGAAAATCTTGCCCCTATAGACTGAATTTTTCCTGCATCCTCTCCATTAATTGGTGCTAAAGTGGATCCTCCCGGAACAATTATAGATGGAACTTTTTTCATACCTGCTAGAGCCATCATCATTGCTGGTAAGCCTTTATCGCAGGAAGCTATTCCAACAATTGCTTTTGCTGTTGGTAAAGATCTTGCTATTCTTCTAAAAACTTTAGCAGCGTCATTCCTATATGGGAGAGAATCAAACATCCCAGGGGTCCCCATACTTCTCCCATCACAAGGATCGGAACAGTATGCTGAGAAAGGCAGTCCTCCCATACTATTGATGACATTTGCTGTTTTTTCAACTAAAGATGAAAGTTCCCAATGACCAGTGTGAAATCCTAATGCTACTGGTTCTCCATCTTTGTTTTTTAAACCACCACTAGTTGATAAAATTAGAAATTGTTTTCTTAGTAATTCTGAAGGATTCCATCCCATTCCCGCATTTTGAGTTAATCCAAAGTGATTTCCACTAGGTTCATTTATTAAAATATCTTCTGTGAATGGGATTTTTCCTTTTGGGCCTTCAGCATGAGTTTTAATTCTAAAATCTTCTTGAGATTTACTATCCATTATTTCCTCAAATGATAAATCCTTATTTGATGTAGCCACGATATCTCCTGATTTTTATATGTTTATTTTTTTATATTTTTTGTAATGTTATTCAATCAAAACAAGCTTTTCAAATAAATCTTCAGCAAGAAATATATTTAGCTCCAAGTTCTATCATGAGAATCTAGTCGATCCCACTCTAAAGTTTCCTCAAACATACCTTTAGGGTAAACAGAAAAATTATTGGATTCTTTGGCTAAATGTTCATTGATTTTATCTTCATTGACTTCCAATCCTAGACCTGGAGCATCTGGGACATTAATAAAACCTTTTTTGATCATAGGTTCATTGTCATCAATTAGTGTAACAATATCGTTCCACCAGGGATTGTCAACTGAATGCATTTCTAGGGCAATAAAATTATCAATTGTTGCAGCACAATGGACATTGGCCATTGCAACTATAGGTGATCCTGCTTGGTGAAGTGCAATCGGAATCCCCGCATCTCTACAGTAATCAGCTATTCTTTTAGTTTCCAAAATCCCTCCTGAAGTAGCTAAATCTGGATGAGCCACTGATATTGCTCTAGCTTCTACTAGAGGCTCAAAACCATCTTTACAATATATATCTTCACCTGTACCAACTGGGGTATCAACTCTGTTTTTTAAACTTTTCCATTGATCAACTAGTTGCCAAGGGATCATATCTTCATACCATGCAAGAGTAAACTGATCTAGATTTTTTCCTATTCGTATAGCATTTTCTACTCCCATATGACCAAAATGATCCGAAGCAAGAGGAATCTCATACCCTATGATATCTCTAACAGTTTTTACGTATTCTTTCATTTTCGATATTCCATAATCAGTCACCTGAATACCAGTAAAAGGATGCATAATATTGCTAGATTCATTTATCAATTTTTTATTTACCACTCCTCCCTGAAATTCAGACGCAATCCATAGTCCAATATCCATTTTTAGAAATTCGAATCCTTTCTTAATTCGACCCAAAAGAGCTTTCCCCATTTCTTCAGGATCTTTTTTTAAAGGAGTATCAGCATAAACTTTAATTTTATCCCTATATTTTCCACCTGCCAGCATGTATGCTGGAACGCCAAAAGCTTTCCCTGCTAAATCACATAAAGCAATTTCTATTCCACAGACACCCCCGCCTAATCTTCCGTGCCCTCCAAATTGTTTAATCTTTTGAAAAATTCTATCTATATCACATGGATTTTCACCCAGAATTTTACTTTTAAGCATTAGTGCATATTTTGCAGAGGCTCCATCTCTTACCTCTCCGTATCCAACGATATCTTGATTTGTATATAATTTGATTATTGGCCATCTCCAACCTTTTTCACCTATAACTGCTATTCTCATATCGGTTATTTTTAAGCTTGATGGATTGGAAAGCTTAAAGTTTTTTTTGGATTCTTTTTTCAATCTTTTCTCCCAATTATTTTTTTTCCTTCCAATTTTCAAAATCCTTGTTCATTTCTTTGGAAAATTCTCTATCAATTTCTCCTGGAGTATAAATCCCTTCTCGAATTCTTTGTTGGCCAAATTCATCTTTTAGTCGAATGCTTTCTGAATTGATAACAACTTCTTCAGCCAGATGAGGAGGAATAAAAATTACTCCAGATCTTGTTCCGAGGACTACATCTCCTGGCATACATGTTGCTTCACCAATTCTAGTTATCCCGTTAATTTCTACCATACTTACATTGTTTATTGCACTAGGATCATAACCTCTTACAAAAGCATTAAAATCTTCCATTTCAAAGATTCGTTGTGTATCCCTTATGCCTCCATCTATAATCATTCCTGTTCCTGTTTTTGATTTAATTGCTGTACTTAAATTATCGCCAGCAAAAGTCCCATCAAAAATTTTACCAAATAAATCAACTACGATTAAATCATTTTCTTTCAATTCATCAATTACCCATGAGTTTTGAAAACCAATTCGATTATCTTTTTTTCCTTGAGAATCGATTGCTTCGTGTAAATCAGGTCTTCTTGGTACCCACCTACATGTTACAGCCCTTCCAACCACTACACGTTCAGGATGAAGATTTTTCCATTTCCCAACAAATTGAAAATTATATCCATGCTTTCTACAAGTACCCCATGCTTCTTCCGTAGTTACCAGACTCATTCTTGCCAAAATATTATCAGGTACCAAAGGTCTTTGATTGTTATCTCTTTTGCCACTCCATTTATTTGTTATTGATTGAATAATCGCTGAGTTCGTTAATTTCATATATTTTCTCCATAAGTATATTTTATAATATTTATCTATATTTTTAGATTGGTTTTGAAAGTTTTCTAAATTTTTCTATCATCTCTACTCTTAATAAAGATAATTCTCTAAGAAAAATCTCAATCTCTAAAAGAAATTCTTCCTTATTTTCAGGTATAAAAATAATTTGTTTAGATCCAATTGAAAAATTACCTTTAACTTTTTTATTTATATAACCTTTCATGTCAGACAATGAATAATCAAAAGTAATTATTACTTTTTCTTCATTTCCTTTAATACTAATAATCGTATTTATGTAGCTGATTATTTTTAACTTTGTAATTTGAATTAAATTCTGTAATTCTATAGGGATTTTACCGAATCTATCTACGATTTCTTCAACAAATTTTTTCAACTCTTCTAAAGTTCTAATTTTTGCAATTTGAAGATATATTTGTAATTTTAAGCTTAAATCTCCAATATAAGAATCTGGTATTCTAGCATTGATTTTAATATCAATTATATTTTGTAAAAAAAATCCTAAATCTAAATCATTTCCTTTTTTCAAGGTATCAACAGCCGATTTTAATAATGAATTATATAAGTCATAACCTATGTTATTTATATGTCCACTTTGTTCCTTACCCAAAACATTGCCTGCACCTCGAAGTTCTAGATCCCGTAATGCTAAATTATAGCCAGTTCCATATTCTGAAGAACTAATTAAGGCACTTAATCTATCTTCTGAATTTTTATTCAATATAGAATTTTTTGGTACCATAAAATAAGCAAATGAACTTTTTTCACTTCTTCCTATTCTTCCTCTAATTTGGTAAAGTTGTGACAACCCAAATTTATGAGAATTATTAACAATTAAAGTGTTGACATTTGGCATGTCTATCCCTGATTCGATAATAGTAGTACATATCAATACGTTGAATTTTTTATCAATAAAATCATTTATTACATTTTCGAGATGATTTTTTTCCATTTGTCCATGGGCGAAATTTATAATTGCTTCTGGGACTAGTTTTTTTATTTTTTGAGTAATAATTTCTATATTGAAAATTTGATTGTGAATAAAAAAAATTTGTCCTTTACGATCAATTTCTCTTATAAGTGCTTCTCGTATTAACTTATCTGAGTATTCAGAAACATACGTATTTACAGGAAGGCGATTCTCAGGAGGAGATGAAATCATACTCAGATCTCGTATGCCATTAAGTGCCATGTTTAAAGTCCTTGGGATTGGAGTGGCGCTTAAGCTAAGAACATCGACATTTATTTGTTTATGTTTAATATACTCCTTTTGATTTACACCGAATTTATGCTCTTCATCAATAATTAATAATCCTAAATTATTAAATTTAATGTCATTTTGTATTAATTTATGAGTTCCAATGATTATATCCACTTGACCTTTAGATAACTCTTTTTTGATTTTTGTTACATTTTTATCACTGACAAATCTGGATAAATATTGAATATTTATTGGGAAAGGATTAAGTCTTTCTTTGAAAGTTTTAAAATGTTGTAATGCCAAAACCGTAGTAGGAACTAAAATTGCAACTTGATAACCATTTTCAACAGATTTGAATGCAGCTCTTATTGCTACTTCTGTCTTACCATATCCAACATCACCACATAATAATCTATCCATTGGATTTTTTGATTCCAAATCATTTTTTATCTCTTCTATCGCGCTTAATTGATCTTTGGTTTCTTTGAACTCAAAAGATTCCTCTAATATTTTTTGCCAATCTGAATCTTCAGAATATTTGTTTCCTTTAATTTTTTCTCTAGCTGCATAAATTTTCAATAATTCTGCTGCAAGGATTTCAATTGATTGTTTTGCTTTATTTTTAGATTTTATCCATTTTGTTGACCCCAAGCTCTCTAACTGAGGATTATTTTTTTGATAAGATTTATATGGTTGGATCCTATCTATTTGATCAGCAGGAACATATAATTTGTCATCATTTTTATAAAATATTTCAATAAATTCTCTACCTGTTTCATCCAATATAATTGTGCCATTATATCTTCCTATCCCGTGATCAATATGTACAACAAAATCATTTTTTTCAAAAAGATCTAAAGACTTTGTTGATTGAGGTATATTTGAAAGAGAATTATACCTGTGTTTTTTTCTAATTCCAAAAATTTCTTTATCTGTAAGAATCAAAATTGACATATTGTCCTTTGTTTTTAAGCTAAATCCTTCTCCTAAATTCTTAGATATGAGTGATAATTTTGATTTAAGAGAAATTTCTATTCCATCAAATATATTTAAATCATCCATATTTAGAATTTCTTTTACTCTTTTTGGGTAATCAGTAGTAATGATTATTTTTTGATTTGGTACATTTTTGTCAATATATTTTGATAATATATTTTCACTTGAGCTATAAACTGTTGGTAATGAGAAATTGAATTTAGATTTTTTGTTTGTCTCTCCTCGGTCTATCTGAGCAATATTTATACAATTAGAAAAAGAATGGTATATTTTTTCCATCTCATTTATTGATATGTATGGAACAGGGAATGATTTTGAGATCTCTTTTTTTTCAACCTTTATATCGTAAGAATCTTCTCTATATTTTGTAATAGTATTAAGTTCTGAAAATATTTTATTTTGATCTAAATTGATGATCAAATAATCGTTTTTAATATAATCAATAATGGTTCCATAATCAAAAAATCCGGAGTATAGATTTTTTGAATCGTCATTATCAGTTTCAATTATTTCTTTTAATTCTTCGCACAAGTTGACATAAGTTTCCTTATTTTCAAAACAATTTTTATTTTGTAATTTTATTTTTTCAAAATTCCTATTGATCACCAAAGTTTCTTCAATAGGAGTTATTTCTATTTTTTTTAGTTCATCATAAGATTGTTGATCATTTGGATTAAATAATCTTATATTCTCAATTACATCATAAAAAAAATCGACCCTGATCGGATTTTTATTTGATAGGGAAAAAATATCTAAAATATCACCTCTAATTGCAAATTCTCCTGGATTTTCAACCAATGATGTTTTTTTATATCCGTTATTGATCAAATTATTTACTGCTTCTTCGAGTTTTTTCTTCATTCCAATTTCTAAATTAAAACTTAGTTCAGTAAATAAATCAAAAGGTATTGTCTTTGTACTTAAGGATTGAATAGAGGTAGCGATTATTGGTGTTTTTCCATAATAATTTTTCATAAAAAGAGCGTTTAGACATCTCAGTCTTTCAATTGTATTTATTTTATTTGGCTTATATTTTTCAAGAAAAATTTCATTTCTTTCATTGAAGTTCATATGTATTGTTCTGGTACTCCAAAAATTAAGATCTTCTATTAAATTTCTAGACTCTTCTGGATTTGATGTAACTACAATAGTGGGTTTATTTATGTACCTAACTAATGAAATTATTAGATAGCCAAAAACTTGTCTAGGAGCTATTATAGTAGGTTTATTTTTTGAGTAAGCAGAACCAACCACATCAGAAAATGTGGGATCATTATTTAAAATATCCGTTATTTCAACCAAACTATTAGAATACATAATCCGATATCATATATTGTATGTGATATTTTTTTATTATTTAATTATTTAGAGCTAGTTATGGTAAACAAAAGACAATTAAGAATTGTATTGAAATTTGGTAGTAATCTTATTACAACCAATAATACTGTTTTAAATTACAAAGTAATTGATAATTTGGTATCTCAAATAGCTAAAATTTTTGAAGAACATGAAATAATTTTAGTAACGTCTGGTGCAGTAGCTGCAGGACTTCAATATATTTCTTCAGAAAATACAACAAAAATATTGAAAAAAAACTCGGTAGTTCAAAAACAAATTCTTGCCTCAGTGGGGCAACCAATATTAATGAAAGCATATGAAGAATCGTTTGATAAATATTCTATTTCTGTTTCACAAGCGTTACTTGCAAGAGGAGATTTTGAAAATCGAAATGGCTACTTAAATATAAGAAATACACTACTTGAATTATTACAAATAGGTATTTTACCAATAATAAATGAAAATGATGTTGTTGCAATCGAAGAGTTAAATAGATACGGAGACAACGATAGACTTTCTGCAATGGTTGCTAATGCTGTTGACGCAGATATTTTAATTCTTCTTGGTACAATTGATGGATTGTATACTAAAGATCCAAATATAAATAATGATGCAAAAAAAATTGAAATAGTTGAAAAAATAGATCCCAAAATCATCAGTTATGCTAAAGGGCCTATAGATAAAGTGGGTACTGGCGGAATGACATCAAAAATTCAAGCAGCAAACATAGCCACCAAATCAGGAATCTCAATGTATATTGCTTCTGGCTTACAAAATCAAGTTATACAAAGAATTATAAATGATGAAACAATTGGAACAAAATTTTTGCCAGAAGAATCTAATTTAGAAACAAGAAAACGTTGGTTAGTGACTGGATATGCTTCTTCTAAAGGTGAAATAATTTTAGATAAAGGTGCTGTGAAAGCCGTAAATAACAATGCGAGTGTCCTTCCTGCAGGAGTAACGTCCGTTATAAGGAAGTTTGATAGAGGAGATATCATAGCAATAAAAGATGAGAAATCAACCACAATTGGTTTGGGAATATCTAATTACTCTTCAGATGAAATAAGTAAAATTAAAGGTGTAAAAAGTTCTGAAATAAATGAATTGGTTGAAAATAACTATGGAGATGAAGTAGTCCATAGAAACAATTTTATTTTTATCTAACTGCTGGGATTTGACATATGAAAAACGAATTAGACAATTTAGTTGATCAAATTTCTAAAGTAAAATTTGATTCAAATAATCTAGTGTTAATAGAGGCCTCAGAGCGGAAAAAATGCTTGGAGATTATTTCTGAGGAACTTAAAAATAAGTGTTCAAAAATATTGGATGTAAATTCAAAAGAAATATGTGATGCTAATAAAAATGGATTACCTAAACATGTAATAAATAGAATGAAATTATCAGAAAATTCTATATTAAATATGGCTCAATCTGTTGATAGCGTAATTAAATTATCAGATCCAGTAAATGAAGTTATAGAAACAAATCATCGTGATAATGGTTTAATAATAAAGAAAATAAGAGTTCCTTTAGGAGTTTTAGCAGTAATTTTTGAAAGTAGGCCGAATGTGGTAGTAGAAATTGCTTCTTTAGCGATAAAATCTGGGAATTCCTTGATTCTGAGGGGAGGAAAAGATTCATATAATACAAATAAATTTCTTTTTAACATTATTCAAAAAGCTTTATTGGACACCAATTTCCCTAAACATTCTATGTATTTTGTTGAATCAACTGATAGAAAAATGGTAAATCGAATCATGGAATTAGACAAATATATTGATTTGTTAATTCCTAGAGGTTCCGCGAGTTTGGTTAATTTGGTAAATGAAAAAGCTAAAATGCCTGCAATAACTGGCGGGATTGGGGTATGTCACACTTATGTTGACAAATCGTACGAATTGTCCAAAGCTTTAGATATAATAGCTAATGCCAAAATTCAGAACCCTTCAGTTTGTAATGCATTGGACACGATCTTAATCCACAAGGATATATTAGAAGAATTTGTAGATCCAATGTTTGACCTCCTTGTTGATAAAAATGTTGAGGTTAGAGCTGATCAAAAATCTTTTGAGAGTTACTCAAAATCACCTAGAAATTTACTTAAATTAGCAAAAAATAGTGATTTTGGTGAAGAATTTTTAGATTTGATACTAAGTGTAAAAACAGTAAAAAATATAGATGATGCCATTGCACACATTGCTAAATATGGTTCAGGTCATTCAGAAGCGATAATAACCGATAGTCAAGAAGAGGCAAAATATTTCTTACAAAAAGTAGATGCAGGTGCAGTTTTTCATAATACTTCTACCCGATTTAATGATGGATTTGAATTTGGATTAGGAGCTGAAGTTGCAGTTTCTACAGATAAAATGCATGCTAGGGGGCCAATGGGAATAATAGAAATCATGACCTATAAATGGCAAGTATTTGGTAATGGACAACTAAGAAGTTAAAAAAAATATGAAAAAAATAAAAAAAATAATGGTTCCAGCTTCATCTGCAAATTTAGGATCAGGATTTGATTCAATAGGCTTGTGTTTAGATTTATGGAATGAAATTGAATTTCATCAATCAAAATTTAAAATTAGTATTTCTGGTGAAGGCACAGAAACTATAAATAAAGATAAAAACAATTTAATTTATCAGAGTTATTTAAAAACTATTGATATTTTAAACACACAAGAAATTGATTTATCAATAAATTGTATTAATTCTATTCCTATTTCTGGAGGCCTAGGTAGTAGTTCATCTGCTGTGATAACAGGTATACTGATTGCTTTTTCAATTAATCAAATCGAAATAGATAAAAATAAAATATATCAAATTGCTTCACAAATCGAAGGACATCCAGACAATGTAGGCCCTGCTATTTTTGGAGGTATAACCATTGGATTTAAAGAAAAAAATAATTGGCACATAAATCAAATACCATTTCCAAAAGATTTAAAAATAGTATCTTTTGTTTCTAATCAAAAGATATTAACTGAATACTCAAGAAAACAATTACCCGATAATATTTCTAGAAAAGATGCTGTATATAATATTTCTAGAGTTGCGACTTTAGTAAATTCTCTCAACAATTCACAATATAATGAATTGAAATATTCAGTTCAGGATGCAATTCATGAGCAATATAGAATTGAATCAATTAAAGGATTTAAATTAATTTCAGATGCCGCAATGAATGCAGGAGCATTAGCTACTTATTTATCAGGTTCAGGCCCTACAATTTCAGCCATAACTAATAATAAAGAAGTAACAATAAATTATGAAATGCTTGAAGCTGCAGCTAGATTAAATGTTGATGGGAAAGGGTTTATCAACAATGTTTCTTATAAAGGAGCACACATAATTGAATAATGTAATAGTACAAAAATATGGTGGAACTTCAGTTGGAGATGAAGAAAAAATAAAACAAATAGCAAAAAACATTTGTAAAAAATTTGATGATGGATATAAACCAATTATAGTCGTTTCTGCTATGGGGCACACTACTGATGAATTGATAAAAATGTCTCAAAAAGTTACCTTTTCTGATAAAAATCCAGACTTAAGAGAGAGGGATATTTTGTTATCAACTGGAGAATTAGTTTCATCTACCTTATTAGCAATTTCTATAAAGTCATTGGGCAAGAATGTTATAAGTTTGTCTGGTTCTCAGGCTGGGATACTTACTAATGATATTCATGGATCAGCAAGAATATCGGATATAAAAATTAATAGACTGAAAGATGAAATTGCTAAAAACAATATTATAATCATTGCAGGATTTCAAGGAATAAATGCTAACGGGGATATAACCACTTTAGGAAGAGGGGGGTCTGATACTACTGCAGTGGCAATAGCAGCAGCAATTAAGGCAGATCTTTGTGAGATTTATACAGATGTTGAAGGTATTTATACAACGGATCCAAAAATTGTTTATAACGCTCGAAAATTAGATAAAATTAACTATGAAGATATGTTGGAGATGTCAGTTTTAGGTGCAAAGATGCATCCTAGATCCATAGAATTGGCTTCTCAATATAAAGTCCCCATATACGTTTGTGGAACATTTTCTTCGAAGTCGGGGACCTTAATTACTGGAGGGAATGATTTGGAAAATAATAAAAAAATTACTGGAATTGCAATAGATAAGAATGTGGCAAAAATTTCAATAAAAAAAATTAAAGATCAACCTGGTATAGTTGCTAGAATATTGGAACCTTTGTCTGCGAAATCAATAAGTGTTGATGTTATTGTCCAAAATACTCCAGATAAAGGATATATAGATTTTTCTTTTTCTTTATCTGAAGATGATTTAGAATTTGCTCATGAAATTTTAATAAATGAAAAAAAATTAAATTATGATTCAATAGTAAAAGCAAATGGTTTGTCAAAAATCAGCCTTGTAGGAAGTGGAATGCAAAACGAATCAGGGTATGCATCTACAATGTTTAAAGTACTCGGAGATCAACATGTTTCAATAGATATGATAACTACTTCTGAAATTCGTATAACTTGTCTTATAAATCAGAAAGATACTTCTTTAGCAGTCAATGCATTGCATTCAGTATTTGAATTAGATAAATAAATTTATTTCGTTATTCCTTTTTCTAGAATTTCTAGAAATCTTTTAGCGTTAATTTTCAAATTGAGAGTGGATATTTCTTTAAGATTTGTTTCGTTGGGATTAATATCTATAATTTTTTTTCCTTCCTTTTCCGCTATCCAAAACAATCCTGAAATGGGCCTAACGGTAGCTGAAGTGCCAATTGCAAGAATTACTTTTGATTGATTAAATAATTGTTTCGCTTTATCTAATTTTGTTTTGGAGATTGGTTCTCCGAACATAACCGTATCAAACTTTACAATCCCGTTACATTTGGGGCAATTTTTTGGAGGTTTTTTTATTATTATTTCATTCCTGTCGAAAGTTTTTTCACACTCAATACATCTAAATTTAGTCCTATTGCCATGTTTTT
>Ga0257107_1000187_pt1 | contig 23444 bp, 20 predicted proteins | sample LP_taG_2_FD_190178 | JGI IMG/M metagenome (GOLD analysis project Ga0257107, IMG submission 190178) | Marine microbial communities from Northeast Subartic Pacific Ocean, Canada - LP_J_2011_P26_500m | ecosystem: Environmental > Aquatic > Marine > Oceanic | place: Canada: Northeast Subartic Pacific...
AAATAATAAGAGTTTCGTAGAGTTTATCGTCAATAAACTTTGCGGAGAGGGAGGGATTCGAACCCTCGATACCCTTTATAGAGGTATACTCACTTAGCAGGCGAGCGCCTTCAGCCAGCTCGGCCACCTCTCCATCGAATAATTCAATAAAATTACTGCGCGAAATTAATTCCTTATTATGCCCGGACAAACTGTTTCCCGCTGAGCTGTAGTACGGCACTTTTTAGTTCCAGGCTCAGTAATAAGGCTAAAATTAAAGTCAGGTCTTTCTCAGATTTTTGGCTTTATAGCCCCAAACTAGGGGCACATGTAATAACGATATTAACGCAGTTAATTGCTCAGTTTTCATCGAGCAATTTGCCAATCCGTTTGATCAATTCTGGTATACCAGCACCGCTCACAGAAGATATTTCCAGGTATTCATTATCCATTTTAGCCCAATCCGCTTTATCCGTTTTTGTATCAATTTTTGTCCGCACAATTAAATGCTTTCGTTTGGACAGCTCCGGATTGTGATTAAGCAACTCTTGCTGTAGTAGTTCATGGGTATCAGCTGGATCTGGTTCCATAGTATCAATAAGAAACAATAACAATTTGGTTCGTTCAATGTGCTTAAGGAATTGATGTCCAAGCCCTTTACCCTCACTGGCACCTTCTATCAATCCAGGTATATCCGCCATAACAAATGACTGGTATTCACTGTATTTTACGATACCCAGGTGGGGCTGCAGCGTGGTAAATGGATAATCAGCAATCTTAGGTCGGGCTGACGAGACCGCAGCCAGCAATGTTGATTTACCGGCGTTGGGTAAACCTACTAAACCCACATCTGCCAATACCTTTAGTTCAATAGTAAAATTTCTTTTTTCTCCCCGGATTCCTTTTTGCGCATGGCGCGGTGTCTGGCGGGTAGCGGTTTTGAAGCGGGTATTACCTTTCCCGCCTTTTCCTCCTGGGCAGGCAACGTATTTTTCGCCATCCGTTATCAGATCAGCTTCTACCCTTCTCGTATCTTTTTCACGAATAAGAGTACCCAATGGTACCGGGATGTACACATCTTCCCCAGCCCGACCAGTTTTCTGGTTGGACGACCCCGGCGCACCGTTTTCTGCCTGGTAAGACTTTTTATAACGAATATCCTGCAGGGTATGCAGGTTTTGATCCGCTACAAAAATAACGGATCCACCCTTACCGCCATCCCCACCGTCAGGGCCTCCTTTGGGAACAAACTTTTCCCGTCGGAAAGTAACGGCGCCGCTACCACCCTTTCCGCTGGCACTCGTTATTTCTGCATAATCGATAAACATAATGAACCAATAAAGAAAAGGTGCTTAAAATTACGCACCCTTTTCCATGAATTATATGGCCTGTAAATTAGGGCTGGTAGGACTTCCATTTTTGTTCCAGTTCAGGATCGTCAATTGTTTCCAGTATATAATCACAGAATTCTTTGCTATTGGCGCCATCTTCGCGCCCTGTCATTACCAATTTCTTTTCAAATTGCCCGGTTATATCCAGCGCCATTTCCAGTTTCTTACCCTGTTCTCTATATCCGATGTGCCGTAGCAGCATGACCCCCGCCCGGACCATACTAGATGGATCGGCATACTGAGCTCGGCCTTCATCCACCATCCGTGGTGCGGAACCGTGTATCGCCTCAAACATGGCATATTTCTTGCCAATATTCGCTGAGCCTGCCGTACCCACACCTCCCTGGAATTCAGCCGCTTCATCCGACAAAATATCGCCATATAAGTTAGGCAGGGCCATGACCCGGAACTGCGTTCGTCGCTTCGGATCGATTAATTTCGCTGTCATTATGTCAATATACCAGTCATCTACTTCAATATCAGGGTATTCCTTAGCAATCTCATAGCCAATCTTAAGAAATTTACCATCGGTGGTCTTCACCACATTGGCTTTAGTGACTAGGGTAACTTTGTTAATATTATTTTTATTTGCATATTCAAAAGCCAGGCGCAACAGCCGCTCTGAACCCTGCGTAGACGTAACAGTAAAATCCAGGGCTAAGTCATCTGTTACATCTATACCGCTACTGCCTAGCGCGTAGGCACCTTCCGTATTTTCTCTGAAAAATACCCAGTCTATCCCTTCATTGGGTACACACACCGGACGTACATTAGCAAATAAATCCAATTCCTTGCGCAGGGCTACATTTGCGCTTTCAATATTCGGCCAGGGGCCACCTTCTCTTGGTGTCGTAGTTGGTCCTTTCAGTGTTACGTGGCATTCTTTTATTTCTTCCAGCACATCATCCGGTATTGCCTGGGCCACTTCGGCTCTTTTTTCGATCGTTAAACCTTCAATAACACGAAAGGTAATTTTTCCTGTATCCAGTGGTCCCTGTAGTAAATTTTCCAGCACACGTTGTGCTTCAGCAGCGATGAATGGGCCGATCCCGTCTCCGCCAATGATACCTACGATAATCGGAGCCAATGCCCCATAATCAGTCTGTTCTTCTCTGGTGCTTATTCGGTTTAATCGCGCTAGTTGATCCTGCAATAGCTTTTGAAAATGTACAGCTGCCTTATCTATATGTTTATCCGTCATGTTCATTTCTCAGTTTTCGATGTAGTTCCAGTCTTTTCCTTTTTTTCTGGTTTATCATTATTTTTCTTCGTTTCCTTCTCATTTTTGTCCGTTTTGGGTTGATCCTTGTAATCGGTGAGATAAAAACCAGAACCTTTAAAAATCAGTCCCGATCCACCACTGATAACCCGAGTTACGTTGCAATTCTTTTTCTCACAATTAGGTCGTTTTGTTAATGTCCTGGATGACATAGTTTGAAAATTTTCAAATCGCTCACCGCATTCATTGCAGATATATTCGTATGTCGGCATAACTTTATGTTTTCTTGGCTAATTCCGCAGGAAATTCAGCCTGAGAATATATAATAATTTATATATTTAATTTAGATTTTAACTGTGCTTCGACAATTGTTGGCACATAAGCAGATATGTCGCCATCCAGCGCTGCAATTTCCTTGACTACCCTCGAATTCAAGAACATATATTTTTCATCAGGCATCATAAAAATAGTGTTGATTTCCGGTGCCAGCGAACGGTTCATCAATGCCATCTGGAATTCATACTCAAAATCACTAATTGATCGCAGGCCCCTGATCAATGCTATCGCTTCATTCTCTTTGGCAAAATTTACAATCAATACATTGGTTGAACTGACGGATACATTGTTTAGATGCTTAATAGAAGTTTGGACCAGATCGATACGTTCTTCCACTGTGAAGAAGGAATTTTTTTGGGGATTATTAGCGACAGCAATTATCACATGATCAAACAAATTGGCTGCCCGTTCAGCGATGTCCAGGTGACCGTTGGTGATAGGGTCAAATGTGCCTGGGTAAATAATCTTTTTCATACTGTTTTGGTCCAAATTGTAATCATAGTATCACCGTACCGTTTACTGCGACCTCCCGCAGGAATCGATTCTCTAAACGATGTCTCCAAAACAAATCTACCATTTTTTAATAATGTGGTTAAACATTTTTCCACAAGCTTGGATATATCAAATTTTCCATACGGGGGATCAGCGAAAATTATATCATACTCATGCCGCACACGCAAATAGTGGAAACACTCTTTACATACCACTTTTAAATCAACCTGATCCTGAAAATTTTGGCTGTTTACATGTATTAATTGCACATTTCGTCTGTCGTTATCAACAAATGTAACTGCAACTGCACCCCTGCTAGCTGCCTCAAATCCAAGAATCCCACTTCCCGCAAAAAGATCTAGTACTGAACAACCATCCAAACCGCCTAACATATCAAATATACTTTTTCTTACCCGGGATGTAGTAGGTCGGTAGCTGGCTTTCGCGATTGTGCGTATTTTTTGCCCTTTAAAACGACCAGCTAAAATATTCATGGAATAGTTGCAATATCCGGGGGATCGTCCTGTTGCGGTTGCATTTTGGGATAAATAATGGAAAGATAGAATGTCCCAGTGGCTTCCAACTCTTTTGGATCAGCCTTATAGATCAGCTTTCTAATTAGCAGATTACTTGCTATTCCAGATACCTTACTGAAAAAGTCCCGCACTTGTGTTTCGCCTTCCATTTGCACAATAAGAGGTGTTTGTAATTGATTAACTAATTTTTTGGGACTTTGTTCATTAAAACGAAGTGCGGGGTAGTCTACTTTCAAAATACTTAAAATAGCGTCAGGCGCAAGTTCCACCCCTTGCGGCTCTGTAAACAGATCTGTATATATTAATTCAATATCAGCATAATGTTTATACCCTCCACAGCAATCTATTACATCACGATTCGTCGCAAGTAACAGGCCAATATCTTTTGGTTGCCACCCGGGAATTTCACCACCAACAAATTCCACGGTTAGGATTGTTTCACTTGATGAAAGATAGGTTAATTTCCCAGTTTCTATGGACAAAAATACCTTAATCAGACCCCGTTCTACCGCAGCGGATTGTAGCCAGATCTTTTCATCTCGGGGGAGTGACCCACCAGTTGGCACACGCGAAGTTATTTTCGGAAGGATACGTTCATAAACCGCAATTTTCTCATTCAATTCACTAACCGCGTTTATGTATTCATATTCAAGACGAGGCACTTTGCTGACTACTACTTCATTGTAATAGATGGTGCCCCCAAATGATCCCAGCAGTAGCAGCGCAGTGAGGAATGATATGATCTGTTCATTTGACCAATGAAGATTAAACTTAAATTTTCGTGTAGAATTTTGTTTATGAAAAAAAGAAATATTCTTCTTTCCTGGAAAACGAAACCCAATCCTTTTCTTTCTTACCAGTTTTTCTGGTTCCGGTTCATCGGCATCCTCTGCCGGAAAAACATTATCCACAGTGGTAGGTTTCTGTGCGGTTTTGTCCACGGGTTCATCTTCTATTGGCGGTGCGATACTTTCATGTTCATGATACAAACGGTCTACTACTCCAAGAGGCTCAAACATGTTCAAGCCTAGATTGATATTGGGATGGGTGATCATGGTTGATAAAACGATTTTATGGTCAAGTTTCAGGTCAGATTCTATTTTGACATCATCCATACGTACACCGGCAAACAATCTAGGTTGTTGCGGCTTGAATCTTTCCCAATGTTTACTTCTGGCTGCGGACAAATCATCAAGACATATTGTCCAGGGCGGTTTATTTCGCATCGTGAATTTTGCGTTCAGCAATTGTTGTAAAGCGCTTTTATTACCGAAGGAATTGATACACTTCAGGCCACTTTTCCCATAGGTTACCGTACCGCCATTGATATTATCCCTATCCATATGAAATACATCGTAATGGGAACCAGTCAACTTAATGGTCATGATTGGCAGCTTCCCTAGCGCGGACAGTACCATCGATTCGGTGCCCAGCCATACCGGTGAACCGGAGAACGTCTTTAAAATCTTTTTTATGGCTTGGATAAGAAAATCATGCACGTAGATAATGTGTCCCTGGCGCCTGTCATTGTATAATTCAATAAATGCCTTAAACGTTTCTGCTGTTGATCCCCAGCGTTTATCTTTCTTCCATTCTACCAGGGTCATTATATCTGCATCAGACATATCCTGCTCAGTTTGAAATGCTTCATGATATACAAGGGCATCTGTCAAAGATATAAGGATCTCATTACCTGTGATAAATACCTTATCATTGGCTTCCTGAATACCATTTATTAAATGATTGACCGCAAGTTCTTCGCGACTAAGATCTTCCACAAGCGAACCCTGGAGATCAACCGCTGTTATGTTGACTAATAAAGGACTGCTGTGTACCCGTGAATAATGGGCAAGTGATATCTGAGTGTCAGATATATAAAGGGCGATCACGCCAGTAGGTCACTGGTCCCAACTGCGCGATCCATCTTCAATATAGCCATGATTACGAGTCTTGAATGAGAATAAAAGATATCTTCCTTCGCTATAAATGCCTTCTATAGGACTGGCAATCCGTAATACCTCGCCTTCATCTTTTAGATTGACCGCTATTTTTTCTCCGGTTAGGGGACAGTAAAAGTTCGAAGAATCGGGCATGTAACTATCATAATACGATACCACTTCAGATCGCTGTTTCTTCTCAAAGCCAAGATCAGCAATAAACCCTTCTTCGATCAAAATGGTGGACAAATCTTTCTTTGTGACAAAGCTGGTATCATTTCGGTTCATTTCTTCAGAAAATGTCACTACTGTATGAATGGTATCAATGAGCGTATCACGGCGTGTCTTATGAATACCAAATGTTGTATCGAATTCTACGTCATATCCTTCCGGTACCAATACGTTCACACTTTCCCCCGCTAATTCAAAGGTGCGTTCACCTAAATAGGTGGAATCGGCCATAACAGAATCACGGACTGCATTCACAACATTCATAGCCCAAAGTCCATTTTCATCATAGTCATCAGTCAAGATTTTATAAAAATATTCCACGTCATGTACAGTCTGGATATTAAATCTCGCATCCTCCGTAACCCTTGCTTCTTCGACCCAGATGGCACTTGGCACATATATAGTGATGATCATGAATAAAAATGCTATTACAATGAATAGTTCTATCAGGTCTGAGTACAGTTTCCTCTTGATCAAATCCATTGTAGTAAAATTCCTTAGTTCAATATTATGTGCGTTTTAACCTAATCGAGTGTTTTACTGCCAATCCCCTTGACATTCTTAAATTCCTCAATTGTGTTAAATCTACAAAAATCAGCTCTGTAGCGCATGATTCGCTCTGCAGTCACCGGCCCAATTGATGGTAATTTGACCAATTTCACCTTTCCCGGCCATATTAATATTAACCAAAATTTGGGACGATTCTTTGCTCTTTTCTACTGAGAATTCTGCGACATCAGTGTACGGTGTCATTGACAAACTGGAATAATCTAATAGTCCAGAATTTGCGTCCGCTTTAAATACCGCTGCCTGCTCTACCTCTTTTGGTATGGATCCAGGTTCCAGCAATGTATTTTTATACACCGTTACTAATACGCCAAGTGTCAATACGGCTAATAATAACTTCAATACTAATTTTTCCTGTTTTTTTTACCAACTGCACTAGATTTTTATTTTTTGGAATATATTTTTTGGCACACCGTCTACGACAGCCAGATCCTCAAATAATTTCCGCGTATTTTTTGATAGTTTTTTTGGTGTTTCAATATGAATTCTCACTAATTGGTCTCCCCTGCTCGATCGACGGACACGAGGAAATCCCTTGCTCCGCATTCGTAAAATCTGTCCCGCTTGAATACCCGCGGGTATTTTTAGCTTTGCTTTCCCATCTAAGGTTGGTACTTCTAATGTTAATCCAAGAGCTGCTTGCGAAAAAGTAATATGCGCTTCAATGAAAACATCATCACCATTCCGTATAAAATAATCGTGATCTTTTTCCTCAAACAATACGTTGAGGTCACCGGTCACACCATTGCTATCTTCATTGCCCTGCCCATCAACTGTCATGTAATTCCCTTCTTCAACGCCAGCAGGTATCTTAATTTTAATTGTTTCTTCTTTCTTAATCATTCCATCAGGGCCGGCACCACTTGGCCGATTACCTACTATCTTTCCAGATCCATGACAGTAAGGACACGTCGACGAAGAGCGCATTTGACCCAGTATTGTGTTTGATATCTGCGAAACCTGGCCGTGTCCGTGACAAGTGGTACAATTCGTAAATTTTGTTCCCGGTGCTACTACAGATCGCTTGATCTTAATCGTTTTTTCCACGCCGCTGGCAATGTCTTCTAGGTTTAATTGTATCCGTATACGTATATCCTTTCCACGCTGTTGACCGCCGCTCCGTCTGCTACCTCCAAAAAAACTGCTGAATCTATCATCACCCCCAAAAATATTCCCAAATTGGCTGAAAATATCATCCATGGACATATGTACACCACCGCCAAACCCACTGCCTTGCTGTCCCATGCCCACACCAGCATGACCAAACTGATCATATTGCGCCCGTTTATTACTATCACTCAACACACCATACGCTTCAGCGGCTTCCTTGAATGTTTTTTCCGCTTCCTTATCATCCGGGTTTTTATCAGGATGATACTTCAGTGCAATTTTACGGTAAGCCCGCTTGAGTTCAACGCTGGAAGCATCACGATTCACACCAAGAATTTCATAAAAATCTTTCATGTTTTATTTACCACTACTTTGGCGTGACGGATAACACGATCCCTGTACTTGTATCCTTTTTCAAAGACTTCAATAATCTCATTATCATTTTTTTCTTCTTCCTGCCGTACCATTAATGCATCGTGCAATTTTGAATCGAGTAAATCGCCAACTTCACCAAAAGAAGCAACATCTAGGTCCAAAAATATTTTTTCAACCTTGGATTGAATAAGTGCCATACCTTCTTTTAAACTTTGATCAAGAGCGTCATTGTTCTCTACAGCAGCGTAAAGTCTTTCAAGATCATCTACAACACTGATCATAGCCTTGATAACATCCTTACCTTCATACCGAATCAGATCTATGATCTCTTTTTCTTTCCTTTTTCGAAAATTTTCAAATTCTGCTTTCAAACGCAGTTGCTTATCCTCCACATTTGTAAGTTGCTTGGTTAATTCTTCGATAACGAGTTTATCCTTATTAATCTTTGCAGCAGGTTTAGCACCTTTTTTTACAGGTACTTTTTCTTTCTCACGTATTTTCTTCTTCTTTTTATCTTCTTTAGGATACATTGTCTATAATTTCTGTGAAATTTGTTAATATTGTTTTTATTTGTTCGTACGGCAGCCGTGTTGGTCCCAATATTGCCATTTGACCGCGAATATTTTCATTACTAAAGGGATTTGTCACTATTGAACAACCAGTAAAATTGGAATCACCCATTTCCTTTCCGATCAGAATATTTTCACTATCAGCTATCAAATATTTATCAAAATATCCCTCCAGGGATTCTTCATTGAACAAGGCCATCAAGGTCTGCAATTTATCTATTTCATGAAATTCGGGATAATCTAATAATTGTGAAAATGATGACGTATAGATCAATTTATCACCAGAAATAACAAAATGTTTATCGGAATTTTGAATCAACACCTGCACAATCTCATGATCATATACATCTGTTTCCCGCATCCGATCCAGTATCGTATCCTGAATTTCATCTAAAGACAGTCCCAGCAATCTATCCTTTAGTGCTTGATTAATGATTTCAAGGTCCGAGTCTTTTATAGCAAGATCAAGATTTAGCACAACGGATCGTATGAAACCAGACTTTAAGGCCAATACTACCATGATTCGATCCGACGCCATTTGTACCAGCTCAATATCCGTTAAAATGCTTCTTTGTTGATGAGAAACCATAACTACGCCAAAAAGGTGGCTGATCTTACCAAGCATTAATGCGGTTGCTTGAAGCAAGTCTTCGAGATTATCTGCCACTGCAGATAAACTATTTGAAACATTATCATATTCATCGATCATACTGGTATTATCCTGGATAAGTGTATCCACATAGTACCTGTAGCCACTATCAGTAGGTAATCTTCCCGAAGAGGTATGCATATGTTTCAGCAGGCCTTTTTTCTCCAAAGCTGCCAGTGTATTTCGAATTGTAGCTGGACTGATTGAATGAAAATAGTATTGGTACAATTTTTGCGAGCTGATTGGTAGGCCAGAAGATATGAAATCCTCAATGGTTGTTTTAAGAATCAAATTTTCTCTATCATTCAGTTGCATCATTTTTTATTTAATTATATCTAAGAAAATTAGATAATTATCTGTGAATTTTTCAACAAAGCAACCACACTTCAGAAATTACGGTAGGAAGCGTGTCACTGCAAGCAAGCTACCAATAAAACTTATAGATATTCCAATAAACAACATCCATGATAATGCCGCCGGGTCCATACGTATTGTCATCGTACTAAATTGGGTCAAGAAATTATTGCCTATCTGTAAACATACTGTTAGTACCAGGAATGCAATCAATGATCCAATAAAACCTTGCAGAATTCCTTCGATTAAAAATGGTACTTTGACAAATGTATTAGTTGCGCCTATTAAATGTAAATCCTGAACTAGATCTTTCTTAGCATAGATCGTTAATTTTATTGTGTTTAATATGATACTAATTGTGATAAGGATTATGCCAAATGATACCATTGAGAATATTTTTGTAAATCGACTATGGAATGCTTCAATGCGCTGAATAAGTTTTCCTTGATGATCTATATTATCAATGCCTGGAAAACTCTCAATGCGAGTGACAATTGGCATGATATCTAATTCAAAATTACCAGTTCTATTCAAATTAACTACGCAACTCATTGGCAGGGGATTACGTTGAATGTAATCCAAAATATTCTCACCAAACTGTTTCTCAAATATTTTTGTAGCGCTTTCCTTATCGATAAATGTTGTATTCCTAACACCGGATAAAGATTCAATTTTCTCGACCACTTCTAGCGCTTTTTCCTTGGCCAAATCAGCTTCGAAAAATACTTCGATTTTATACTTAGAACGTAAATAATAAATCAATTTATTCGTATTCTTGCCGATAATAAACAATGAGCCAATAATAATCATGGTCAGAAAAACTGAAAATACAGCAGCAAATACAGTCAATTTATGTCGTATTAGATTGCGAAAACCTTCGGCAAAAAGAAATAATGCACGGTCGAGCATTAGTTTTTCCGCAAAAGACCCTGTTGAATTTCCATAATTCTATGCCCGCGCCCTTTTATTAGGTTATAGTTATGGGATGCCATCAAGACTGCGGTTCCTTCATGATTAACGGCTTCTAATAGTTTCAGCAGTTCGAAAGATGTAATTGGGTCAAGATTTCCAGTGGGTTCATCTGCCAGGATGATTTCAGGATCTTTTACCAACGCTCGTGCTATACAGGCACGTTGTTGTTCTCCGCCAGATAATTCATCTGGCGCATGATTTTCTTTTCCTACAAGTCCAACCTGATCGATAATATTTTCCACACGATCCACTATTTCACTATGTCTTGCCCCAATAACATAAAGTGGTAGCGCTATATTTTCATATAAATTCCGGTCACGTAGTAAATGATAGTTTTGGAATATCATCCCGACACTGCGACGCAAAAAGGGGATTTTTCGCTTTTTAATTTTGTCGGATCGAAATCTTCCTGTCGTAACCACACCACTTTGCGGGAACAAGGCCATGTAGATTAATTTCATAATTGTGGTTTTTCCTGACCCGGTTGGACCAATTAAAAATGCGAATTCAGCATCATCTATAGTAAAGTTGACATTCTTCACTCCGTAACCTTTTTCATAGGAATAGGTCACATTTTCCATCTGAATCATATGTTAAATCTAAGATTTGTGTTAGCGCTTGTCCATGAATACATAATTGAATTCACGATTTAAAACATCTGGAAAATAAATATACCATAACCTAGTAAAAGCAAAAGCGCCGTTCCTCGATGGATAGGCTGGGGCATAAGACTAATGGGGACCAAAACCAATCCATAAACAACCATATATGGAATTTCAAAGTGTATGATTTCTACAGGCGATTCTAGTGGACTTATCATTGAAACAAGTCCAATTACTGATAGCAAGTTAAATAAATTGGAACCAATGATATTACCGATCGATATAGCACTTTCCTTTCGAAATGCAGCAATGACCGAAGTTGCAAGTTCAGGTAAGGAAGTACCCAGGGCAACAATAGTCATGCCAATTACTACTTCGCTTATACCAAAATAACGTGCAATATCGATCGCACCAGTAATAAATATATTTGCACCAAAAGAAAGCGATAGGATTCCTAACAGGATCAGTAATAATGATTTTGATAAAGGTACGTTTGGGCTTATTTGATCAATTTCAGGATCCTTTTTCTTTGCGGGATGTGTAATAGCAAACCAGGTATATGCTATTATACAAACGAACAGAATCAGCCCCTCCATGCGGATTATTTCACCATCCATGCAAAAGTAGGTAAAAAGCAAACATACAATCATGTAAATACCCAGGTCTATTTTTACCTGGGTGAATTTTATCGTTAGGGGAAAGACAAGCGAACTTAAGCCCAGGACCAGCCCAACATTGGCAATATTTGATCCGATAACATTACCAACTGCGATAGTAGGTGACCCTTCAAGTGCCGCCGCAAGGCTAATGACCAATTCAGGTAATGACGTACCAAATGCAACCACCGTTAAACCAATCACTATGGTTGATAAACCAAAATATTTTGCTAATTGACTGCCACCTTTTATAATCCAATCGGCGCCATAGAACAACACGACGCTGCCGATAATTAAGTAGGTAAATGCGATGCTCACAAAAGCACTGAAAAATTATCACATATCACTTATAAATACCGTGGTCATTTATATATTCCCATACCGGCTGGGTTACCATGTAGCGAATTGTTTTATTTTCTTGCCATCGCGATCGGATCGTTGAGGAAGATATTTCAAATCGTGGAATACTGGCAAATCGCACCTTACGTAATATCCAATTTGATATATCACTTGGACGAAACCCTGGCCTTATAGCAACAATAACTTGACATTCGTCAAGTATTTCCCTTGGCTCTTTCCAGGTATGAAAAGTCTGCAGTGAGTCACTACCTATCAAATAGTACAATTCCCTAGAATCATAATCTTGATCACTTTTGTACTCCCTGACTGTATCTATTGTATAGCTGGTGCCGCCTCGTTGAATTTCAAGATCACTAATCTCAAAATTTGGATTACTGGTAACACCCATTCTTAACATTGCCAGACGATCTTTTATATCGGTAATATTATTTTTTTGTGGAGTGTTAAATGTCGGAATAAAAACAATATTATCAAAATTTTCAGCTTCAAAAATTGTCTGAGCAACGAGCAGATGCCCAATATGCGGTGGATCGAATGTGCCACCAAACAAACAGATCTTTTTTCGCCTAGACATTTAATCGGGATTCTTTATTATTTGAATATAGCTTAATGCATCCTGCCGTAGATCAGTCGAAATTATTTGACTCTCGTGTTCAGCGTAGTATTGTTCCGCTTCTTTCTTTTTTTTCATTTTGCTATAGCAGCGTATAATGCCAACATGACCCTTTTCCATTATATCTGTATCATAGTAATTATCGATTAAACCCTCAAAAGCCATAATTGCCGATTGATATTCTTCCATTTTTATGTAAAGAACACCGGTCGCATATTCCTTCCTGGCCAATTTATTGCGCAATTCATCAATCAGTCCCTTCGCTTCTTCTCTGTATTCTGAATTCGAATAATCATCAAGTAGCTCCTGTAGTTTATTCAATGCTTTTTCTGTATGGGTCTGATCTTTATAGTATTTAGGAGATTCCTTCACATAACTTTGACACACTCGCCAGCGGGCCTTTTCTACATACGGACTAAATCCCATACGCCTAATGAGTCGGTCATATTCAGCAATCGCTAAAAGATATTCTTTATTCAAATAATATGATTCCGCCAAGTAAAATTGCGCATCATCACCAAGGTCAGTATGAGTACCTCTAATCACCAGATTGTTAAATTCCTCCTGGGCACGCAAATACTTCTTCTTATCAAGGAACTTCTTCGCCCGTTCAAATTGTACTTCAATATCCTCTTCCTGTTGTGATTGAAAGGATGCACATCCCCAAAAAATATTTAAGGTGATAAAAATAAGATATAGATAATATTTTCTTACCAATGTAGTGATACCGCAATCCCTCCAACGCCGTATTTCGCATGTTGATCATATAATAATCCTAAATTGGTTTTAACTTTTTGTTCTTTTTTTGGTCTATTTTTAATTTGCGTAGACCAAACAGATTCCAAGGCGCTGATAACATGGTTGAACATGATCGCACTCACAGCATATTTTGCCATATTCAAGTAATCATTTGAACGTGCCCTTTGACCAACATAATCCTCTTTATTGGGAGTAGAAATAATTATCTCCGTACTATCGCCCACATCCTTCTCTACTTCAAACCATAGTTGGTTATTTGCAGGGCCATAACAATCAGTCCAACCACCGATAAATTGATCATATTTCCCAATATTTTCGTAGAAATCTCTATCTCTAAGTACGTTTACTTCGCCCGTATAAACCCAATGAGCATTATTCTCTAATGAATCAGAAGAAACGTAGTTCCCGTATTGCTCAGCCAGGCTGCCTGATAAAACCAGGATTAGTTTATGAGTACCATTTATATGTACGTCAGCATAGTTCCCTATGGGTGTATTCAAAGTATTAAATACCCAGGTTTCTAAATCCCAGTTCTGATCTGCGAATAATTCATATTGTAATCGAATATCCTCAGCTTTTTTTTTCCATTGTAATCCACTGAAAATAGAAGCCGCTTCAATACCTGCGAATAGCCCGATTTTCCATGACGGTGATTTGTTGTACCATTGACCGGCACCAGGAAGAATTAAGGAATAAAGCATTGGCCGCGCTGGATAAACAACTAGAGAATCCTCTTGCTTAACCATTTCTGGTACAGCAGGCAACGAATCTTGATTGAGGAAAAAGAAATTTGTTGAGAGCACTGGTTGAAATCGGCTTTCAAGGTTGTACAAATCATTAGCACCTAAGTGACTGGTCACTGCAAAAATGATTAATAAATACCTCATGTTATCAAAATCCGAATAAGATAGTCAGGTAAAACCGTTGTTCCTGACCATAAGTTACACTTTTATTATTTATTTGTCGCTGGAATGTATCCAATCCTCGGTGTAATTCTAATCCAATAGCGGTTGGGAAATTATAAAAGGAAAACCCATTAATTCGCCACTGAATTCCCACCGAACGCAACCAGTTTGGATCATCAATGCTCTGGCTCCAGGCATCACCAATTTGTCCGATAAAGCCTAGCGTGCTGTTTTGCATAATAAACCAACCTAATGGTATATGTTTTTCACGGAAAACTGGTACTCGTAGCGTCCCTGTTGCAATAGCGATGGACTTTCCTTCAATACTGTAAAAAGGATACCCCTTCAAACCATTTATTCCACCAGCGAAAAAATGAAAAAAAGAATCCGCTTCTACATTACTGATGGTCCCAGCAATTGACTCTAGACTAATTGTCATACGGTTATTAGTAGGAATGGTAAAGAACAAAGAACTTGATTGCTGCATTCGCCAAAGATCATTATTCGCCCAAATCTCTACTAATGTTCCTGCATCAGAAAGGTCCAACCCTTCAATAAACCTATTTTTTTCATAGGTAATATCTACATCCAACTTAAATCCTTTTGAAGGATTAATATCGCTATCCATTAAGCGTTTGATACCATTAACTGATAATCTGACACCAGAAATAAGTCCTTTGTAATAATCATAGGCCAGGCCTGCTTCCAATCCTTGGATACCCTCCACGGTCTCTTTGATAAATGCTCTATATTGTTGCCAAGAAGAAAATAATTCCAGTTTTCCTAGACCTAACAAAGGAAATCGCAACCCACCATCAAATTGAATCAGACGAAAACGTAGACGATCATCCAACGGATATACAGAAAACTGATTTTTTTCCTGGATATTCCTGGTTAAATAAAATACCTCAGCGAATAGAGTTGGATATAATCGCCGAAATTCAAAAATAAAAAACAGGTCCAAATCTTTTGCTGTATTCATGGAAGCACCGCCAAAAAGGCTTAAACGATCAAGGATTTCATTTGAAAAGAAATACCAACCCAACTTGATCGTTTGATAATCACCCATTATTTTTGGACTCACGAACATGGTTGTAAAATCATCCTCATACGATTTTGCAGGTAGATCAACCTGTTCAATAATCGGATCCGCAAGTCCTGAATTTCGTTGCCAGTAACCAGGGCCATAGCCTACAGTTTTTTGGTCCACGAAAGCAATACTATCCAGGACAGCTATTTTATATGATCCATTCTTATAAAGAGAATACACTACCTGACCGAAAGCATTTACAGCAGGCATAAACGCACCGCCCATTACATTCGTGATATATCCGCCAGTCATAGTTTTTTCATCAATTACAAATAGGTTGAAAACGCCGGATCGGTCATCTGCATAAATAAGCCGTCCTGCTGAGATATTGATATCCCTTTCATCCCATTCCCGATTCGCAAAAATAAGACCAAGCGTCGAATCAGCTAGCGAAAGATATGCAATATCACGAAAGTGATTTCTGGTAACATCAAATAATATTCTATTCTTTTCCTCATCGTAAGCCAAACTGCTAAGCATCCTGCGATCTTCAAAATTTGTAAGTCGTTGTGTTTTACGGGATGTGAGATCGATACGATAAATATTCTGCCCTCCATCTTGCGTTGCCAGATATATGAGCGTACTATCCATGGGGATGAAATATGGAGAAAAAGCTCGGGCATCTTTTGTCAAGCGCGTTTCTTGCTCTGTATTTAAGTCATATTCGTATAAGTCAAAGTATTTAGACCCTTGCTTATTAGGATATTTTGCTTTTTTCGCATAATATAAGGTTGACCCATTATTATTCCATGTTGGGGCCGAAACAACACCAGATTGGATATTCTCAGCACTATTGGCTTCCAAATCATATATAAAAAGATCCGTCTGCCCAAAAAAATCATTTTCCTCATTTGAAAGATAGGCAATATGTTTTCCATTCGGTGACCATACGGGATGAAGATTGGCCGTTCCCTTTCCTGCAATTATCCTACCCTGCACTTCAGTAGACCGCATGGATTGTGTTAAAAGATCATACCCGTTTTCCAGGCTTTTTTTGTAAAGATCATATAATTCATTTCCAGAGATCCCGATTGATTTTTCAATAGCACTACTTACCGAGAACTGCAGTGGCGATGAAAGTGCCAATATGATTTCTTTTAATTTATCAGCCCCATAGGATAGCGCAATAAAACGGCAAAACTTATATCCGGCGTTATAGGTGGACTCATTACCAATTCCACTCTTCCCAAACGTGTTCATTTCGGTAAGAGTTAATAAGTTATTATTCATTACTCTATCGCGCAGGATCATATCTCGGTGTGTATCCCAATTATCCCAGTCAGCTCCCTCATACATGTATTGAGCAGTACCTTCGGCCAACCACGGCGGAACACTAGTACCGGGGATAGCATAGCTCACCATCGTATTCGGATAACCATATAACACATCCTTCCGTTTTTCATCTTCGTATCCGATCCACTGCAGGTAGGCTCCAGGAAAACGCAGTCCTGCTTTCATTGATCTTTGCATCGAAACGATATGGGTGTATTCATGGGTGATGACATTTTGTAACCAGCGATGGCTGCCCCGCAACTCAAAATCCATAGGAGTTGCCCAAATAAGTATTTTATTATCGTAGTAGTAAGCCGCCCCATTGGATATGTCATCCGTATCAAGAAAAACAATATCCGTTTTCTCCGCTGGCTCGTATTCATAAAGTTGGGTAACAAATGGGTAGATTTTTTCAGCAACAAATGCACCCTCTCTAGCAGTGCCTTCGCTACCCTCATAAAAATGGATTTGAAAATGATCAGTTTCGAAAGTCTTCCAGTCTATTTCAGGGTGATTATAATAATCCTGACTAATCAATAGACCCGACAACAGTAGATAGAATGGTATTACCCGTAAAAAAACCATTAGTGTATAACTGCGACTTTCAAAACTTTTGTTTCAGATTGATCGCCACTCCAAGCGGTTACATTCGCAAAATAAACGCCTGATTCAATATCTCTCACACGCCAACTTTCTTCCTCAATTGCACCTTTTAAAGGTCCCTCAAAATTAATCTGTCTGATAAAATATCCTGCTAAATCATAGATCATAATTTCAATCCGCTCAGCTGATTCTACAGCAACACGGAAATAAACATAATCATCATAGACTGGGTTGGGATAAGCATACGTCTTATCTTTATCGATCAATACAGAGTCAGAAATGCGCTTAGGAATATTCAATTGAAGAGTTCGCGTGTTGCCAAAGTCATGGTGGGTTGACGTCCATTCATTGCCATGATTTTCGCTGACCTCATCAAAAGCCCAAATGGCCGATGAGGTGACAATGGCATTCCGACCATCATAATCACTCAAGCATACAAGGTCACCATAATCCGTTAAACGATATTCAACCTGCCCCTGCCAATTAATGACTATTATTTCTCTATTAGCATTCTGAACTACAATTTCGGGATGGTCATCGCCATATAAATGTTTTATTAACACTGTTTGTTGACCACGAGGATAATGATATAAAGGAAAACCTGAGATAGTGAATCCATTCATATGTTTTGCCTCTAATGTTCCATAAAAGTTTGATGTGTCTACTAATTGGTAGTCTATATACAAATATTCAGCTTCACCATCGAGGTTTAGATCAGATGCAGATGCCCAAGGTCTACTATTAAGTGAATCAACCGTTCCATCATCATTTATAACCACCGTTTGTAATTGATAAATAGCATCAGTAATGAAAACCGGTGAACCTGTTGAATTGCTCATAACTAGGACATTATTGGATGCAATTATGGTATCCTGTACCCATTGAAATGTTTGCTCATCTGCTTGCCATTGAAAAAACAATATTTTGGTGTTAGACCCCTCAGAGACTTCATTAATAGCCAAGTACAAAACTTGGTCGATATATACAACCGACCAATCGTATACTGCGCCAACTGGTTGATAAAAATGATTTCTTATAGTTATGTCACTTTCCTGGGCTACCCATATAGAATCCTGACATCCTACTATTTCCTGAACACCATCATTATCGAAATCATAGACTAACCCAATGTGAAGGGAAGTATCTGGAAAACCATCCGCCAGTAATGAACTGGATATGGTGAAGCTCATCGTATCTGCTTGAACGCTAATATCGCCAATAGTGATAAACGTTGATGCGCCTTCATTGGATACGGTACTTGGATAAGTGAACGTACCAAATTCAGGTGCAAGCCCATCCATGCTTGGATTAGCACGTTCATATTCTGGATTCCCCTTGTACCATAAATCACCGAAATATCCCGCTGATGGATCAGAAAAAAGAAAAATTGAGGGAAAACCAATATCCTGGGCACCATCCGCTTCTTCCAAATCCACTCCTCTATCAGCACGATCACCATTTACAAGGTAATTATCAAGGCCACTAGAAATTATATTTTCATCTATATGCCAGATCAATAGACCGGATGCCGGTAATCCCAAGTCATAATCCGGGATTGCAGTAACCACCCCATTCTCATCCTTTTCAACCGCAACTGAATCAAAAAGAACTTCAACAAAAGGCGGGTATCGTTCAGTATTCTCATAGATAAGATAGCGGGTCGAATCAATGTACATATTTCCTCGATACCAGTTCGTTCTATTCTCAATTAGAAAATATTCAGTTTCATTGATTGGGATTTGCACCAAATTATCCTCTGATCTACTCGGCAAATTGATCATTTTAGATGGCATAGCTATCAATGGTAATTCCCAGCCTGCAAATTTCCGACTCCATGCATCGGGTGGAGCTGGGATTAGTCCCCGTCCATTATTTGACCCTTGATCCATAAGACCAAAAATTCCGACGCCACTCTGCCCTGAATTCGTATCCCATAGAGGTGGTAACCCAATAGCAAAACCCAACATTAATGCAAATGTACCCGTTAGCCCATATTGGTAGTCACATGGTTCCTCAGCATCGAGGAAAATATTTTCCGACTCTTGATAAAATAAATGATTTTGTGTTTCCGGTAAAATGATACCCTGATTTATTGTAGCTGTACCAAATTGTAGCATTCCACCGACATATTCCTGCAACATATCACCATCAATAAATGTTGAAGGTATATCCTCTGGAGTAGGGTCTAAAAATGGTAAGGAAAAATCTTGGCCTATGCCAGCATGAAAAACCACAACGTGATCATAATTTGAAAAATCAATCTCATCATCATTGTATGCTGTCTCTATAGCATCGCGAAATAATTCAGTTACTCGTTGATCATGCAGTTCAGTCTGATTATAGGGATGATAATAATCCATCTTTTTGGGCAATACATAACTATTTTCATCAGAAAGTGGAAATACAATAGACTGATCAAGGTCCAAGCTAAATTTCCCATAAGAAACTGAGCGATAATAATTATTTACAGCTACTAACTGAGACTCGAAATAGGACCGATCGTGAGGTACAGGATCGATTGTGTACCTTCCGCAAGTATCAATAGGAGCATCTAGCAGGAATGAACCATTTCCTGTTGTTCCTGGAGAATCATCCTCCAAAAATGATACCCTAATTGCAGCAATACGAACAGAGCCATTTATTCCTGCAAAACAGGGATAAAGTGAAGCACAAATTGTCAGGATAATTACAATCCTACGCATTTATAATTTTTTTATTTTTCGCGGAGTAGTTTAAAATTCGATATTTAGAGAAAAGCGCATGGTATTTGCTAGTGGATGGCCTGGTTCGCCTGATGTATATCCAAAATCGAAACCGTAGCCCGAGAATCGCAGACCAACGCCAAAGGTTGGATTACTTATCTTCCCAGTTTTATCATAAAGATAACCCATCCGCAAAGCAAAGTAACTAGAATACCAGTATTCCATACCAATATTGTGGACAAGCTTATCGAGTTCATTTTGAATTGTCCTGGCAGAGCCACTGCCCACTTCCTTTTGCCCAAATTCATTATATTTTCCCCAAGCTGCGTCACCAGGAGCAGCGTCGGTTGGTTCCATTTCTGCCTCATCTGGGTCTATGTCACCATTTCCATTTATATCATTCCAGCGGAATCCGCCTATCTGTCGGTCAGGATCATTACCAGGGGTAGCCAAATCAATATCTCCGCCTAGTAACCAGTCATCAACCCAAGAGGTGAAAATAGCCAAATAAATTGGATCAGTATGCTCTGTCTCCTGCTGGCCATCCTTATTGAAATCAGCATTTTTATCCGATTGATGACCATCTTCATCAAATCCACCGATATAACCATCGCCATCCCAGTCCATTGCCGGGTAGGATGATACCAGCAATTTATCTACATCATATACAACGTTAAGTTTGTTAAACTCGGAATTAACAATGGCATAGTTAAATCCTAAAGTTAGATTAGTAGGCTGTGGATCGGCTTGTGCAGGGTCGATAAAAGAAACTTTTGGGCCTATATTGGTAACAGTCAACCCCAAATTCAGACGGGGCGTAAGGAATTCTTTACGAAGATAACCAATATCAAAACCAAAATCAGTGGAGGTGCCCTTACCTTGTTCATTACCTGCACCTAGTTCAACCAAATGCTGATAAGATATTTTCGCGTTAATGCCTAAGGATGAATTCTGTGAGAGCAATGCACTATAGGAAATGGTTGCTGCCATCATATAACTGGTAAATTTACCAAGATAATCATCCGGAGTCTCCCCCATACGTATCTGCTCACCAAGATTAAGGTAAATAATATGTCCGCCTAATGTACCCAAATATGGAAAATGACGGCGAAAAGCAAGAAATTCATAATAGAGATCATCGGCTAAATTAGGAAGCCAGTTTACGTGCATTATAGCCATTTCGGATCCTTCAAGAAATGCTAGACCAGCAGGATTCCAATAGCTGGCGTAAACATCGTTGGCTACTGCGACTTGTGCTTCACCCATTCCACCAGCGCGCGCCCCAGGTGAGATCAGTAAAAATATTGCCCCCGCTTCACTTTGTGCAGTGAGTGGGTTTATACTTGTCAAAAGGATAAGCGTACATATCGTCGCTAATCGTTTCATTATTATTCTCCCGGCCTCAGGACATCCCGAGGTCTGTTCTATTATTCTTAGCTATTAGCTTTTACGATCGATAGGAATATCCTTTTAACGCCGGCAAATATATCGAGGGGGCTGACCATCAGTCAAGATATGATTTTTAATGTGTGATTGTTCCCACATTTTCAAAAATATAGTATTATTATAAAACCTATTGCATTAATCGCAATAATCCTAACGACAAAATCGGTATATAAGTAATGGCTAGTACTACTATCAGACTTAACAAGAAAAAAGGTAATGTAGCCTTGTAAACCAACGGCATATCTTTATCAAATCTATAGGCGGATAGAAATAAATTCATTCCTACCGGCGGCGTTAGATATCCTAACTCCAAATTTGCAATAAAAATAACGGCTAGATGGACTGGATGAATATCGGGAAACAAAGTAAGTAGCGGTGTAATCAATGGCACGACTATGATAATTGCTGAAAAAATATCCATGAGACAGCCAACAACAAGTAGCAAAATATTCAATAACAGTAAAAAAACATATTTTGATGTGATGGTTTGCTGAACCCATTCCATTAATAACATCGGTATTTGTGCATCAACGATATAACTAGTAAGACCCATGGCTACGCCCAGTATAATTAGTACACCACCTATTAGTGTCGCACAATCGATAATTATTCGTGGTATTTCTTTCATTTGCAAATCTTTATAAACAAAGACTTCAACTATAAATATATAAATCACTACTACTGCGGCAGTTTCAACTAATGTAGCATACCCGCCAAATACCCCAAAAAGTATCAGTAGTGGAATAATGGCCTCCAAATAGCTATTCTTTAACTCTGCCCATATTTTCTTAAGATGAAACGGCTGCCGCTCGACGTGTTGAGAATAACCTTGAAATATTGAATAACCTGCGACCACAACTGATAATATTATTCCAGGAACTAGCCCTCCAATAAATAAATCTTTTATAGATACGTGAGCGGTAACACCATAAATAATTAAAGGCAGACTAGGTGGAAAAAGCAACCCTAAAGAACCGGCAAGTGTAATGAGACCCAATGAGAATTGCTCAGAATAACCTTCTTTACGAAGTAATGGAAAAAGTAATCCGCCCAAAGCCAATATCGTCACGCCCGACCCTCCGGTAAGGGCAGTAAAAAAACCGCATAATAACACGATAATCACTGGAGTACCCCCGGGCATCCAGCCAAATGCAGTTCTAAATAACTGCAGCATTCGTTCAGAAGCACGACTCTCGGCCAATATATATCCTGCTAAAGTAAATAATGGAATTGTTGGTAGTGATGGCGATACAACTATGCGGTAGGTTTCTGCAGATATTGCTGAAATCGGTATATAATCACTCCAGAAGAACAATACAGCCAAGCCGCCCAACCCTATAAATATTGGAGCACCAAAAATCATTGAGAATAGAATTAGGCCAACTGAACCCCACAAAAACAAACCATTATCTTGAAATGCATCCGTAAGACTAATGATAACAATAAATATTGTTATCATTAGCATAGTCGCCCTTAATAAATGATTTTTAGAACTTTTTAAAAATATCTGTGCAGCAATAAGTAGAAAGCCCAAGGGCATAATCGATTGGGCTACCCAGCGCAGTATACCTGGCGCTATATAGGTAGGATACTGGTATTCAACCATAACCAGATTTAGACTTCCCCAGAACAAGGCCAGAATAACAATAAATGAAATGTTCTTCGCTAACCATCTCCCCGGATGGAATATTTCATCTTGTTGAAATAATGGTTTTCTTA
>Ga0257107_1000188_pt1 | contig 23431 bp, 29 predicted proteins | sample LP_taG_2_FD_190178 | JGI IMG/M metagenome (GOLD analysis project Ga0257107, IMG submission 190178) | Marine microbial communities from Northeast Subartic Pacific Ocean, Canada - LP_J_2011_P26_500m | ecosystem: Environmental > Aquatic > Marine > Oceanic | place: Canada: Northeast Subartic Pacific...
AAATATAGTTCTAATGCTTTTTTGAAATATTCTAATTCTGTTAATTCAATAAACATACAACTACCATGTTTTTTATATTCGTGTTGCCAAAAACTAATTTCATCTTTTCCAATATCTCCTGGTAAATCCCAATAATCTCTCAATTCTTTAATAATAGGAGATAATTTATCAAAATCAAATTCTACATTTTTGCAAAATGATGGATAACTTCCATTAGCATAATTAGGCCATAACCCATGAATTGAAGCACCATAAACTATATCAGCATTTTTTAATAATGCTAAATAATAAAAATTTTCTTCTGATTGAGAAGATTTAAAAAATTGGGCTATTATTCTTTTAAATATATGATTCATATTATGATTTATATATTTAAATTTATATTTTTTTATTTAAAAAAAACTGGCAATTATTCCAGCAACTAATGCAATTATTGTTACAACAATTGAAGATTCTATCATTCTAATGTTATGAGATTCTAATTGAGCTATAATTTGGGTAATAAATGGGAATTGAGTTTTTGGAATATATTGTGCAACATTTACGGCTGCTAATATCGCATTTAAAATACCAGCAATTATTGCTGCTATAAAGGCTTTTCTAAGGGAAGAGACTAAAGACATTTTATTATTTATATATACTAATAAAATAAATTAATTTAACAATAAATAAAAATTGAATTTTTTATTATTAACGTAAATTAAATAGGTAGACGCCACAATGAATTTTTTTAAAAAACCAAAATATAAATTCTCCAAAAAAATTGGAGAAGGAGCTTATGGAACTGTATCCGCATATTATGATAAAAATGGGGGAAAAGTAGCTATTAAGGTAATAAAAGATTTAGATAATTGCTGTGATACAATTCGAATTTTAAGAGAAATAAAAATACTTAAATTTTGTACAAAATATAGTCATCCAAATGTTCTTAGTCTAATTGATATTTATTTAGATATTTATAAAAAAAATTTTAATACAATATCTATAATTACTGAAAAAGGAGATACAGATTTACGTGAATTGATGTATAAATATAAAAAAAATAATATTCAATTATCTGAAGAACATTACAAATTTATCTTATTTCAAATGCTATCAGGAATAAAGCATTTACATTCTGCAAATATTATACATCGTGATTTAAAACCAAGTAATATAATTATCAATAAAGATTCTACAATAAAAATTATTGATTTTGGCTTATCTCGTTCGTGTGATACCAATATGACAGAATATGTAGTAACAAGATGGTATAGAGCACCGGAAGTAGTTCTTTCACCAAAAGAATATGAATATAAAATGGATATTTGGGCAATTGGGTGTATAATGGCTGAACTTATTATAAAACAACCATTATTTAAATCTGATAATTATATACAATTAATAAAATTAATCATTAATATTCTTAATGTATCTGATGCACATTTATTAAAATACGAATTTGGATATAAAATTATGAAAAAAGAAAAGAAAGAAATAAAAAAAACTTTTTCTCAATATTTTAGAAAAAAAGAAGAAAAAAATTCTACTAATATTTATGAACCAATTTCTGATATACTTTTTGAATTAATTGAATCAATGTTGACATTTAATCATTTATTACGACCTAATAGTGAATGTATTCTTAATAATGAATATTTTGATCAATATCACTATAAGCTGGAAAAATATAAAAATCCACCTGTTCAATTTAAACTAGATATTGAACAAGAAAATGCGCTTATTGAAAGCGATAATATAATTGGCATCAAAAAATTAATATATAATCAAGTTCTTGATTTATAATTTAGTATTAAATTTTAATCGGGACTAGATAATTTAGTAAATTATCTAGCGTAGATTTATCCTACTTCTACATAATGGACAAGAAGGTGCTGTATATTGTCTAATTTTCGATACAATCCATGTATCTAAACACATATTATGAAAATCATTTGAACATACAGAACATCTAGTAACAATTCCGTGGTTTTCATATAATTGATTTAAACAAATTGAACACTTATCTTCATTTGTTTCATTTTGTTGAGATGAATTCAATATTGCAATACTAGCAATATGCCTTGTATTACTAATACGACGAATTGGTGATGGTAAATTTTGTCTATTATTATTTTGGTCAGGATTAATGAAAACACGCGGTCGTGAAATATGTAAATTAACTCTATTAGATGAACGTCTGAATCTTCTTTGAAAATTATTAAGTGAATTTTCATCTCGCCCCCCTGCTTCTTCGGATTCATTATTCCTATAAGAAGATGCCAATATATCAATAAATCGTCTTCTTCTACGGATAGAAGGTCTTCTAGAAGGTCTTCTAGAAGATGGACGAGGTTCTGAAGGAGGTTGAGGTTGATATCTGCTACTTCGCCTTCGTGAAGATGGTCGTCTAAGAAGAATTCTTCTTCTAGCAGGTGGTTGAGGACGAATTCTTCTTTGAGGACGCACTCTTCTAATATATGATGCTGACACTGAACGATATCGTTTTAAAAAAATATTTTCTAATTCATCATCTGTAAATTTGTTTTTATGAAGTATTCTATTTTTAATATTTACCTTAAAAAAGAAAAGTAAAATATAATATATATGTTCACAAAAAGTATTTCCATCATAATTATTACACGAACATGATGGAATGTTATTATCATTTTCATTAATATTTCTTTCAAAATTTACAATATTAGAATTTACTTTAAATTTAGATGGACCATCTTTTGTATAATTAAAAAATGTATTTAAAGATTTTTTAATTTTTTGCGATCGTTGTGTCATTTTTTAAAAATAGGATATAAATAAATCTTTATTAATTTTAATTAATTTTGATTTTGTGTTATTATTAATAAAATCATTTTTAATTTTAATTTTATATTTAATATTATATTTAATATTATTTTATACAATATTTGTAATTATTTCCGGACAACTATAATAAGTTCTTACTCCATAAATTTCATTGTAATATCTTAAATAACCAAAAAAATAAGCACAAAATATTCCAACTAAAGCACCAGCAACACAATCAACATCACTATGCCAATATTCAATTATTCGAGAGACCCCTACATATGTTGCTCCACAAACTGGTGCCCAGGCTAACATATAACATAAGGATGGAACATATGATAATTTTTGCCATAAAGGTAATAAAAACCAATAATTACCATTAAAATATTCTACTTCTTGAGGTCTTTCTTGATTTGGTAAAATCATGTTCTTTGATATACAATAATTGATAGATTTAGAACTTAATATTCCAAATAACCAAGTATACGTATATGCTATGGCAGTATGACCACTTACAAATGAATATCTTTCTTGTGGTCTATTAGTATCTACTAAAGCATAAGCATTTGGACGTGGTAACCCAGTTACGAATTTCAAAATATGAGTAAATAATGTAGTCATACCAGCAATGAATAGAATACAACGAACCATTACATCACACCATAATAATAAACTAGTGTTAATATATAAATTTGATTTAACTTTTTGTGGAATTAATTTATTTTTAAAAAATGGAATATTCCATACTAATAAATTAAATAAGAATAAAACAAAAAAAGGTGCTAAACCAATTAATGTAGCATCAAAAGAAGTTACCGATAATTTAACAAACGGATTTTGCCATAAAGGATTTCTATTTTCACCACAAATAAAATTACCTTCACTATCTACATCATATCCAGGCAAACATGTATTGTGATGAGGAATCCATTCTTCTAATAGAACAATAAAAATTAAAGAAATTGCGATAATTAGGATTATTACCCAATCAAGTAATGATGTCATATACCAGGTATTTTTTAAACAAATCATGTTTTTATAAATTACATTAAATCAATTTTATAATATATATAAATATTCATTGTAAATAAAAATAAAATTGAAATTTACAATACTAAAATAATAATAATAAATAAATAATTTAAATTAATTTAAATTAATATTAATTTTTGTAAAGTAAAATGAATACTAAACGTTTTCAAAGACCATCATCTATTTCTTCACAAGGAGTATATAGATATGAACAAAAAACAAACTATAATTCACAAAATAATGACTATAGTAATAAAAAATTTTTACAAAGAAAAAATAAATTTAATTCTTATGAAAAAAATTCCTTTTCTAATAAATTTTCAACTGACGTTTTGGTAACTAAACCTAAAGAAACATTAGTTGAAAAATTCCCTTCACTTTCTAGTAAAACACCTACAAAATCAATTGTTGAACCATCGGAACAAAAACAGGTAGATATTAAAAAAAATAATAATCCCTGGGGTAAAAAAAATGTTATTCAACATATCAAAAATTGTTATAAAAAACAAGATGACAAAAAAAAATTAGAAGCAGATAAGAGACAAAAAATTATTACAGAAGCAAATAAAAGACAAATTCAACAAAATGATAATGTATTTGTTTATAAATATAATAATAATTTTCAGAAAAATTATTATTATGATTCTGAAAATAATGGATATCAAACAGATAATAATAATGACAGTAATAACAATAACGATTACGATTATGATGACGAAGAAGAATATATGGGGTGGAGTAGTGAATAAATTATTTAACTTTAAATATTAAATTTCCAGTCTATTATTTATAATAAACTAAATAAAAATAATATTAATTTTAAATAACTTATAACTATTAGTACTATTAATCTTTAAATTATGGACTGGTTATGAAAAAGAAATAAAAATCGTTTTTTTTGATAGTTATATATAACATTCGAAATATTCGCTTCAATCACTCAGCACCATTTTCGAACTTTTTTCTTCTTCTTCTTCTTCTCGCATCAACGAGTCTTCTTTCTTCTCCATCTCCACGAAGATGGATCCGCCGACACTTGACATGTCAGGTATCGATGAACCCCAATTTCCGGATAATGTCCGATGGTTGGACGAATATTGCGGTTATCGCGATGCTGGATACTCTAATCTGGCAGCCGCCTTGCTTGTTTCTTTCCCGAGGCCAGCTACACTCCCCTGGAACACAACACGCCACTGTCCCATGTCGTGGGAACCGCGTGCCAGTGACCCAGCCCCTCGTATTTTCGAGGAATGGCAAGCTGACCGGGATTCCCAGATATTCGAGGACGAATATTACCGTCTTCGCGATGCTGGATACTCTGGTTATGATGCCGAGGCAGGAGCCTCAGCATTATTAGAGTCATACTGGCAAAACGATTGGTGAAATTTTCCGCATATCATTTTCATTTTCATTATTAATTTATTTTTATTTATTATTAACGGACTGGATATTTCTAGTTAATCATATAATACACCACATTCGACAAGTTCTTGACGTGTGTAGCGTTCTGTATGATTACCAACATACACTTCTAGTTTTTCTTTTTCATCATCATAATCTTCATTACTTTATTACATATCATATATTTATTAAAAAAATTAGGGGGATTGGATTTTAAAATTTCCAGTCCATTATTTATAATAAACTAAATAAAATTAATTTTTATAAAATTTGTTCCATCTTATTTGTAAATTTTTTTGCCTTTCTAAATAATTAAATGAAAAATCATCATATTCACTAACAATTCCTAAACATCTTTCTTTGTTATTATTATCATGTGTAATCTGACATAATGGAAAATCACACATTCTAAAATCATTTAATATATTAAAATTTGAATATGTTTCAAGATCGTAAAATTCTCTCATAGCAATTCCGCCATCACATTCTATAAAAAAGAATTGACCTATTTCTAAAGCCTGAAAGTAAATATTCCGAGGTGTATATAATATAATTGAATTTCGTTCTGAAATAAATGCATAATCTAAAAACCAGTTGCTACCTAAATAATGACATAAAATTTGATCTGTTTTGTATGAAACAACATTAGCATATTTTGCAATAATTTGACATAATTCTTTCGGTATATCTTCTTCTCTTTGTAAAAACTTTGTTAAAGATAAAGTATTCATTTTGCAATAATTTAATATTGATTTATTTTTAAATAAGGATTATAAAAATCGATTTTAAAAAATTTATCACTTATTTTCTGAATTTGTTGTTCTAGCAATAACATGATAATTACAATCATAATAATAATCATATTCATAATCAGTTAATCCACTTGACGGAAAATCATGTAAACCTTCCGCCATATCATTATAATGTAACGGCTTGTTATAAATTCGGTATTTATAAGTCGGAATTTTGTAATCATTCATTTTAGAATGAATATCATCTTCGTTTGAATGTGTTTCGAAAAATGCGAAACGAGGGCTAAAAACTCTTAAAAAAAAATTAGTATTATTTAAACTATATTTTATTTTGCCTACCGAATTACACACACGCACAGTTTTAAGTAAATAAGATGATGCCATTAATTTTTATATATATTAGATTAAAAAAAAACTCAATTTTAGTTTTTACATATATAAAAATTACAAAACTAAATAATTTATATATGTTTTCTTATCAGAGCAGTAGTATTGACTGGTGTGAACAAAATTATGTTTATTCAAATTATATCGCAGAATTTTGGAACACTATTACAAATATATTAGTCATGATTTTAGGGATAAGTGGTTTGTATTTATCTTCGAACTATGAAGCATACAATCTTTATAATAATAGACCTGCATATAGATATAAAATTTATTATGGATTATTATTATTTATTGGATTCGGTTCATTTGTATTTCATGGTATGTTATCTCGTTTTGGTCAAATTTTAGATGAAGGTGCTATTCTTACAATGATATATTTTGCTACAATGTGTGAATCGTTACCACACGCAATGATATCAAGTATATTTGTATTAGGTATAATTTCTTGTTGGTATTATAATCTTGTATATACTCCATATTTATTATTTTTAATGGGTTCAATAACTTTTTATCTCATACAAAAAAAATGGAAACAAGTTACTAAAAATAGTAATAAACCACTGGCAAAAGAATTTTATTATTTTTCAGTTATAACATTTGTTTGTAGTTTTTTTTGTTGGATAATCGATCAATTATGTATATTTAGTTTTCAATTTCATGCATTATGGCATATATTATCTGGTATTTCAATATATACGATATTATTAGTAGAATGTTATGCACTTAGTAGTAAAAGTGTTATTAAATATTACGGAATAATTCCATATATTTATCACCCAAATGTAAAAAAACAGTTATTCCATAATAAAGAAAAAATAGATTAATCTATAAATTTTTATGGACTGGATATATACAGATAGAAATAAAAATTTACCATATAAAATTATATACATAATTTTATAAGCACACAGACATAAAAATCTATTTCTGTATAGATATCGTAAAAATCGATTTTAATTTTTTTTTTCCTTTATTTAATTTTAATAAAAAATAATGGACTGGATATATACAGATAGAAATAAAAATTTACCAAATAAAATTATATACATAATTTTATAAGAGGAAGACATAAAAATCTATTTCTGTGTAGATATCGTAAAAATCGATTTTAATTTTTTTTTTCCTTCATTTGATTTTTAGCAAAAATAATGGACTGGTTATATACAGATAGAAATAAAAATTTACCAAATAAAATTATATACATAATTTTATAAGAGGAAGACATAAAAATCTATTTCTGTGTAGATATCGTAAAAATCGATTTTAATTTTTTTTTTCCTTTATTTAATTTTAATTAAAAAAAAACGATAACTTCTATATAATTAAAATCGACTTTTAAAATAGATAATTAATAATAATTGAAAATAATTGAAAATGACTACAATTCAAACTAAACGGTCATCAAAAGATTTATGGAAAATCGCACGAAATGGATTTATTAAAGACCATTCTTGGAGATGTGAGTTTTGTCCCTGGACAAATAATTCGCAAACCCATCCATTAAAATGTCAATATTGTCGTAAGACATGTAAAATTCAAACATTTATACAGGCTGTAAAAAAACAAGTTCTTATTAAAGAACGGGAAAAAGAAATTATTGATAATAAGAATTTAAATCGAAGTGAAACTATTAAACATCTTCGTAATTTGACAATTGAAACTGGTCATGATACAACTATGGTACAAAAATGGGAAGCATATTATCAAGAAATTGAATCTATACCATTGGCAGATTTTTGCCTGTTATCGCCTACAGGAACAGGAAAAAGTAGAAAAGATGCAAGACAAAATTTTCCTATTTTTTATTAAAATATATGTTTTATAATTACGGACTGGAAATGTTTTATTAAGGCTCTTCACCCCAATCTTCATCATCATCTACATATTCTCTCTCTTTTTCAGGTCGTGCTTGATTAATAATCTTTCCAGTTAAAGCACCGCCACCCATTGAAATTACTAATGTTACAATTAAGGCTAATAATTGAAATCCTCCTTGTTGTCCAGCAGTTCTATCATCTCTCCCTGGAAAAACATCAATAATACTATCTCCATATACACTATCAGATACAACTGAGGCAGAAATCCAACCAGAAATTCCACCAAGAATTCCAGGCATCCCATGTAAATTATGAACACCACAAGTATCATGTAATTTAAACTTCTTTTGTAAATATGGTTGAATATACGTATATCCAATAACAGATAATGAACCAGCAACAGCTCCAATAATTAATGAAGCATATGGCCCAATAACTAAATCAGCTGATGAACCAACAGCTACACCGCCAGCTAGAGTAGCATTTTGAATATCCTCCATACTAAATTTATTATGAGGCCTTAATAGACGAGACATAAAGAAAGCACTAATACAACTATTAGTTAATGCTAATACAGTATTAATAACAACTCTATGTTGAGAATTCCCAGAAGCTAAAACACCATTAAAACTAGGCCAATATAACCATAGAAAAATTGTCCCAACCATTGCTAATAAATCTGATGTTTTAGATGATCTAAAATCAGCTCGTTCAAGTTTATCTTTATTAACAATCATATAAGATACCGCCAATCCAAAATATGCCCCAAATGTATGAACATACATACTACCCCCCATATCAACTGCTTTAAATACTTCTACACCTAGCGATTCATTAATTGAATAAAAAATTAATTCAAGTGGAACTAAAATTAAAAGTTGTTCAACTGAAATTTTACCCAAAAGAGCCCCAAAAGTAATCAATACAGCACCTGCAGCAAAATCACCTGTAATTAATGAAGTAATATCAAGAGTTAATATTTCCCAATGATTTTTAAATAAACAATGAAAAAATCCATTAATCAGAATAGAATATTGAATCGTAATTGCCGCAATTAAAAAGTTCATTCCTACACTTGAAAATGAATACTTTTTTAAAAATGTCATTAAAAATCCAAATCCAATAAATATCATTACATGAACATCTTGAAACATTGGGTAATATGTATTAATAGTATTACTGGATGTATCAGAGCCAGTATCTCCAACAGCTTCTACACCATATTGTGTAAAAATACTATATAAAATAATAGATACAATTTGAAAGATTACAATTAAATAATTATGTAAATTTAATTGTAATTTTTCTTTCAAATTCCATTTTGTATTTAATTCCGCGTCTTGTTGTTTTTGTTCAATTTCCATTTTTTTATTTATATTGACTAAATATTTCTTTTCAATTTTATTTTTTTTTATATAAGAAATACAATATCATTTTTATTATATCCAATACCACCAATTTTATATCCCCAAATCATATTCGATTTAGAATTGTTTGATACCGAATTACAATACTTATCCAATATTTTCTGATAACATTCAGAACAGTATATTCCATCATAATGAATACGATTTATTCCATAATTATTACACAAAATTTTTTCACATTTTAAATATGCTTTTAATATTGATATTATATCATTATTTAATTTCGACATTTTATATATATTCATACTATACATTATTTAATTAAAAAATATTTCTCCTCCACCTCCACAAATTTCACTATCCCATTCCGTTTTATAATATGAATCAAGTATCTTTTTATAACATTTCTCACAATATGTACCATTATAATGAAGTCGGCGAATTCCATAATTATTACATGAAACTTCATTACATTTTAAATATGCTTTTAATATTGATATAATATCATTATTTAATTTTTTCATACTATATTACTATGTTTTTATATATTTATATCTCCCATATTGGTCATAATCATAAAAAAACGAAGATAAACCTGGACCACTTCCACCACAATGTCTTCTTTCTGATACAATTCTCTTACAACAGAATTTACAATATACACCTTCATAATTATCTCTATACCACCATTCTAATTTATATTTAGCAACTTTATTACAATCTTTCCCATCACATTGTAAATATTTTTTTATTATTGTTATAATATCTTTATTTAATGATTTCATTTATATATAAAACTACTTAAATAATTATATATAAAACTACTTAAATATTTAAATCTATCTATATGTAAAAATAATGTTATTATCTAAATTAGTTAATCTTTCAATTCCATTTGTATTAATAAATATATCAGTAAATACAATTGGATTAACAAATACATTTTATATTTTTCTTGGAATAACAACCTTATATGGTTTACATCTTCATTATAAAAAAGAATGTGAAGATCTACAAGACTTTTTAACAGAAGAAATATCTCATACTCAACCACAAAATATTATTGATGAAATTGAATCAATAATTGGCGAACAAGAATTTGCTGATGATAACACATTGTGGAATGTATCTAATAATCTTGTAGATAAAGTAGAAGAAATTGTAGAAGAAGTTGTAGAAGAAGTTTCTCCAGTTTTACAAGAAGTTGCTGATGAAATTATTGAACAAGTTGTTGATCAAAAAATTGAAAATATTGCTCCAGAAGTATTAGAAACTGTAGATGAAATTATTGAAGAAGTTGTTCCAGAATCTATTGCTCCAGTAGTAGAAGAAGTAATAAATGAATCTGCTCCAATAATAGAAGAAGCAGTTGAAGAAGCAGTACAAGAAATTGTAGAAAATGAAGGCAAAGAAGAAGGGAAATGGTTTTCTATTGGTCCTTGGAGTAATTAAAATTGAAAAATTTACTATTTAATAAAATAATTATAATAAAATGTATTCAGTAGAATTCTCACTCTTTGGAATTATAGGACGAATGGATTATTGTGATTTTTGTAAAATTGAATACAAAAATCACGAATATCAAATTACAAATGGAAACACTTCATTTTATAATTCAAAAGAATATAATGATGTAGTATCCATGATGGCTGGAAGTATGTATATTCCAAAAGAATTACAAAATGATATATATCAAGTAATAGCTAAATATATATTTAGTACACATTGTGATATGATATACGGATTTCGTCATTATGGTCCATATAAAAGTAATTGGGATGCCTGCTTAGTAAAAAGTCCGAAATTTTTGAGAAACGGTAAATGTTTTCTTTATAATAAAACATCAATCAAAATTTTAAAAAATAAAGATGAAGCACAAAAATATACTTATTATGAATTACCATATTGGTGGAATAAATTTCTAATGATATAATATTTTATTATCCAGTCCGTATAATAAAATATTATATTTCTATTTAATTAAAAATAATGTCTAATATCACTAAAAGTATTTTCAATTTCTTCCGATATTTGAAATAATGTTGCCAAATTATACAATGATTCATTTTTATATTTAATAATATCTTTCATATTAATCGTATTTAAATCAATCCTTTTATTAATAAACTTTAAAATTTTTCTCTTCTGATTATTATCAATATCATTATTATTTAATGGCCATAATCCATATTTTATACATTTATTAAATAATTTATCAACAATTTGCGAATTTAATGGTTCTTTATTTTTAAGTTTTTCTTTATATCTTCGAGATTTTTTTCTACCTAAATAACCAGTAGCTAAATAACCACTCTTCGAAATAGCAAACATTGTACAAATATTACATAAATTTATGTATTTTAAATCTAATCCATGACGAGCACTAAGTACAGTTGTTAATGAATGTATTCTTGTAACATATTCAATATAATCACTATAATTTGAAGGTAATAATTTAAAAATAGTTGATAAATCAGAATTCAGAAATCTATCACATCTATGACATTTATATTTAACTTTACATATATTACATTTTTCCGATAAATAAAATTTATTTTCAGAATATTCTCCAATTAAATTAAATAAAGATGATTCAAATGATTCAAGATTTTGCATTGTTAGATGTATTTACTTAAGATTATAAAAAATCGTTTTTAATTAGACATTCTTTGTTGAATCAAATATTGAATATCAATCAAAACAAACATTGGAGCAATTAAAAATGATTGGACTAAACTATCAGTTAATGCAGGACGATTTTTTTCAAAATAATAATGACCTATAAATTGAGCAATCCACGCACCTACATGTAATAACATAGCATATACTAATGAATTAGATACATACCAATAAAAAAAATATGACGAAATCCATGACATATAAAGTAATAGTTGCATTACTTTTCCTAAATTTTCATCTAATATTTTATAATACCAAGAATATAAATTAACTATCAAAAATGTAGGATTAAAAAAAAGATTACTACTAAAATGTGTCAAAAAAATACAAATTGACCACACAATCATTGGAATACAACCAATATGTATTAATACATTTGTTCTATTTAAATGATATTTTTTATAAAAGAAATATTGTTTCTGTAAATTAAATAAATTGTTCATATTAAATAGTATTATGTTTTGTTTTGTTTTACTAATTTATGTTTCAATTTTAATTAATTACTAATTATATTATATTATATAATATAAATGGAACAAATTTTATTAAAAAATTTAAATATATCATCATTATCTTGTAAAATTATACATTGTTATTTACACAAAAATCCAAAATATTCTACATGTAGAGAATGTGGAAAACGTGTTTGTAAGCAATGTTCTAAAAATTTAAAAAATTGTGATAAATTTGCTTGCGATTTAAATTGTTACTCATGTTATAAAGAAAAACATACCAAATGTGATATACCCGGTTGCCCATTAGATTCATGTATGAGTTTATGTAAATTTTGTTCTAGATATTTTTGTAAATCTCATGGAGACCAATGTCGAAAATGTTATAAAGATACTTGTTATTCATGTAGTAAAATGTGTATAGACAGGATAAATGATGTTTTCCATAATTCAATTTTCTATGATAAAACACCTTGTGATAACCATGTTCATTGTCACGATTGTTATAGTAGTTTTGTTGTCCAATGTAGAGAATGTAAATTATTTGGTTGTGCTGATTTTTTATACACATATCAATGTAATTTTTGTCAATTATATAAATGCGAAAGTTGTATTTATACTATGCGTAGAAATGGTTCTACACATGATGTTTTATGTAGAAAATGTAGTACAAGAAGAGGTGTAGAAGGCCATCCGTATATTTATAAACTTTATAAATAAATTATCAATATTTTCAGTCCAATTTCATATCATATTTAAAAATTTCTTATTTTTTCAGTATAATTATAATATTCAGCAGTTTTGTCAACACTAAAAGTATAAGTATTAATTGATGAAGTAAGTTCATCCATTTTAAGTAAAACTGTTTTTTTAAATTTTTTGTTATCATTTACAAAAACAGGAGAATTCGAAATTACACACATAATAGAAGTAGCTATTGTAAATTTTTTGATATGTGTTCTAGCATTTTTACATTCATTTAGTAATTCTATAATTGTTGTTTGAATTACACGCCTTTCTTGTTCTTCATTATCATTGAAAAATTTATTTGTTTTATCATACTTCAGATTTTCTAAAATTTGTAGAGCATCTTTTATCGCATTATCAACTACTTTATTAATTAAATAATCAATATTATATGGTATTCCCATAATGAATTCATATTTTTTCATATAATTCTGTAACATTTGTTTATCTCTAGTAATTTTATGTTCTAAAAATATTTTTGATTGAGATAAATCCATATCTTCATCTATTTCTACTTCTATCATATTCTTAATGCGATTTTGATTATTAGATATTTGTTTTTCAAGTTGAGAAATATTATTTTCAAGAGTATTAATTGATTTACCCAAAGCTAAAGCATCATTTGCTATTTCTATCGCAATGACAGGCTCTTTAACTTTGTTAATAAGAGAAACAATTAATTTATATTCTGAAATATTCATTCTATTTATATTCTGAAATATTCATTCTATTTAAAGTTAATAAATAGGATATAAATCAATTTTAATATTATCGTTATTTTTTAATTCCTAATTTTCTTTTTAAGTCTTAATTGATTTGTGTGTCCGCACTTCTTTTTTCTACAATTTGTAGCTCTTATACTTAATCTAGCATAACATTTTCTACATATTTTTTTATCACAATTATATTTTCTTGCAAGTACCAGTAAATTTGGTTCAATAGCCATATATAATAAGTCCGTAAAATAATACTTAATTTATAAATTTTAATTAACGCATTGAAACAGTCAAAGGATAATTTAATGTTAATTCTTTACCAAAAAATTTTCCCTTTTTTTTTTTGTATTTTTTAATATAATTTTTCATTGTAATTTTAAAATCTCTAGCATGTTCTTCGCCAAATAAAATCATAATATCAGTTTCTGGTCGTAAAAGTATTTCACGAATCATTAAATAATCAGATATTTCAGCAAATGCTCTCTGTAATATTTTAATATTATTGTTTCTATTATATAAATTATTAGATGATTTAAAAAATTTTTCTACATTCTTAATATCATTTTCATAATACATTTTTAAATTATGAATTAAATTTGGAGGCATATCATCAGGCACTGAACAAAATTTTAAAATATCATATGTCAATTTCTTAAGTCTTTTACATAATGCTAGGAAAAAATGGTTATTTTCTTTGTAAACATCTTTTCCATATAAAATGTTTTGCCAATTTGGATATTCATCAACTTTAATATTTCTTCGTTTATCTCCACCAAAAATTCTTAGGGCATAATAAGAATTTGCATTTTTAATAAATTCTTTCATGTTTTTACTTTCTAAATTAAAAGTTTTTTTCAAATTAGCAAATGCTTCTTGTTTTTCTGAAACAGATGTAAATGATAGTCCTCGCATTTCAAGATATAAAGATTTATGAGTATCATATTCATTTTGAATAAAATTTAAAAGAAAATGCGGCACTAACCATGTATTTGGTTTCAAAACTTCATAAGAAAAATTACTTGGTAAGTGTTGTTCACCAATAACTGTAATTGTTTTTCCTGAAATCTCAAATTGAGTATAACTTTTTGCTGGATATAAATACGCCATTTGTTATTTTGCTAAATTTTTGTTAGTATTTACATTTGATATTAATTAATCGATTTTAATTATTATCTTTTTTCCGGGACACGAATTTTTTATTTATTTTTTTAAATGCTTATACAAAATCCAATCCGATGTTTTCTTCTAATTCAATATATCTCATTCTTTGAATATTCCTTATTTTATATAAATATACAAAAATTAATGATACAATAATTAAAATTATAACACAAGGAATAATAATTAATAAGTAATTAATATGATTTTTTGACGATTCTGGTGTAATTTCACCCCAAGTATAATCTTTATCATTAACAATTTCAAAATGATAATGTTTATCTTTTGTATAAACATCACCTTTATATTCAATCGGCTGACATTTACATTCAATTGGTTTCATTCCACATTGATTTTTATAAATAATATTAATTTTCCAAGAAACAACTTTATCTTCTGGATTATAATCTTCCAATTCTTCTATTTGTGGTAATTTTTTACTATCCCAATTATATTCATTTAAAGCTAATTCACGAATTTTTATTTCTAATTTACGCCATTCTCCGTATTCTTGCCATTTGTCTTTTTGAGGAACAATGTTTAATGAAATATCAGGGCCACCATTACTTAAAGCCATTATATGTCCTTTATCTAATTGATAATCGACACCCGTTGTGATATTGTTTCTTCCAGTTCCACAATCATTATAAGGAGATGGAGATTTTTTCGGTCTATCATTAGTTGATAGTGGAATAATTATCCCTTCAACACTTTGAATATGTTTCATATCATCATCATATGTTATTTTAACTTCTTCTGCCCATTCTGGTCTTTCATAATCTTTCCATAATTTATTAGTAGTATAAGTGAATTGTTCTGAACTAATTGATGTTATCAATATTAACAAAGCAAATGATTTCATTTTATATATATGATATTTCAATAATAATTAATCTATTATAAAATATTTTTATACATTTGATTTTAATTAATCGATTTTAATATTTTTTCTGGAACATGAATTTTTCATATGTTACACCTTGTGCTCTATCTTGACCCATATATGTAACAAAATATGTTGGATTCTCTTCTATAAAATATGATATATTAGTTTCTAAATTTTCTAATTCATCAAATATTATATATGGAAATACTTCTGGCGGCGAAGACCGCCCAACAAGTTTCGTTATATATTTAGGTAACTTACCTAATTTCATTTTTTCTATCTTTAAATCTTCTAATTCTTTCACTAATTCGATATAAGATGCTCTTTCATTTTCTGTTATTACTACATATGGTTGGTTTTTTTTTTCTCTGTTTTTTAGAGAAACTAAAGTTTCTTTTTCTTGGATTTTTCTCAGTAATGAATGAATTACGTTCCTTTCGGGGTTATTCTGTCTGCGCATTATTCCGCTAAGTGTAAAAAATCTAGGAAATTCAAAATATGATTTTTCTTCAGATTCCTCAATAACAGGTTCTTCATTATTAATATCAATAACAGATTCTTTATTATTAATATTCGCAGTGGATGCCGCTGAATTGGGCAAAAACGATGATGTAAATATTTTCATTATATTTATCTTAATTATCAAATTATCTTTAATCGATTTTAATTATGTTAAATAAGTTACATCTGATGTAGCACATCTATATAATCCCTGTTTTAATCTTTTTTGATCAATCCAATGACCAATTAGACCACATGTTCTTGCCATAATAAAAAATCCATTTAATAATTCGTGTTCTAAAATTGTTTCAATTTCTGTAACAGAAAAATTTCCTTCAGCAATAAAAGCATCTAATAATGAAGCACTCAAAAATCCATCGACATTTAAAATTAAATTATTTTTCTTTTCTAATGTTATTTTTTCAACACCTAATGAAAATTTGGTATGCTTTAAATCACTACTATCATAATTATCAAAAATATATTTCTTTAATATACTAACTCTTTTATCTGGATTATTTACATTTTTATAACGATGACCAATTCCCATAATTAATGTTTTTGATTTTGACATTTTAGTAACAAATTCTAAAGGAGTTAAACCTTCCTTAACAGCATTATAAAAATATATTCCAGCCTTATTTAACGCACCACCAAATCTATCTGATATCATTAACAAACCTGCCGATACAGATGAAACTATATCTCTTCCAGAACGAGCCGCAATAATGGTAGATTGAGAGGAAGATACGCACGGACCATGGTCAGCAATTGAGATAAAAATTAATTCAATATAATTTGCTAATCTTTTACTAAAATTTTTCTTAAACCAAAGTAATCCAACAATATTCCCCATATTTGAACCAGAATTAACAATTGATGATAAAGGCACCCCATTATATTCTAACTCATCCCCAGTTTCATTTGAAATACTAGAAAAAAAACTTGAAGGTCTTCTAACAATTCCTTCCTTTAATGCCTTTTTATAATCTAGTGGAATTGGTGGTGGTGTATAATTCGATTGTATCCCAATTCCGCCAACACTTTGATATACAGTAGATAATAATTTTGGTAAATCTTCAAATGTATCAGGAACATTTATTCCACAACATTTCATATATTGATTTTTAAATTTTGCTGTTTCAATATCATTATTTGCTGAAGCACCAGCATGCCCAAATTGAATATTTAATTCGAATTCAGTTGCTGAAGTTCCAATACACCAACCAATTACAGGTTTTGTAATTTTACCTTTTTTAACTAAATTTGCAACCATTATTTCTTGGTTTCCACCAACTTCTCCTAATATTAAAATAATTTTAACAGATTCGTCATCTTGAAAACGACATACATGATCAACCATATTACTTCCAGGATATCTATCTCCTCCAATACTAACACATTCATTAACACCATTTGTACTTAAAGAAATAATACGACACATTTCATTTAATAATCCACCAGATTTTGTAACAAAAGATACACAACCATTTTGATATAATTTAGATTCATAAAGATTGTCTAACGAACCACCAGTATTTCCTATTCTAAAATTTCCTGGTTTGATTCCCCCAACAGTTGCTGGACCAATAATAACTTTTTTTAAAGTTTGTGCTTTTTGAATTAATTTACGAGTTTGATTTTCTGGAATACCTTCTGCAATAATAGCAATTTTATCAATAGTTTCACTATTGAGTGCTTTCATAGTAACATCATATGCAGACCGAAATGAAGCAAAATTCAATAACCACTCAGTTTTAGGAAATCTCTTAACTGCTCGATCCAAAGATTTCAATATAGGAATCAAAATTTCTTTATTTTTCCAAAATAAACTAGTATTCATATTCCTTGTTTTTGTAGCGTCAATAAAAGCTACTACAGATGGTTTTGAACGATTAGACATATAATCAAAATCTAACATTCTTTGTCCGACTTTAAATTGACAACCATAAATAAAACAAGTACTTTGATTATTAAATAATTTGTTACCATAATATTCTCTTATTGGTATATCAATAGGAATATCAATAAGCGTTTCATCATTTTTTTCTTCTTCATTCATCAAATTTTTATTAACATTTAATGCGATTTTTACAATATCTGTAATAAATTTCTCTGGTCCATACATTTCTGAATAAATATTATTCTTTTCACATACACTTTTTAATAAACTTAATCCTTCTTTATAATTTGGGCCTCCTCTTCGTACATAAATAGATACATTATGATTAATAAATTCATCTTTAAATTTATTAATAGCATTAGCAACACCACTAAACGTTTTCTTAATATCAGTAAAATTAGCAATTCCACCCCCAATAAATAATATTTTTGGTTTATCAATTGTATATCTAAACATTGCATGTAAAACATTAGATACATATAATTCTACATAATCAGATGTAGGATTACCAGAATATTCACCATAATTAGCTAATTCATTTAAATATCCAGAATTTACAATAGCATCAGTATATACTACAGAAGCACCACCACCAGCAATAAGAGTCCAAATAGAACCTCTTGGATTAATTAGTTTAAATTTTAATGAAGCACCAGTTTTACTATCTAATTCTTCAATATTTTTTTCTTCTAATGTTTGGTCTTTATTATTCCGTTCAACAATATCTCGAAATGATTTATCCCATAAATAAAAAGAAGTATTATCAACTTTTGCCGCAAAATCAACTGGAATTAAACTATCTCCAACTAAACATACAGGATTAATCTCTAAATAAGTAAAATAAAAATACTTATAAAATGTGTACAAAGTATTGATAAATATATTAATCCTATTATCATCAGATATTGTAATTTCTGATATTTCATCTATTTTTATTTTAAATCTCGATGCTTTTTTATCAACATCACCAATATCTACACCACCATCTTTATAAAATAAAATCTCATCATAATTATCATGAGATTGAATACAAATATAATATTCGTGGTCTATTTTGAAAAATTGTTCAACAATAAATGTATGAAATCCTCGCAATCTTAATTCATTTATTTTATTAATAACGTCATTCCAATTAGCATCTAATATAACTAATCCCAATTTACCTCTCCGTTTAATAAATTGATCTGGTTTACATACTAATTTATTGCTCAATAACCATGGATTTTTGATAACTAGTTCTTCAAAGTTAGTAGTTGAATTGATTTCAACAAAATTAGATTTCTTTTTGAAAAATAATGAGTATAATAATTTTGTTTGGTATTCACTTAATTTTAAATGCATCTTTTGAATAATATTTTAATTGTATTAAATTATTTTTATATATAAGTCCCTTAATTATATCTATAATCAACAATTTCATAAATATTATTCTCTATATAATTTTGAAAATTAATAATATCAGTTTCATTAAATTTATATAATTTATTAAAAATATTTGTTAAATTACTCCAAATTTGATAAGCTCCATGATTAGATATTCCAACTTGATGAGTACACCATATATCATTTTTAAAAGGTAAATCATTTTGTATAAATTTTTGATAATCATTATAAATAAGAAATAATTCTTCAGTCATATATTCATTAAAATTAAAATAATCACCTCCACCATATATATATGTGATTGAAAATTCAACTTCAATACCATCAATATTAATCAATATTGTAATAATACTAGTATTTCCAGTTTTATCCCTATAATCTAAATGTATTTTGCATGTAATATTTTTCCTAAAGTATTCAATAATCTTAGGAAAAATATTTAAAGGATAATCAATTGAAAAATCATATATTACTTTATTAATATCTTTGGCAAAATGATGATTTATTTTGTCGAATTCCTTAAAATCAATAAGAGAATTCATTTTATAATTAAATAAGGTAATTAAAATTCAATTTTAATTGAGTGGCGTTCTGTCTCCATCCAACCAATTATCTATCCAATGTTTGAAAGTTCTTTCAACAGATATAGTTATTTGAATTGTTAAATTATCTAAAATACTTTGTAATGATGTATCAGTATTTATATGTAAAATATTATTTAATTCAGTTGGTCTAGTAGAATAATAATCTAAAAAATTTTCCTGTTCTTTCCATAATAATGGCATAAAATTATCCCAATTCATATAATTTTCAATCCTATATTCATAATGGTCACGAATATAACTACTTATATAAGTTTCAATTATTGATTCAAACTGATAAAATTTAAAAGTCTTAATTATCGTTTTATTTGAAATAAATTCTTGGAAAGAATATCCAACAATAATTTCAGCTATATCATCAGGAACATGATTACGTAAAATTTTGTATTTCTTAAAATTTCTTTTATATGTTTCATAACCATATGAAATCATAAGTTAAATTATATTAATAATAAATAAAAGTTTATGTTTATCTATGTTTACAATCTGTGATTTAAGGAGCATAATGACCAAGACAATATAAACCAGCCGAAATTCCACCAGTTACTGGTAGAGTAACTATCCAAGATAATATAATTTTCCCTAAACTATTGAAATCTACATTTTTTACACCATCTATTAAACCTACACCGAAAACACTACCAATTTGACAATGTGTAGTTGACACAGGTATTTCCAATCGACTAGCAAGAAGAACAGTTATCGCTGGACCCATTTCCATAGGAAATCCACGAGATGGAGTTACTTTTGTAAGTTCTTTTCCAATTCTATCAATAACTTTATATCCCCATGTTGATAAACCAATAACAATACCAACTCCACCCATGGCTAAAATCCAAAGTGGAACTGTTACTTTACTATCAATAATACCATCATTATAAATTGCCCAACAAGCAGCCAATGGAGCAATTGAATTTGCTACATCATTTGAACCGTGAGCAAATGAAGCAAAACAAGCAGTAATTACTTGTAAATATGAACATAATTTTTCTGATGTTTCATCATATACAGCAGCAGTTGTATGACGTTTTTCAATTTGTTCAAAATGATCTATCTGAATTAATTCTTGTAAATTAGAATCAATTTTTTTAAAATTATTTTTACGATTAAATTCATTATTATATACAATTTCACGAGATTTGTTTGTAAATTGTTCTCCAAAACTTAATTCTATTTCTTGTTGTTCTGGATCATTTCTCTGATTTTCACGATTAACAAGCCATACTTCAATTCTTTTCTTTATAAAAGGTATTCCAATAAATTGCCCAATCAAAGCACAACCGATACCAATACTAATAGAACATACCATACTTAGCCATAATGGTGTATCATCTAAACTTAGGGCAGGTGTTCCTTTATAAATAATAAAAAGAGCATTAATAAAAAATAAACAAAATATTAGAATAGGATAAATTTTATAAAGATTTTCTACAGGAGTTTCCCTAATTAAAGCGGCATATTTTATAAATAAAAAAATCAAAGCGGCAAATATTCCAGATAAAACTGGAGAAAGTACCCAAGAAATTACTATTTCAACGATTGTAGTCCAGTCAACTACAGAATTACCTTTCGCTGCTAAACCAAAGCCAACTATTGCCCCAACAATAGAATGTGTAGTTGAAACTGGTAATTTAAATTTTGTAGCAATACATAACCAAATTCCAGCAGCAAAAACAGAACAAAGCATTCCCCACATAAGCTCTTCAGGAGCATTTTCAAAAGTACTATTATCTACTATTTTTTTCCTAACAGTGTCTGTAACATGAGAGCCCATTAAAAATGCTCCCGTAAATTCAAATATTGCCGCTACTAATACTGCTTGTCGTAATGTTAAAACTTTTGCTCCAACAGATGTAGCAAAGGAATTCGCACAATCATTCGCACCAATGCCCCAAGATGTAAAAAAAGAAGCAAAAGTACATAGAATAGGTATCCACAAATAGTCAGTTAATTCCATTATATAATTGTTTTGATTATACATAAATAAATAAATCAATTCTTTATTTTAATTTTTTTTTTTTTAATTATCTGAACTCTCTATTAAAGATGTTTGAATATTTATACATTCATTCAAACAATTTACATGAGTTTTCAATGAATTAATTAAATTTTTTTGAGTTTGAATAATTACATCTCGTTGTGAAACGGAATTTAAATATATTCTTCTATCAATAGAATAAGTATTTACCACACTATAGAGCTGTTCTAAATGAATATCTCGTAATAGATTTTGCACAGATGACATATTTATCCTCGTATTTAAATTATTTTCTAATAATGATAAATCATTATCATAATTACGGATTGTTCGTCTTAAAAGATTATTTTGTATTTCAATTTCAGTAAGATGTGATAAACGAATTCTACGTAAATTAGTTTCATTAATATTATGAAGACCTTCAATACTTCTAGAATTTCTAGCATTTCTAGAAGTTCTAAGAAGATGACTATAATCACCTCTTCTAACCCCTCTCCTAATTAAATGTTGTATATACGCAATATTGTCATCATTAGCCAAAGATGATGAAGTTTCTTTGTCTAATATGTTGTAATTACCAGTATCATTGTAATGTATTAAAATTATATCACTTTCACATAATGTCTTGCGACACTGGGGACAGCGAGTATCAATATATAGAGCTGTTTTCAAACATTCATAACAATATAAATGACCACATTTAGTTAAACTTATCGAATTCTTATTAATATCATCTAAACAAATAGAACATTTAATTAATTCTTTATTTTTAAGCAACTTTACTCTATCATTAACATAATTATTAATTTTTTTTATTTTGTCTTTTTGTTTTTTTATTTCATTCTGTATTTTATCAATATAGGCTATTTTTTTATCAATATTT
>Ga0257107_1000191_pt1 | contig 23365 bp, 23 predicted proteins | sample LP_taG_2_FD_190178 | JGI IMG/M metagenome (GOLD analysis project Ga0257107, IMG submission 190178) | Marine microbial communities from Northeast Subartic Pacific Ocean, Canada - LP_J_2011_P26_500m | ecosystem: Environmental > Aquatic > Marine > Oceanic | place: Canada: Northeast Subartic Pacific...
GATGACGTGTTCGATTCAGGAAGAAGTATTAAAGCAATACTAGACACTCTAAATGAGAGGGCAAGAAAAAATATACCTCACGATGTTCGTGTGGCGATGCCTTGGTATAAGCCCGAGAGAAACATCATTGATATGGTCCCAGATTACTATATTCATGAAACAGATGACTGGCTAGTCTTCCCTCATGAAATGGATGGCCTTACAGAAGAGGAAATATTTACCAATAAAAAGAATATGAAAGAGATTTTATCTCAGGTAACTTCTAAATAGTTCTAACTTTTTTTTTGAAGTATTCTTATTAGCTAAATCTGTAATACAGCTAAATTTAAAAGACTGTCTTAATTACATCCCATAAGCCATAAAATATGGCTAACCATATGAGTCCCTTTATAAGGAAAAACATAAAGGGCAGGATAATGAGTAGCCATTTATTTTTTATGCGTTTTTTTAAGTAGTTAATCATGAAAGTGGCAGGCAACTTCATGACTACTTGCAGCTTCTTTGAGCTCAGGCTTTTCCTTAGAACAGATGTCCTGCGCTTTTTTGCAGCGAGTACGAAAAACACAACCTGATGGAGGGTTTATCGGTGATGGCAAGTCCCCTTCTAATAGAATTAAATCCTTATTTTTCTCTATTTTTGGGTCTGGAATTGGAACTGCAGAAATCAGCGCCTGGGTATAAGGATGTCGTGGATGATTATATATATCTTCACTTCTAGCAAGCTCAACCATATTACCCATATAAAGAACCATAATTTTGGTACTGATATGTTTTACAATGCTTAAATCATGAGCGATAAATATTAAAGTCAAATCCATCTCTTTTTGTAAGTCCATTAGTAGATTTATTACCTGAGCCTGGATGGAAACATCTAGCGCCGAAACTGGTTCATCACAAATAATTAATTTGGGCTTTAAGATTAAAGCTCTCGCTATGCCGATACGTTGACATTGGCCACCAGAAAATTCATGAGGATAACGATTAATAAGGTTTTCTAATAAACCAACCTTATTCATTACATCCTCAACTCTTAATTTAATATCTGCCTTTGAAGTTTTAGGGTAATGTGTTTTCAACGGTTCTGCAATAATCTCTCCAATAGTCATTCGAGGATTAAGGCTTGCAAGTGGATCTTGAAAGATCATTTGGATCTGTTTTCGGTGTTTTCTCATTTCTGTTTTTTGAAGTGCTAATAAGTCTTTACCGAACCATAAAACTCTTCCTGTTTCAGCAGGTACCATGCTAATAATTGCACGCGCTAAGGTCGATTTTCCACACCCTGATTCACCTACTATGCCTAGAGTTTCACCTGACTTTAATTCAAATGAAACTCCATTTACTGCCTGTAATTTTTTTCGTTTTGTCCAAGGCATATCTCCTTCACTGGAAACATCAAAATGCACCTTTAGGTTTTCAACTTGCATTATAGTTTCATGATTCATAATAATTCCTCAAATGCTACATGACAGGCTCTGAAGTGGTTATTTTCTCCAGTCTTAAGGAGTTCTGGAGTTTGATTGGAACAAATATCTTTTGAAAATTTACAGCGCGGGGAAAATGGGCAACCTACAGGGTCTAACATCACATCTGGAGGATTGCCTGGTATAGTTTTTAGTTTATCGGCGTTGTCGTCAAGTCGAGGAACTGCACTTATTAATCCTTGAGTGTATGGGTGGGTAGGTCTTGCGTAGATAAGTTCAGTTTTAGCAATTTCCATCACCTGCCCGCCATACATTACTAATGTATCATCACTATTACCTGCTACAACACCAAGGTCATGAGTGATTAAAATAATTGAGGTGCCAAACTCCTTTTGAATATCGGATAGTAAATGCATTATTTGAGCTTGAACTGTGACATCAAGAGCGGTTGTAGGTTCATCAGCAATTAACAATTTAGGGTTACAGAGTAGAGACATTGCAATCATCACACGCTGCCTCATGCCTCCTGAAAATTCATGGGGATACATTCTAATGAGGTTTTTAGCTTCAGGTATTTGAACCGCATCCAGCATACTAATTGATTGCTTAATAGCATCAGTTTTTGACAATCCTTTGTGATGTATTAAGACTTCAGCCATCTGCTCAGAGATTTTCATATATGGATTAAGACTAGTCATCGGATCCTGAAAAATCATCGCTATCTTTTCAGAACGAATAAGGTTCAGCTCTGAAATAGAAAGGTTAAGAATTTCTTGATCTTCAAATTTCACACTTCCAGTGGCATGACCATTTTGATCCAACAAACCCATCATCGCAAAAACCGTCTGACTTTTTCCACTTCCTGACTCACCAACAATTGCCAATATTTTTCCCTCTTCAAGAGAGAAACTAACATTATTAACTGCACGAACGATTCCGTCTGCTGTATTAAATTCGACGTTTAAGTTGTTTACCTCAAGAAAACTCATTAGTAGTTACCTTTCCTTTGGATCGAGTGCATCACGAAGACCATCACCAATAAAATAGATACAAAATAGAGTAACAATAAAGAATGATAGCGGTACAAGTAGTTGCCATTCAGTATCGTAATTGATTGTGCCAGCACCTTCAGAAATCAAAGCACCCCAACTGGTTTTTGGCTCTTGAACACCGAGTCCTAGAAAAGAGATAAAACTTTCTGCAATAATAATGCCCGGGACTAGGAGTGTTGCATATACAGCGACAATACCTAAAAGGTTTGGAACAATATGTCTCATTATAATTTTATAATCACTGACACCAGTTGCCTGAGCAGCTTCAATGAACTCCTTATTCTTAAGATTCAGAGTTTGACCACGAACTATACGGCTCATATCTAACCAAGACAAAAGACCAATACCCACAAAAAGCATGATAATTGATCGACCAAAAACAACCAAGAGTAGAATTAAAACAAACATGAATGGGATTGCCATTAGTATGTCAACTATACGCATCATAATTTGATCAGTTCTGCCACCTATATAACCTGAGGTTGCACCATAAAGTGTGCCTACTACAACAGCAATAGTTGCACCCACAATGCCAACCATAAGAGAAATCTGAGTACCCTGAATAACACGTGAATAGAGATCACGACCGAGATCGTCAGTTCCAAAGTAATGACCAGTTTCAATCGAAGGCATACCTAGAGTTGCTGCTGAACCCATAGTATTCCAATCAATTTGTTCATATGTCCAGACCGCAAAGTACGGCCCTACAAAAGAGAATAAGACAATTAATACCAAAATAACAAGACTTGTAATTGCAGCTTTGTTGCGCATAAACCTTGTTCTCGCATCAGCCCATAAAGAGCGGCCTGAAGTTTGTTCATCAGCAGTTAAATTTTCCGCTAATTTAACAATTTTATTTTTGTTTGCTACAATCATATTAATAATCTCAGTATCTTATTTTTGGATCTATCCAAGCATAAAGAAGATCAGCAATTAGACTAAACAAGATTGTCAGAGCACCTACCAAAATAGTAATCCCCATCATTACCGCATAATCACGATTAAAAGCAGCATTTACGAAAAAATAACCCATTCCACCGGTTGAAAAAAAGATATCGATAAGTACAGAACCTGTAATAAGACCGACAAATGCTGGACCTAGATATGAAATAACTGGAAGCAATGATGGTTTGAATACATGACGGAAAAAGATTGTTTTTGTCGGAAGCCCTTTTGCTCTAGCTGTACGTATATAGTTTGCATTCAGAACTTCGAGCATTGATGAGCGTGTTATTCTTGCAATTGAGGCCATATAGCTAGTTGATAGAGCAATAACTGGCATTACTAGGTATTCCCAATCACCGCCATGCCAACCACCACCTGGCAACCATCCAAGCCATAGCGTAAAGACAATAATCAGTAGCGGCGCCATTACAAAATTTGGCAATACTTGTGCCCCAATTGAAACACCGACTGCTAAGTAGTCGATCCATGTGTTTTTTCGAATTGCTGCTATTGAACCAAGAGGTATTCCAACTCCTATAGCCGCTATAAATGACCAAAAACCATACTTCAAGGTTATTGGAAAACCCTGGCCAATAATATCATTAACAGATCTGTCATGATATTTATAAGAGGGTCCAAAATCAAACTCAGTCAAAATACCCCAAATATAGTTAGTCATTTGATTCCAGACTGGCTGATCAAGTCCATACTTAGCCTCTATATTTGCAAGGACTTGTGCAGGAAGAGGTCTTTCTGAAGTGAAGGGCCCACCAGGGGCAGCATGCATTAAATAAAAACTTAAAGCAATAAGAATAAGTAGTGTCGGAATAGCGATTCCAATTCGCTTTATTATGTAGTTAAACATAGTGAAAATTCACCAGAAAATATTTGTTAAATTATTTTACCCGACAAATAAAAAAGCACCGCACATTATCAGTGCGGTGCTTTTCATTAGAACTATATATTACTGTGCAACTTTATATAAATCGCGAGAATACCAGTTCTGTTCTACGTTGTCATAAGGCCAGCCTTTGACGTTAGTCTTAAGCATAAACACACCTGAGTAATGATAGACAGGGATCACAGGCATTTCATTTGCCAAGATCTCTTCAACACGTGTGTAGTTAGCTGTTGCATCAGACAAAGTCCTTGCCTCTAACATTAACTCATCAACTTCAGCATTACTGAACTTTCCATCGTTATAACCTGAAGGAGTAGTCAGAAGATCTAAGAAGGTAGATGCTTCATTATAATCACCACACCAACCACCACGAGCTACGTCAAAGTTTTGACCACCACGAGTTTTAAGGAAGGTTTTCCATTCCTGGTTAGCTAATGTAGTATTTACACCAAGTGTTTCTTTCCACATTTGCTGAACTGCAATTGCAATCTTCTTATGACCTTCAGAAGTATTGTACATAAGTTCAATACTTAGAGGATTATCTGAGCCATAACCAGCTTCAGCCATTAATGCTTTAGCTTCTGCGTTACGCTCATCCTGAGTCATTTGTCCAAATGCAACTGGTGGTACTTCAAATCCAGCAGTAGCGCCAGGTGTAAAGGTGAATGCTTGGATCTGTCCAGCTTGCAAGATCTTTTCAGTAACAACTGAACGATCAACTGCATAAGATAAAGCTTGACGAACACGAACATCTTGATATGCCTCTTGTCCACTAGGTGATAAATTAAATGTGTAGTAATAAGTACACAACCTAGGGAAAGATGTTGCTTCATCAGGGTATTCTTCTTTTAGACGAAGGTATTGTCCTGAAGGAACGGTTCCCTTGTCAAGTTCACCAGCTAAATAACGAGTTAAATCAACGTTCTCATCATTAATAACTAGAGTTACTACTTTGTCAAGGATTGTTGCATCATTATTCCAGTACAAAGTGTTACGTTCACGAACTGCACGCTCATTAGGAATATGCTCAGTAAGAACATAGGCACCATTAGATACAATATTCCCTGGCTTAGTCCAATCAGTACCAAACGTTCTAACTCTCCATTGAGGAGTTGGGAATGTCGAAGCATGAGTTGTCATTGCAGCAAAATATGGTAATGATGCTGTTAAACGAACCTCTAAAGTGTGATTATCCAGAGCAGTAACACCTAAAGCACTTGTTGGTGAATCACCTGATAATACAGCGCCAACATTCTCAAGAGCCATAATTTCAGCAAACCATGAGTATGGTGAAGCGGTAGCAGGATCTGCTAGACGTCTCCATGCGTAAACAAAGTCATGAGCAGTAACTGGGTTACCATCAGACCACATTGCATTATCACGTAATGTAAATGTATAGACGTCTTTTGCATCATTTGTAGTAAATCCAGTAGCAACACCTGGGGTTAAATTACCATCAGCATCTTGATTCATCAAACCTTCAAAAAGGTCACGAGCAAAAGCAGAGCCAGAAACATCCTCAACAATTTGAGGGTCTGCACTAGTAAACTCATCAAGTAAACTATAGGTAAATGTTTGGTCTTCAGCAAGAGTTTCGCCTGTTACTGGGTGAGTTGCAGCAAGCACGGATGCTGAAGCAAATGACGCCAATACGAAGCCCATAGCTAAAGACTTTGGCAAATAGTTCATATATTTCTCCTTAAATTTAAAAAAACAAAAATCCTTCATAAATAAATGAGGATAAACAGAAGTTTATATTATTTTTTTTATTCTGTGATATATATTTTGAGATATGCACCCAATAAAATTATTGGAGATAAAAAAAGGCCTTACATCTCTGTAAGGCCTAGGTGGATATGGTGGGTCGTGAGCGATTTGAACGCTCGACCATCGGATTAAAAGTCCGGTGCTCTACCAACTGAGCTAACGACCCTAATAAAAAACGAGAAATTATACTGAACAAGTGTTCAATAATCAATCACATATTAGCCTTTATTGACAGCCTCTTTGAGGAACTTCCCAGGCTTGAAAAATGGTACAAACTTTTCATCTACTTCGACCTTTTCACCAGTTTTAGGGTTAATACCTATTCTTCCCTTTCGATGTCTTTTATAGAAACCGCCAAAACCACGCATTTCAACACCTTCTCCTGATGCAATTGCTGAAGTTAATTCTGATAGTATCACTTCGACACAAAGCTTTGACTCTGAACGAGACATTTTAGATTGTTTGGAAATTTCTTCAATAAGATCTATTTTTTTCATATGCATTCAACTACTGTAATTGAATACAGTAACTTCATTTTAAGTTATTTATCTTTTGCTTCTTTTAATAGATCACCTAGAGTTGAACCATTAGATTCTGGAGATTGCTTTTTGTAATTTTCCATTACTGCTTTCTCTTCTACAAATTCTTTCTCTTTTATACTAAGAGAAATTTTTCTAGCTCTTTTATCAATCTGAGTGATTACTACTTCAACCTCAGTACCCTGCTTTAGAGCAGTCGAAGCATCTTCAATTCGATCTTGTGATATTTCAGATACTCTTAAGTACCCTGTGATACCTTCTGCAAGTTCAATAACAGCACCGTTTGAATCAACTTCTCTAACAGAACCTTTTATAATAGAGCCTTTAGTATTGATGGAAACATACTGTGAGAAATTGTCTGATGTAAGTTGCTTAATTCCCAAAGAAATACGTTCTTTTTCGGCGTCAATGTTAAGGATAACAACGGCAACTTCTTGACCTTTAGAGTAGTTAGAAACAATTTGATCTGCTGATTGCTTTTCCCATGAGATATCGGCCAAATGAATTAACCCATCTATACCACCTGGGAGTCCGACAAATAAACCAAAATCAGTAATTGATTTGACTGTTACATTTATATTATCACCCTTATTATGACCGCTTTCAAAAGCTTCCCATGGGTTTTCTTTTGCTTGCTTCATACTAAGTGAGATTCTATGCTTAGACTCCTGTACATCAAGTACTACAACATCAACTTCTTGTCCTAGTTTGACGAACTTAGAAGGTCTAGCATTTGCATTTGTCCAATCCATTTCACTAACATGAACTAATCCTTCAACACCCTCTTCAATACGAACAAAGGCACCGTAATCGGTTAAATTAGAAACCACTCCTAATACTTTCTTTCCCATAGGTAGGCGCTCTGAAATCTTATCCCAAGGACTAGGTGTTAATTGTTTTAAGCCCAACGAAACTCTCATTTTTTCTTTATCGTAGCTAAGGATTTTGACTTTGATTTTGTCACCAATTGAAAGTTTTTCTGATGGATGATTAACTCGTTGCCAAGATATATCTGTAATATGAAGTAATCCATCAACGCCACCTAAATCAACAAAGGCACCATAATCAGCAAGATTTTTCACAATACCTTCAATTTCCTTATCGACATCAAGCGCTGCAATTAAAGCCTCTCTATCTGCTGAGTTAGCCTCTTGCAAGACGGCTTTTCTCGAAATAACAATATTATTTCTAACCTCATCCATCTTAATGACGATGGCTTCAATTTCTTGCCCTTGTAAAAAATCAAAATCTTTGACAGGTCTTACATCTACTAGGGAGCCTGGTAAAAATGCTTTAATAACGCCAATATCAACAGTCAAGCCACCCTTAACAGAACCTGTAACTATGCCTTTGACCACTTTCTTAGAATGCATTGCTGCTTCAAGTTCTTGCCACATCTTAATACGTTTCGCCTTTTCGCGAGAAAGTAGTGTGTGACCAAGACCATCGTCAATAGATTCAAGTGCTACTTCGACAACATCACCCTCAGTGATTTCAAGTTCGCCCCTGACATCTTTAAATTCGTTTAATGAAATAAAACCCTCAGATTTAAGTCCAACATTAATAATCGCTTTTTCGCGATTCATACTGACAACTGTTCCCATTAATAAGGTACCAGGCTTTACGTTTTGTTGAGTTTCGCTATTTTCAAATAGCTCGGAAAATGATTCTGACATAATTTTTTGATGTTGACCGGTAATTGTTAAGCTATTACGGTTAAAGCTTAATTCATATCGGGTTAGTTAAAAAAATAAAAGCTTGACCGTTCAAGCTTTAATTAGCGCCATTACTTTTGTAATGACTTCATTAATCGTAAGATTTGTTGTGTCTATGACTAATGCATCTTTAGCTGGCTTCAATGGAGAATGTTGACGGTTTACGTCTCTTTCATCTCTTTTTTGAACCTCTGCCAAAGTGTGCGAAATGTTACCAGCAATGCCCGTCTCTTGCAACTGTTTTAATCGCCTTTTTGCCCTTTCTTCAACTTCAGCAGTCAAGAAAACCTTAAAGGGGGCATCTGGGAATACCACTGTACCCATATCTCTACCATCGGCTACCAGTCCAGGTAATTTTTTAAATTGTCTCTGTTTTACTAATAACGTCTTTCTTAAAGACTTAATCTTTGCAAACTGCGAAGCCAATGCTGCAGTTTTTTCAGTTCGCAATTCAGAGGACACCTCAGCATTGTTTAGATAAACATTGAGTGGTTCATGATTAGAATTAAGTTTGAAGGATATATCAAAATTGTTTGCAAGTTTCAATAAACCGTCAATATCATCAATTTTAATATCATTATTGCTTGCCACTATTGCGAATGCTCGATAAATAGCACCAGAGTCTAATAAATGCCAATCAAGTTTCTGCGCAATAATACTTGCCACAGTGCCCTTTCCAACACCACTAGGACCATCTAGTGTTAAAACAGGAATCATATAAGTGATGTTTTAGTTATTAATACTAAGTTTGATAACACTAGAAAACAATAGCTGTCATTTATCATATCTATTCAGGCCTCATATGTGGAAACAATAACACATCTCTGATAGAAGGAGAATTAGTAAAAAACATAACCAATCGGTCAACTCCTATCCCCTCACCTGCAGTAGGTGGCATGCCGTACTCCAGAGCACGAATATAATCAGCATCATAATGCATTGCCTCATCATTACCAGCGTCTTTTTCCTTTGCTTGCTCTTGAAACCTTTGAGCTTGCTCTTCTGCATCGTTGAGCTCAGAAAAGCCATTAGCAATCTCTCTACCACCGATAAAAAGCTCAAATCGGTCAGTTGTAAACGGATCCTCATCATTACGCCTAGATAAAGGAGAAACTTCTGTTGGGTATTGGGTAATAAAGGTTGGTTGAATTAATTTTTCTTCAACCGTTGCCTCAAAGATTTCAATTTGAATCCTTCCTAAGCCCCAACTATCTTTGAGATTTATACCTAATTTTTTAGCAGTTTTTTTGGCTTTTTCTACAGACAAATCACTAGCCTTTAATTGAGGATTGTATTTCAAAATCGAATCAAATACGCTTAACCGATCAAAAGACTTTGAAAAATCAAAATCATCTCCTTGGTAGTGAATTTTGCTTGACTCACATACATCAATTGCTATACCTTTCAGTAAGTTCTCAGTAAGATCCATAAAGTCATGATAAGTTGCATAAGCCTGATAAAACTCAATCATTGTAAATTCAGGATTATGGCGAGTTGATAAACCTTCATTCCTAAAATTACGATTTATCTCAAATACTCTCTCTAGACCACCAACAACCAAACGTTTAAGATATAGTTCAGGTGCAATTCGCAAAAATAATTCCATATCCAAGGCTTTATGATGAGTGACAAAAGGTTTAGCCCTTGCACCTCCTGGGATAACTTGCATCATCGGCGTCTCTACTTCTAAATATTCATTATCAATAAAGAATTGTCTAATATAGGCAATTATTTGAGATCGGCGTTGAAAAACCTTACGAGAATTTTCATTCACAATTAAATCTACGTAACGCTGACGATAAATTGTCTCTTGATCAGTTAAACCATGAAATTTTTCAGGCAAAGGTCTTAATGATTTTGTCAACAACTTTATGTCATTAACACGAACTGATAACTCACCTGTCTTAGTTTTAAATAGAACACCTGTAACACCAACAATATCACCTATGTCCCATTTTTTGAATTGATCATTATAAAAACCGTCGCCCAACTCATCCCGAGTAACGAAGAGTTGTATCTGCCCAGACGAATCTTGTAACTGTACAAAACTTGCTTTACCCATTACTCTTTTAAGCATTATTCGTCCTGCTAAAGAAACTTTATTATGACTCTGCTCGAGAACCCCGTTTGTTGCTTTATCGAACTCCTCATGAAGATTCTGAGCTATATCTTTTGGTTTAAAATCATTAACGAACGGATTACCCACTTCTCTTAGAGATGCTAATTTAGATTTTCTTTCTGCTATCAGTTTGTTTTCGTCTTGTTCGTTCACTTTATTCTCATTGTTTTGTTGTTTCTTCTATTATTCCCATAAAACAAGATTAATGTAACCTCTAGTTTTTAAAATTAATTCATTTCAATAATCTTTTTGCTTTTTCAATATCAACAGATGAATTGTTTACTATCGTATCTTTTGTTTTCGTTGATCGAATCAAGTAGATAAGGCAAAAAATTAAAAAAACTAATGGCGCAAACCAAAGTAAATAAGTTTTCCAGTTTATTGGTGGTTTGAATACTACGAAATCACCATAACGTTCAACCATAAACTGATAGATTTCTTCGTTTGATTTATTACTAAGTATCATTTGACGCACCTGTTCACGCAAATCCTTTGCCAAACTCGAATTCGAACCACCAATACTTTGACCTTGACAAACTGGACAACGAATATCTTCTATTAAAGCATGGTAGCGGCTTTCTTGATCAAGTGATTCAAAGTCTTTTGCTTCAATGCTTTCAGCAAAGGTTGTTGGAATAAGCAAAAGTAAGAGTGCAAATTGAATAAAATAACGCATTCAAACAATTGATATTTAAAATTCAAATTTTAACGTATGCCACTTATCACCTTAGACAATATTTCTTTACGATTTTCTGAAAAAATTATTTTAGATGAGATAAATGCTACTATTTTAAAAGGAGACAAGATAGCTCTTATTGGTCGAAACGGTGAAGGAAAATCTAGCTTTATGCGGTTGTTAGCTGGCATGATTTATGCTGATGATGGAAACTTAAAAATTAAGAACAATACGACAATAAGTTATTTAGAGCAATATCCTACCCAGGATGTTGAACATTCCTTATTTAATATTGTTGCCCAAGGTCTTGGGGATGTTGGAAAACTCATTGCAAAATATCACCAGTCTCTTCATGATGGAAAAATTGAAGAAAGCTCGTCTCTTCAAGAATTAATTGAGCAGAAAGATGCTTGGCATTATTTACACAAAATTGAAGCAATTTTAAACCGATTCAAACTCGACCCAATAGCAAAAATTACAACACTTTCAGGAGGTTGGAGAAGACGCGTTATGCTTGCCCAAGCGATTGTTAAAGAACCCGACCTACTTTTACTTGATGAACCAACAAACCACATGGACATTACAGCAATTCTGGATTTAGAAAAGATGCTTAAAGACTTTCATGGCACTTTAATTCTAATAAGCCATGACCGCTCCTTCGTCAAAGGTATAGCTAACAAGGTTTTCGACCTTGATCGTGGAAAGTTATCAGTATTTGCATGTGGATACTTAGACTACTTAAAACGGAAAGGGAACTTACTTAATGCTGAAGAACTTAAGGATAACAGATTTAATAAAAAGCTTGCACAAGAAGAGGCTTGGATACGACAAGGAATAAAGGCAAGACGAACTCGTAACGAAGGTCGTGTTAGAGCTCTACAAGAATTGCGTAAACAATATATCAATCGTCGGAAACAGCAAGGTCATATAAAAATTCACACACTGGAAGATGAGAAGCGAGTTTCAAAAATTGTTTTTGAAGTCAAAAATATTAGTTATCAGATTGGTGAATTAGAAATAGTTAAGGCGTTTTCGATGCTAGTTTTGAAGGGTGATAAAATTGGTATTATTGGAGGTAATGGTTCTGGAAAGTCGACTCTAATCAGACTTCTATTGGGTGAACTTAAACTCAATAAAGGTAGTATTCGTAGATCTAAAAAAATAGAATTAGCTTATTTTGACCAAATGCGTGAATCACTTGACCCTAATATGAAAGCAATGGATTTTGTATCTAGCGGTAGAGATTATATTGATGTTAATGGTAAAAGTAAGCATGTGATTGGTTATTTACGCCAGTTTTTGTTTACAGGAAAACAAGCAATGGCTCCTATTAAAATGTTTTCTGGTGGCGAAAAAAATCGGTTAATGCTGGCTAAAATCTTATCTCAACCCGCCAACCTTCTCGTGCTTGATGAGCCAACCAATGATTTAGATGTTGAAACACTTGAACTTTTAGAAGAGATGCTGGTGGATTATTCTGGCACGGTTATACTGATATCACATGATAGAACATTTTTGAATAACATCGTCAGTTCAACTATTGTCATGGAAGGTAATGCAATTATTGAACAATATATTGGCGGTTATGACGACTATATGAATCAAAAAAATGATAAATTAAATACCAAGAACAACAAAAAAATTCAGTCATCAAGTTCAAAAACAAAAAAAATCCCTCAAAAGCTCTCTTATAATCTACAGCAGCAATTAAATTCCTTGCCTGGAAAGATTGAAAACTTAGAAAATGAAATCTCAATGACTCAAAAACTACTCTCAGACCCGACCTTTTATCAAAATCCAGATGCCCAAAACTTAACTGTTAAGTTAAAAGAAATGGAACATCAGTTAGAGATGCTATATGATCAATGGAGTAAATTAGACAATGGAAATTAATACTACTCCGTTAGTTGTTGATCTTGACCACACATTGATTGAAACAGATCTATTGTTTTTATCTTCTCTGGGGGTTTTAGTGAGAAGACCTTGGTTGGTTTTTCATTATTTTTTTTGGTTATGGAAAGGAAAAGGCTACCTAAAGGATAAACTGGTAAAGAGGTTCGAAATAAACGTCCCTGAGTTACCATACAATCAAAGTGTCATTAGCTATATTCTACAAAGAAAAAAACAAGGCTGTAAAATTGTTCTTGCAACAGCGTCTCACAAAAATTATGCTTTTGCAGTGGCCAAACATCTTAAGTTTTTTGATGATGTTATGGCAAGTAATAAGGACTATAACTTATCAAGTCATAATAAAGCAGAAGCCCTAGTTCAGCGTTATGGTGAGGGAAATTTTGATTACATAGGTGATCATATGAGAGATTTACCAATATGGGAGGTATCTCAATTATCGATTATTGTAAATTCAACTAATCGAATTATCTCAAGCACAAAGCATCTCAACACATTAATCCTCTCAAGTAAGAATCAGAATCCCTCAACCAGAGAAGATAAACCAGCAAGGAAAATATAAATCGCAACTGTTGCAACCAAAACCCAAGAAGCCACCTTATATAAAGATAAACTCTTTCCCATAATTCGAGTATTAAAAAACCAAATAACGTAACTCACAATAAATGCAACTATAAGCAGCCTCAATAAAAACATAGGTCTAATTATTTTGTAGTGTTTCTTGTATTTTAGTCGCCAATGTATGATTAATGCCAACTACTTTTTGTAACTCATCAATACTTGCTTTTTCGATTTCTTGGAGCCCACCAAAATAATTCAACAGAGCGCTTCGTTTCTTGACACCAATACCTATAATATTTTCAAGAGATGAAGTGTTTCGCTTTAAGGCTCTTTTATTTCGATGGTTTTTAATTGCAAATCTGTGAGATTCGTCCCGAATATGATTAATCAATAATAAAGCAGGGTCATATGGAGTTAAATGAATTCGATTAACTTTATCATTTTCAATTGTGATAAGACTTTCAAGACCGGCCTTTCTGCTACTATCCTTAGCAACACCTACAAGCTGTATTGACTCTATTCCAATAGAATTCATTACCATTATTGCTTGGTTAAGTTGACCCAATCCACCATCAATAAAAACTATGTCAGGCATAACTTTTTTAGACTTAAGTAGAGCTGAATAGCGACGGTAAACTGCCTGATTTATAGCTGCATAGTCATCCCCTGGTTTAACATTATTGATATTAAATTGTCGATACTTACTGATTTTTGGCAACCCTTTTTCAAAAACAACGCATGAAGCCGTAGTTGCCTCACCCATAGTGTGGCTAATATCAAAACACTCCATAACTTCTGGAAGTTTTGACAGTGCTAAAGTCTTCTGAATGCATTCAAGTTGTTTATTTTTGGTAAAACTTGACAACAAATGTTGCTTTAAATTCTCCTTGGCATTGAGCGTTGCAATCTCTAAAAAATGCTTCTTAGCAATGCCTGGAGATTGAATTAATTTAGTTGACAAGGCAGATGCTATCAATGCCTTATCTTCTAATTTGTGACTTAGGATGATTTGATTAGGTGTACTTTTCCCTAAATAATATAAAGGCAAAAAAGCACTTAAAACTTTTTCACATGTCTCACCCTTAGCATTCTTCGGAAAAACACTTTCGTTAGCTATTTGTTTCCCTGAGCGAACAAACATTACTTCAATACAATGAATACTTGATTCTTGTGTGATACTTATAACATCCATATCTGAACTAAATTGGGAGCCATGCCTTTCCTGTATTGTTCGCAGGCCAATCATCTGATCACGATAATTTGCAGCAGTTTCAAAATCAAGATCAATCGACGCCTGTTTCATTTTTTTTGAGATTTGATTAAGGAGTCTACTGCTCTTTCCATTTAAAAATAGGTTTACCATCTCAACATCTTGCGCATACTTCACATCAGAAACTTTTCCAACACAAGGCGCACTACAAAGACCTATTTGATATTCTAAACAAGGCCTTGAACGAGACCGATAAAAACTATTAGTGCATTGCCTGACTTTGAATATTTTCTTCAATAATGCTAAAGCATCTCTAGCAACATGAGCAGAAGGATAAGGACCAAAGTATTCGTAACTTTTATTTTTTTTACCTCGATAGAGCCCTAATCGTGGATGTTTATCATTACTAATATAAATATACGGATAACTTTTAGCGTCTTTAAGCAATATATTGTATTTAGGCTTAAATTGTTTAATCAGATCGTTTTCTAAAAAAAGTGCTTGCGTTTCTGTTTTTGTAACAATTATAGAAAAGTCGCATATATTATTTTGAAGTGCCAGCATTTTTTTGTTGTTTCTTGACTGAATAAAGTACTGAGAAACTCTATTTTTTAAATTTTTTGCTTTACCGATATAAATAACATTACCACTTTTGTCCAGCATTTTATAGATGCCAGAATTCTTACTTAGGTTCTTAAGTTTAATTGTAATATCTTGTTTTTTCATTTCAATCAATTAATGCTAAATATAGTACAATAGCCGCATGAAAATAGTCCTTAATATTTTAAAGGCATTCCTGATCAATATCTCTTTTATCGGAATCATCCTTGCCTCTAATTCATGCCCATCAATTCATCCCAAAGATGCTAAGGACCTACCTGTAGAGCAAGCCGAGGCCATTCTAGGTGATATACTCTGTTCATTTATAGATCTCCATACTGAAGGCAACAACAATTTTTTTAGTGCACTCAGTCTAACTAAAAAGAAAATTATTCCATATATTGACCTTGAATATAGTACTGAACTTGCCTTGGGTAGCTACTGGGAACAACTCCAACCTATGGATAGAAAGATATTTGAAAGAGATATAAAGGCAACTTTGATTGAAGAGTACATCAATAGTCTAGTTAATATGCAGAACTGGAATCTTATCAAAATCACAGTAGATAAAAACTTCACTCAACATAATAATTTAGCTGAAGTCAAAATAATCTCATCTCTTGAAAATGAAAACATAACCGCCGATGTAACTCTAAAATTGATTCGAAAAGATCGATGGCGAATTTATGATTTAATTTATCTATCATTTAGTATGCTCGATTATTTTGAATATAGCTACGATCAAAAAATAAAACTATCAGGGGGCTTGAAAAATACGCTTAAAAACATGCTGCAAAGGACTTAAAAAAAATAATGTATAAGCTAGTTATTCAGGGAGGTATTCCACTGATTGGAAATATTAAGACCTCTGGCTCAAAAAATGCCACATTGCCAATCTTTTTCGCATCAATTTTGGCTGATGGACCTCTAAAACTAGCAAACACTCCTCAACTAAGTGACGTTTCAACAACTCTGCGTCTGTTGATGGATATGGGATCTAATTTTGTCCTAGAAGAGGATGGGTCTATTTTTATTGACTCTACAACTCTTACTAATCTAACTGCCGACTACTCACTGGTTAAAACAATGCGTGCATCAATATTAACTCTTGGTCCTATGTTAGCAAAATACAAAAAAGCTAAAATATCACTTCCCGGTGGCTGTGCTATTGGCACCCGCCCCGTTAACTTACATCTAGATGCTCTCGAGAAAATGGGTGCAAAGATTGAAGTAAAAAATGGTTATATTCATGCATCTGCTAAAGAGTTAATTGGTACTCAAATTAACTTTGATCTAATCTCAGTGACTGCAACAGAAAACGTTCTTATGGCGGCAACACTTGCTAAAGGCATCACAACAATTAATAACGCAGCTCAAGAACCAGAAGTTACTGATTTAATTTATTGTTTGAAAAAAATGGGAGCAAAAATATTCGGCGAAAATACCTCAACACTCATCATCGAAGGTGTTGATCGGCTCAGTGATGCCAGTTATAGTATCTGTCCAGACCGTATTGAAGCTGGTACTTATTTGGTGGCAGCGGCAATTACAGGTGGCAGTATAACTGTAAACAATATTGAGCCAGATTCTATGCGTTCGGTAATAGGAAAACTTATTGAGACAGGTGCTGATATCCAAACAAACAAAGACTCAATTAGACTCAATATGAATGGAAGGCGTCCACAAGCAGTAAATATACGCACAAGTGCTTATCCAAACTTTCCGACCGACATGCAAGCACAATTTATGGCACTTAATTCAATTGCCGAAGGAAGTAGCACAATCACCGAAACTATCTTTGAAAATCGCTTTATGCATGTTCCTGAACTGAGTCGTATGGGGGCAAATCTTAAACTTGAAGGCAACACCGTTGTTTGTAAAGGGGTAAAATCCCTCACTGGTGCAAATTTAATGGCTACAGACCTTAGAGCCTCTGCAAGTCTTGTTTTGGCAGGATTGGCAGCAAAAGGTTCAACCACCATTGAACGTGTATACCATCTTGATCGCGGTTATGAAATGATCGAAGAAAAATTTAAAATGTTGGGCGCTGATATAGAACGCGTACAACACTAAGCAAACAACACTAATAACAACATGCTCACGATCGCTCTTTCAAAAGGACGAATATTAGAACAAACGCTCCCTCTTCTCAAGAAGGCAGGACTCTCTATTTCTGCTAAAGAACTTAAAAGTAGAAAGTTGGTTCTGGATACTAATCTTGATGACATCAAAGTCATTATACTTCGTGCTAGTGATGTTCCTGTTTTTGTCCAGCATGGAGCTGCAGATTTTGGTATAGCTGGTAAAGATGTCCTCTTAGAACATGGCGCTGATGGTCTTTTCGAATTACTTGATCTCGGTATTTCTAAGTGTCGACTTATGGTGGCAGCTCAAGCAGACCAAGACTTAACAAAAGGCACTCTTAAAATAGCTACTAAATACGTCAATTCCACTAAACGATATTTTCAATCTCAAGGTAGACAAGTTGAAGTCATTAAACTTTCGGGTGCTATGGAGCTTGCACCTATTGTTGGCCTTGCCCATTGTATTGTTGATTTGGTAGATACAGGCAATACTTTAAAAGCCAATAACTTAGTCCCCATAGAACTAATTGAAAATATAAGTTCTCGACTGATTGTTAACTCTGCTTCATTTAACACTAAACATAGTGAAATCACTGATTGGGTTAATAGAGTCAAAGATAACTTATGATTACTAAATTATCTTCACAGCAAAGAGACTTTAATACACAACTTTCTTCTTTACTTTCTTGGGAAAGTGTTTCTAACAAAGATGTTGTAAAAACTGTCGAGGAAATCATTAACACAATTAGATCCAAAGGCGATAGAGCACTTATCGATTACTCCATTAAATTTGATGGTGTCAAAGCAAAGTCAATGGCTGACCTTATGATTTCTCAAGAAGAACTTGAAAAGTCATTTAATAATTTAAGTGATAAACAAAAAAACGCGCTATCCGTTGCGGCAGAAAGAATTAAATCTTACCATCTAAAACAAAACCAACAAACCTGGTCTTATACAGAAAAAGATGGCACTAAATTAGGTCAAAAAATTACCCCACTAGATCGTGTTGGCTTGTATGTTCCTGGAGGAAAAGCATCTTACCCTTCTTCTGTTTTGATGAATGCTATTCCAGCAAAGGTTGCAGGTGTTGGGGAGCTAATCATGGTGGTACCAACACCGAACGGTAAAACAAATCAACTTGTATTAGCTGCTGCATATATTTCTGGAGTTGACATGGTGATTACTGTGGGTGGGGCACAAGCTATCGCATCACTAGCTTATGGCACTGAAAGTGTTCCAAAAGTTGATAAAATTGTTGGACCTGGCAATATTTATGTGGCTACAGCAAAACGCGCTGTATTTGGTCAAGTCGGTATCGACATGATCGCTGGACCTTCCGAAATCCTTATTATTTGTGATGGTAATACTGACCCTGACTGGATAGCAATGGATTTATTTTCTCAAGCTGAGCACGATGAAGATGCTCAATCCATTCTACTCTGTCCTGATCAAGCATTTATAGATAAAGTTGAGAAAAGTATTGAAAAATTATTACCTTCGATGGACAGGAAAGATATCATTAAAACAGCTTTAAAAAATAGAGGTGCACTTATCCATACTAAAGATATGGATGAAGCTATAGTTATCTCTAATAAAATTGCTCCTGAACACCTAGAACTTTCGGTTGAAAATCCTGAAGCTCTTCTAGATAGCATTAAACATGCAGGTGCAATCTTTATGGGCAAATATACCTGTGAAGCTTTAGGTGATTATTGTGCAGGTCCAAACCATGTGTTACCAACATCAGGTACTGCGAGATTCTCTTCACCGCTCGGTGTTTACGATTTCCAAAAAAAAACAAGTCTGATTATGGCTTCACATGAAAGCGCCAATACATTAGGCAAAATTGCTGCAACATTGGCTGATGGTGAAGGCCTTCAAGCACACGCTCAATCTGCAAAGTATAGACTTAATAAACGTTAATCATCCCGGCAAAGCCTGATAGAAGCCATTTTTCTCAATAATTTTGATTGGTCTATCAAATAATTTGCTTAGAGTTTTGCTTGTTAAAACCTTTGCTTTATCTCCATCACCTACCACTTTTGCCTCTTTCAATAAAATTGCTCTTGTAATTTCAGGTGGAATCTCGTGGACATGGTGAGTAACTAAAATTACATTTTTACCCCTACTCATAAGACCTTGGATAATTTCTAGATATTGAAAGCATGCTCGCAAGTCAAGACCACTTGTTGGCTCGTCAAGTACCAGAATTTCAGGATCATGTACCAAAGCACGAGCCAAAAGAAACTTTCGCTGCTCACCTGTAGACATCGTTGAAAATTGACGAGATTTTAAGCCCTCTATTCCCAACAAGTTCATAGCCTGATGGGCAAGCTCTATGTGTTCAGTGTCAAAATTCTGATGTTGCCAAATTCCGTCACTTGCATAAAAACCTGACAGCACTACATAAAGACCCAATGCATTATTAGAATAATTACTTTGTAAGTGATGTGAAACTACCCCTAAATGAGCGCGCAATTGCTGTACATTCCATCGATCTTTTCCAAATAGTTTTATACTACTGTTTTCATTTTCTACAATGTAAAGTTCACGATTTAGCAACTTAAGCAAAGTTGTTTTGCCTGCACCATTAGGACCTAAAATAACCGTGTTCTGGCCTCTTTCTAGAGATAAAGAGAAGTTATCAAAGACTTTGTTTCTTTGCTGAAATACCGTAATATTTTGAAGTTCAATTATGTTTTTCAAAATCTCATTTCTATTAATCGCCCATATCAACTACATTTCATCATACCACGACAAATAATAACCCTTGCCTGGATTTCTAGCCACGTTTCAGGGCTGAACCTAATTTAGGAAATAACTGAGACAATAACATACCTGTTAGCATTAAAGCACATCCCAAAAGGCCTCTTGCCGGTAAGTGTTCATCTAATAATAACCACCCTCCTAGAACGGCAAAGGCTCCCTCTAAGCTTAAGATTATCGCTGCATGGGAGGAGTGTGCGTGTTGTTGTGCTACAACTTGCAATGTATAAGCGATACCAGATGACATAATACCTGCATAAAGTAGTGGGATAGTTGTTGCTACAATCATATCCCAACTGATTACTTCTATAACGACTGCTATAAATAAACTTATGAAGCCACATACCAAATATTGAACAAGCGAAATTTTCAAGGGATCCATTCGTTTTGCTAAGTAACCTATCACTAAAACATGTGCCGCAAAGAATACGGCACAGATAAGTTGTAGTAGGTCACCTTCAGCTATACTAAAGTCTTCCTTAATACTGAGTAGATACAAACCAACCAAAGCGATTGTTGCCCCCAACCAGGTTCCTGAACCTGTTCTTTGTCCAAAAAATAACCCAATCAAAGGTACAAAAAAGATATACAAACCGGTAATAAAGCCGGACTTTCCTGCAGTCGTATACTGTAAACCTACCTGCTGACAACTAATAGCTCCAAACAAAAGTAAACCAGCAACTGTTCCCGCAAATACAAGTTTCTTTGTAGACACTTCGGCCTTGTGATTTTGTTGTGGTTTTTTTGATAAAAACCAAATTACTGGCAATAAGACTACTACACCAATCAAAAATCTAACCCCAGTAAATAAAAATGGACCCATTGTTTCCATTCCTTGACGCTGTGCTACAAAAGCAAAGCCCCAAATAGCGGCCGTAATAAGCATCAACAAGTCTGTTTTAAGGGCTTGTGTTTTCATAATTATTTAATTGTGTACTAATTATTTACTTTGGTGACAGTTTTGCACTATACCATGCATGACAAAATAAAGTTATTATAACGATAGAGCCACCAATCAAAGCGTTACCAGAAGGCTCTTCTTTAAGGACAATCCAAGCAATTAAAGTTCCTAATACTGTGCCAAGCGGAAAAAACATTGCCACTTCAGGAGCTGGAATGTATTGTGGGGCGATTGTTATCAAACTAAACGAAACAGCAAGAACAATTCCGCTCGCAAGAATATAAAGCATAGACTGAGAAGACAGGACTAATGAATCTGCAAAAACAAAGCCGATTAAAGCTATCGCAACACCGTTCACAGCCATTGCGGGAACCATATTTACATTTTTATATTTTCTTAAAAGAGTGAAAGAAAAACCCCCCACAATTACCGAGATTAAAGCAAAAAAGTTGCCCACTAAATTCATTCCACTTTTATCTCCAGCCATCACAATATAAATTCCAATAAATACAATAATCATCGAGAGCCATGTATATAGAGCTGGCTTTTCCTTGAGCATAATCAAAGAAACAATGGCAACCATGATAGGAGAGATGCTAATAATGACCAGTGTTTTGGCTATAGATGTGTAATGAATTGCCAAAATAAATGAGGTGCCACCCAAAGCCGTTAATAAGCCAATAAGTACCCCTTCTTTACCAATATTAATTAACTCATTAACTGCTTTAGAACGGTAAGTTAAGAGCAAAATAACAATAATTCCAGTAGCAAAAAATATCCCACGCCAGAATAAAACTGTCCAGCTATCAGAATCAGCAAGTCTTACTAATACAGCATCCGGAGTCAATATCACGATTCCAAAAAACGCTATTAATAATCCTTTCAGGTGACTATTCACACTAAACACCTGTCAGAAATTAACTTATTTAACATTGGAGTTAGATTATTGTTTCTGCTCTTTACTTGCTAGATTAGCACTATACCAGGCATAACAAAACAATGTAACTACAACAATTATGCCACCAATAATGGCATTACTTGAAGGCGCTTCGTTTATGACTTTCCAGGCAATTAAAGTCCCCAGGACAGTTTCTAAAGGCATAATCATTCCAACCTCAGCTGCTGGCATATATCTCGGTGCAATCGTGATCAGACTAAATGATATCGCAAGGATTGCGCCCATTGCAATTACATAAATAATTGCTTCAGGCTTTAAGGCCAAGGTAGGGGCAAAAATACATGCAATTAATGCAGCAATGATTCCACCAATTGACATTGTTGGAACCATATTAATAGTCTTATATTTACGTACAAGTGTAAAAACAAATCCCATCAAAACAGCAGTAATCAATGCAAAAAGGTCGCCCACTAAATTCTGCCCACCAAAATTAGCACTCATAACAATATAAATCCCGATAAATACAACTATCATTGCCAGCCAAGTAATTAGACTTGCTTTTTCACGTATAGTCAGCCAGGAAATAATCGCAATCCAAATAGGGCCTGTACTAATAATAACAAGGGTATTAGCAATTGAGGTAAGCATAATTGCAAAAACGAATGTTCCAGTCATAACTCCATGTAACCAACCTATCCATAACCCGCCTCTGCCGATCTTCTTAAACTCATCAATAGTCTTTGAGCGATAGGTGAAAAGCAACAATATCGTAACTCCAATCGACATTAATAATCCTCTCCAAAAAAGTACCGTCCAACTGTCAGCATCAACCAGTCTTATGAGCACAGAGTCTGGACTCAAAATAATAACTCCAATAAATGTCATCAAAATACCCTTTAAATGATTTGTCATAGTTATTCTCTATATTGAGTTTTTTTTTGCTGTCAAACTAAAGCACATCGGTGGACGATTTTCTTGTTTTGACAAAAACTCCCCACCTCCAGATATATCATATGAGTATTCAAGAAAATGAGTAATATTAAAACCGTGCACTATAAAATTTCCCAATATCTCTGACATGGGATTATGTAATTAAATCTAATTAAAGATTAGTGTGTCTTTTTGCTTGAAAATTTGTAAATTTGAATAATTACGTAATAAGAAGTATGTTCCAAATATAACGCCTGACCAGATTAAATCTCCTGCAACCGTATTTTGGAAGAACGGAATCGCCATCGTATAGCAAAGGACTAGACCCTCTAGCGTTTTTTCATACATAGGTGAAAAAGCCCATACAGAAAA
>Ga0257107_1000193_pt1 | contig 23170 bp, 20 predicted proteins | sample LP_taG_2_FD_190178 | JGI IMG/M metagenome (GOLD analysis project Ga0257107, IMG submission 190178) | Marine microbial communities from Northeast Subartic Pacific Ocean, Canada - LP_J_2011_P26_500m | ecosystem: Environmental > Aquatic > Marine > Oceanic | place: Canada: Northeast Subartic Pacific...
TCGCTTGTGATCATACTTACGATGCCAGTGTGTCCATTTTCCCGGGTGAACGGGTAATTTTTAATAAAACAAATATACCAGAGGGTTTCACCGAAAAAGAGAAATGGGATCTGCGCCGAGTACAATTAGATTATCGTGCTGCGGATATAAAATTTATGCTGGATGAAATGGCCCTGGGAAATTTTCTTAGTGAAGCCTTAAAAAATAGCCTGGACCTGGATCATATAGGTGTATTTGGTCATTCATTCGGCGGAGGTACGAGTATTGTAGTCGCTTCAACAGATGAACGGATCGATGCTTGTTTCGGTTTGGATGCTTGGTTTTTACCTCTTCCTTCCACGGTGCTCAACAGTGATCTCAGTAAACCGTTTCTTCATTTGGGGCAGGTGCGCTGGAAAGAAGAAGACAATTACTTGAAACTGGACACCTTGGCGGGAAATAATAGCGCTTGGTCGCTGCGGCTGGATGTACAGGGTGCAACCCATTATGATTTTACTGACTTTTCCCAATTTAACCGGGTAACAAAACGCTATGGTTCCGGAGAGATAGATCCACCAAGAATTCGCAGAATTACCAATTCAGTTATTAGAGATTTTTTTGATCATTATTTAAAAAATGGTCCGGCACTGGCCGCGGAAACCTATGAAAATCTTTATCCGGAGGTAATTGTAAAACGATATTGAATTATTTTTTATTGTGGATTTCGCGATTATACTGACAACCGCGTCAGCGGAAGAAGAGGGGCAGTCAATAGCCAATACACTGGTGGAAAAGCAGCTTGCAGCCTGCGTCAATATCATCCCAAAAATTTCTTCTGTGTACTGGTGGGAAGGCCAAATTCAATCCGAGTCGGAGGTTTTATTGCTTATCAAGACCACCAAAGATCTGGAAGGCGAAGTTTACCGAGAGGTGCAGGAAGTGCATTCCTATGATACACCTGAATTGATCACCTTGCCAATAACAAACGGTTCTGAAAAATACCTTGACTGGCTGACCGCCGCAGTACGCAAACAATAGGGGATAGAGGTGTTTAGCCGTAAATCATCAAAATTTCTGGTCTACTTCGCTATCCTTATTTCAGTCGGAACCCTGGGCTTTTACTTTATTGGGGGCAAAGAATGGTCATTAATTGATAGTTTTTATATGACTATTATTACTATGACAACTGTCGGATTTGGTGAAGTACATCCCCTCAGTGATTTAGGTCGATTATGGACCAGTTTCGTTATCGTTTTTGGTGTTAGCGGTTTCCTGTATATGTTATCAGAAATTGGCGCTGAACTTGTAGAATTTAGAGTTTATAAAGAAAATCAAAAGAAAAGAAAGATTAGAAAGATGAAAAATCACTATATCATATGTGGCTACGGTCGTATGGGTGCGGTAATCGCCAAAGAATTACATGATAAGGGTTATCCTTTTGTAGTAGTGGAATTAGATCAGGATAAGGTAGATAAAATATCTGCACTTGGTTATCAGTCCATTCTAGGCGACGCTACAATTGAAAAAACACTGGAAGAAGCAGGTATCCACGAGGCGGCCGGTATTGTAGTATGCTTGAACAACGATCCAGATAATCTGTTCGTTACCCTAACCGCTAGATCCTTGAACCATGATGGTTTTCTGGTGAGTCGTTGCAGTCAGATAAATAATAAACAAAAACTAAAGCAGGCTGGGGCAGATAAAGTCGTCAATCCTTATACAGCTGGAGGTCATCGCATGGCTGAACTGCTGATTTCTCCTGAATTGGAAGATACCGTATCCTTAAGCCTTAGTCAGGATATTGTTGATTTGGCGATTGATGAAGTAAATCTGGCTAATTTGAATTCATTTCATGGCGTGAAGATCAAGGATTCAAAAATTCGAGAAGAATTTAACCTGATAATCGTTGGATTAGTAAATGGGGATGGCAGTTACGAAATTAATCCTGACCCAGAATTACAGCTTAGCGCAGATCATACCGTCATGATAATGGGGCAAAAGGTGCAGTTACAACAATTTAAGGACAGGTTTCCTTCTCACACATAAATGTCGTATAATATATATTATGTATAATTGTATATATACATATAACTCATTTAGCGACGAAGTTTACTAACCGTCCTGGAATAACGATCTTTTTAACTATATTTTTACCCTCTAGGTATTTTTTAACTCCGTCAACCTTTGCAGCTTTAGTTTTCAGTGTTTTATCATCAGTTTCTGGCGGTACCTGTAAATTACCACGTAACTTGCCATTTACCTGAATTGCTATAGTGATCAATTCTTCTTTGGCAAGTTTTTCATCAAATTCCGGCCATGTTGTATAAGATAATGAAGTAAACGCGTTAATTTGCTCGTTCAATTCCTCGGCCATATGTGGAATAAATGGATTCAGCAATAATAGAAATGTTTTAAGAGTTTCTATATTAATAATGTCTAAACCTTGCAAATGATTAGATAATATCATCATTTGGGATATAGCTGTATTGAAACGCATATTTTCTAGATCCTTGGTGACCTTAGCGATAGTTTGATGTAATAATTGTGTAGTTTCCTTAGCATCTGTTTGCGCACTATGTTTGTCAGTATCATTAAATATTCGCCAGATCTTTTCGGCAAACCGGGCACAACCCTGTAATCCTTTTATCGACCAGGGTTTGGACTTATCCAGCGGTCCCATAAACATTTCATATAACCGCATAGAATCAGCACCATATTCTTCAATAACATCGTCAGGATTGATGACATTCCCTCGGGATTTACTCATTTTCTGTCCATCTTCACCTTGAATCATACCTTGATTAAAGAGTTTTTTGTACGGTTCTCTCGTTGATACAAGACCCAGATCATGCAACACATGGTGCCAGAACCGGGAATAAAGCAAATGGAGCACAGCGTGCTCTACCCCGCCAACATAAAGATCCACTGGCATCCAGTATTTTTCAACTTCTTCATCCCATGGTCGATTCTCATTGTTCGGGTCAAGAAAACGGAGATAATACCAGCAAGATCCAGCCCATTGGGGCATTGTATTCGTTTCTCGTCGGGCTGGCACACCAGTTTCCGGATCTTTGGTATTGACCCAATCCTGTATAGCAGACAATGGTGATTCGCCTGTTCCAGTAGGTTGATATTGTTTAACATCCGGTAACAATAAGGGTAATTCGTCCTCAGGAATGGCTTTATGCTCGCCGTCGACGTGTATAATGGGGAACGGTTCACCCCAATAGCGCTGCCGGGAAAACAGCCAGTCCCGCAGTTTATATTCAACTGCCCTTTCTCCTTTTTCTATTTTTTCCAGGTATTCAATGGTTTTTTTGATAGCTTCTTTTACAGGTAAATCATTGATAGAAAAAGAACCGTCAGGCGTAGCGGAATTCATCATGGTTCCTGTTTCTGTGCCAGTGAATGCTACCGAACTGATGTCACCGCCGGCAACAACCTGCACAATGGGCAGGTAAAATCTTTTGGCAAATTCGTAATCACGCTGATCGTGACCCGGTACGGCCATAATTGCCCCAGTACCATAGGACATGAGCACATAATCTGAAATCCAGATAGGGATTTCTTTGTTATTCAGTGGGTTTATTGCGTAAGCACCTAAAAAAACACCGGTTTTTTCCTTATTCAGTTCTCCGCGGTCCAGATCAGACTTTCCTGTCGCAGATTTTACATAGTTAGTAATAGCTTCTTGCGCTTTAGCATTAGTTAGTTTTTCCACCAGTGGATGCTCCGGAGCCAACACCATGTATGTAGCCCCAAAAAGTGTATCTGGTCTTGTTGTAAATACACGTATTGTTTCATTTATAGATGGTATTTCAAATTCTACATTTGAACCATCAGAGCGACCGATCCAGTTACGTTGGAGGTTCTTGACGCTTTCCGGCCAATCCACATCATCAAGACCTTCTAGGAGTGATTCAGCGTATTCGGTAATGCGAAACACCCACTGAAGCATAGGTTTTCGGATCACTGGATGTCCTCCCCGCTCTGATTTTCCATCAATAACTTCTTCATTAGCCAGTACAGTGCCCAGTTCCGGACACCAGTTCACTGGTACTTCACCTTGATAGGCCAGTCCGCGTTTATAGAGTTGCAGGAAGATCCACTGTGTCCACTTGTAATATTTCGGGTCGGTAGTGTTGATCTCCCGATCCCAGTCGTAGGAAAAACCAAGACTCTTGATTTGAGATTTGAACCGTTTGATATTTTTTTTGGTTGTATCTGTTGGATGCGTACCTGTCTCGACTGCATATTGCTCTGCCGGCAGTCCAAATGCATCCCAACCCATAGGATGGAGTACATTGAATCCCTGCATCCGTTTATACCGGGCCAGGATGTCCGTGGCTGTATAACCTAGAGGGTGTCCTACATGGAGTCCCTCTCCCGATGGATAGGGAAACATATCCAGGATATAATACTTTGGTTTTTGCGGATCCAGCTCGACTTTAAAGGTCTTATTTTTATCCCAGTACTGTTGCCACTTCGGTTCTATGGCTAAATGATCGTATTTCCTGCTCATGATTGTTTTGTCGGGGTGAAAGGATTTGAACCTTCGACCTCGTCGTCCCGAACGACGCGCGCTAACCGGGCTGCGCTACACCCCGAAAGAATTGATCCTGGAATCATGTAAGGGTGAGCAATCTACTTTATTTGGTATTCAAACTGAAATAGCTAAATCAGTGTTTTCAGCACCAGAAATCCGCCGATCAGTAAAAAGGTGAATATGATCGACAAAACATTGAAATACTTATCAATAAAGGCAGTGATCGGTTCACCAAATTGGCGAATTAACAACGCTACCAGGAAGAAACGAGCCGAGCGGCTTACAGTTGAAGCCAGTAGAAACATGGGAAAATTGACGCTAAATGCCCCAGCAGAAATAGTAATGATCTTGAAGGGTATGGGTGTAAAACCGGCTGTGAAAACGATCAGAAAATTATAGATCTCATATTTTTCCTGAATATTGAGGAACACCTGCTCAGTAAAACCTGGGATATGATTAAAAAAGAACAAGGCAACTGCTGAATATGCCTCGGCCCCATTCCACCAGGAATAATACCCAATACCATACCCAGCTATACCGCCCACGATACTAGCCACACTGCAAACCAGGGCAAAACGGATCGCTTTAGAACGGGCACCTAAGGCTAGGGGAATCAAAAGAACATCAGGCGGAATGGGAAAAAAAGACGACTCTGCCAATGCCAGTAAAAACAGGGCCGGTACACCATACTTGGTTTCAGCCCAATGCAAGATCCAGTCGTATAGTCTGCGCAGGTAGTTCATTGGTACAAGATAAATGGTTTACACGATCTTTTCAGAAATGGTTCCCGATTCCGGATCTTTAAGGATATGTTTTGTTTTCCCGTCAGGCATTACTTCTGTTTTAATCAGGATCATACCGTCTATTTCTTCCATTGTTCGAATATGCTGTACCTGTTCATCACCCTGCCAGACATCCAGTTGTACCGGTTCCCATTGTTTACTTTTTGCAGAAATGTAACAGGTGTCAATAATGGCATTAACCACATAACCATCATAAAATGTTTCTATGGGTGTTTGCTTACTATCCATGGAATTGAACATATCTTTGAACATCTCGGTGTAACCCAGTTCCGCGGCCTCATCGCCAACGGGAAATACCCAACCACGGTCCCCTTCCGCTTTTTCAGCTACGTAACCGCCCTGTCCGCTAGCAGTAAACATTTCATATCCAGTGCGCAGCCAGTGATTCAACCAGATCGTCCCTTCTGAACCAGAGACCTCATCGCGAAGATCCATTCCGCCACGAAACGCCCAACTGACTTCAAATTGCCCAATGGCGCCATTCTCAAAGCGGATCAGGCCAATGCCATGGTCTTCCCCCTCAATAGGATGTACCAATGTGTCTGCCCAGCACATGACTTCCATGGGACGGATACCTTTTCCGATAAAATTGCGGATGATCTCGACACAATGGCAGCCCATATCGATGATCGCCCCGCCTCCAGCCAGTTTATTATCCCAGAACCAGTCACTATGGGGTCCTGGATGGGCCTCCCGGGATCGAACCCACATAACCTTGCCAATAGCTCCAGCGATAGCAGATTGGATAGCTTTCAGTGTCTTTGGCGGATATACAAGATCCTCCAGATAACCATTGAATACGCCAGCTTTTTCCACCGCTTCCAGCATCACCAACGCTTCTTGGGCAGTTCGGCCCAATGGTTTCGTGCATAGAATGGCCTTACCAGCGTCTGCTGCTGCAAGAACCGCTTCCCCATGTCGATGATTTGGTAGTCCGATAATAACCGTATCAATTGCATCATTCTGTATTGCTTCATTCAAATCAGTCGTCATGTTAGGTACATCCCATTTAGCCTGAAATGCTTGTCCACTTGCTGAGGAACGTGAATACACAGTATGCACCTGGTCCATCGTACGCTGACTGTGGAGTGTACCAGTATAAAAATCAGCGATAAATCCGGTACCCAGCATGGCAATGTGATGTGCTTCACTCATGTACTACGGGGGGGCATCCTTAGTTATTTACTGATACAGCGATAGCGGACATAACCTCACGCTGACTGGTGGTTCCTGTAGGCCGGTTCAATAGTTTACCATCCATCACCATAGCGCTGGAACCACCACCATCCAGGTTGATCGCTTCCATACAACCTAGATCCCGCATCAGTATGGCCAATTCCTGGAGATCAACACCGCGACTGTCAATCTGCCGACCATCCACAACTAGTAAAACCAGTTCACCGCTATTACGGTATCCTGCGGCCGTCCTGGGATGTATATTTGCAATTGTGGAACCAAAAAATACTTCTTCATCAAATGTGACCCTGATCTTACCCTCGTGCATCAATACCGGACCCGCATGGAGGGCATCATCAACTTCCCAGGTTTCTGCTATTGAAAAATCAAAAGAGTCCACTGGGTTTTCGGGACTGTTTTCCAGCGGTTCAGTAAAATTAAATAGGGAGTCATTGCGGCTGGTTACCCAGGCAATATCAATTCCACCATCATCCAGAAAGCCTAAGGCACCGCGGGCAGTGTAATAACGTTTATTATTGCGTAGTATAGATCTTGTGGCCGGCGCTACGGTACGATTATTTACATAGAGCAGACCAACGTGTTCTGCGGGATTTTTGTCCGTTAAAAAATAACCGCCATTGACAACAACTCTGGCTTTCTTGTTCTCAGAAAATTGAGTCAGCGTTTCCCGGCGATCCAGGTCTTCCGAGACAATTACATCCAGATCAACGTCAGGATCTGTCGGGTCGATTATTGCCGCCCAGGCATTTATCGGTAATTCATCATTTCTCCCCTTCATTATCTTGATCCCTGGGGGTAATTCAGGATGTGCATGTTCAACAGTTTTCCATCTCATGGTAATTTTTGAATAAGACTTGCCATTGCGCGCGCATGAAGATAAAAAGATGACTGTACCAAGAATAAGGAACAAAAAATTTCTCAAAGGATTAACGCAGTTCATGGTTCATTTATCGGTACAATAGTGAAGTCAGCTTCTTTCAAAACGTTGCTTTCATCATCTAAAACAGCAATGCTCCACTGGCCGACAGCATCATCCTGGGGAGTGATATAGGACCAGCAGCGAAAATAATTAGAAACACTTATATTCATATGAACTGTAGCGTAAGGTTCGCCGTTAAATTTCCAGGCGTGGGTTATATTCTCGGATCGTTCCGGGTTACGCAAACCGACAAAGCAGTATATCTTGGATGTTGTATCAATAAATACGTCTCTGATACGTACTGGTTTGCGCTGCTTGAGGTTAATATTTTCGCAAACTACCAGGCGTTGTACAGATATAGCTTTTGGTTTGTTATCACGCGGTTCCTTGGGCGGCACAAATTGTTTGACCTCCAATCCTGAAGAAGCCAGGGGATTTTCATCTGGGTTTTGTATAGCATTACTACCTTTTACTGCCATTGGCTGGGCCAACACATCTAATTTTATGGAATCTTCGACGATATTTTCCTTTTCTTCTTGGGGAAATGTTGGTGTGACTCGATACGAAGTTGCGGTAAATAGTAAAAAAGTAAGATAAACAACAGCTAAATGGGGAACGTACCGTACCAATTTTTTCCAGAAGGAAAATAATACCAGCACAACAAATACAATGGTAACAGGAAAGAATGACGGGTCCAGATACAGGCCTTGAATCATGTTAAGAAATGGTTCGGTCATTATTATTGGTTCATTCACTACTAGTGTAGTAGAATAAATTACCATTATCGGTTTGAAACCTGAAACGATATCTATATGCCTGCCATTTAATTGGTAAACATTTAAATTCAATATGAAATATATCCTAATGAAGTCATTTCTGAGAGCCATAATTGTAGTTTACTTTTTATTCGCCGGAATACTATTGGCCAACACCCCAACATATGTTTCAGTTGGTGTTTTTCAGCAGGAACAGCGCATTTTTTATAATGTAGATGATGGCTTACCCAGCAATGATATCCGTGATATTACTGCCACTGAAGATGGTACAGTATTTGCGGCTACAGCCAAAGGACTGGCGGTGTTCATTGGTGATGAATGGTCCATTGTAGAACAAATGGAACATGTGGATGTCTGGATGCTGGCTGCTAAAGGTAACGAACTGGCCGTCTTTGGTGGCACTGAAAAAGATCAAATCGTGGCTGGAGGAAAAATCTATCTACTAAATAGGGACTGGCTGGATCAGATCATTACGCTTCCAGCGCGAGTCAAGGTGCCCGTTTCAAGAAATGACCTCAGTTTCCGCAATAATATTATGCTGGGCACCACAGATGATATCATACTGTTGGAAAGAAGATATGGGAATATTTATAAAAAATCATCTAAAGGATCAAAATTTACCCCCAATACTCGTCCTGTAGTGCTGCATATTCCTGCAACGGAAATTCGACAAATTACTGTCACTGGCGCGGGAAAAACGTACGCTGCCACCGATTCTGCCCTGTTATCCTTTTCATCGCTGCAGGAAGGCTGGTCCCCGGTACTGCCCCGTAATGGACAGCACAGCTGGGGACTTCATGATGCCCGCGGTGTGACTATAGATGCGTTTGGACGGCTATGGTTTGCCAGTACGCAGGGTATAGGTTATTATGATGAGGGCTGGCACTTGTTTACTGGACATGATGGTCTGCCCTACAATGATTTTACCATGATGGCGCCAGGCAACACTGGTGATATGTGGTTTGGGACACGAAAAGGTGCCGTGCACTTTGATGGCAAAAATTGGGAATACCGTCAGGGAAAACGCTGGCTACCGGACGATCATGTACGCAGTATTACGGTTACGCCAAATGGTGACGCCTGGTTTGCTACCGCTAATGGGGTGGGTATCATCCAGCACCGCCCTCTATCTCTGGCCGAAAAGGCCCAATGGTATGAAGATGAGATTGATCGTTATCATCGCCGGACACCCTATGAATTTGTTCTGGAAGTACATATGGAAGAACCGGGGATAAAGCGCAACTGGAAACAGCGCGATAGCGATAATGATGGTCTCTGGACCAGCATGTATGGTGCGGGTGAGTGTTTTGCCTACGCAGCCAACGGTGATATCCAGGCAAAAAAACGGGCCAAGAAGGCTTTTGACGCGCTGAAATTCCTGGGAGATGTTACCCAGGGAAACCTGCATTCACCACCGCCAGGTTATGTTGCTCGCACGGTCTTACCTACCAGCGATCCCGACCCCAATATTGGCCGGATTAAACGGGACCTGCATAAAAAAGAAACAGATGATGCAATGTGGAAGATCTATAAACCACGCTGGCCTACAAGCGCAGATGGAAAATGGTATTATAAAACGGATACCAGCTCAGATGAACTAGATGGTCATTATTTCCTGTATGCATTGTATTATGATCTAGTCGCCGATACGGAATCAGAAAAGGAACGAGTACGTGAACATGTACGGAGCCTGACTGATCATATTATTGATCATGATTTTCAACTGATTGATCACGATGGCCGGCCTACTCGCTGGGCTCGGTACAGTCCCAAGGAAATAAATTTTAGTAAAAACTGGTTTGTGGAACGAGGATTGAATTCGTTGAGTATGCTATCTTACCTGATCACAACGGCCCATATAACCGGCGATGATAAATATCGGGACATAGCAAGCACACTCGTGGATCAACATGGTTACGCACAGAATATGATTGACATGAAGTTCCAGCGCGGATTCGGTACAGGAAACCAGTCCGATGATGAAATGGCTTTCATGTGTTACTATAATCTGGTGAATTATGAACAGGATCCAGAACTGCGTTCCCGATATGCGTTTTCATTCTGGTTGGCCTGGCAACAGGAAGCGCCTGAATTAAATCCATTTTTCAACTTTGCCTTCATGGGTGCCTGTCAGGGGCTCAGTTTTGAAGATCCATGGGGAGTTTATGAGTTCGAACCCCATGGCGAATGGCTAGATGAAGCCGTTGAAACTTTGATCCGTTTCCCTCTGGATCGTTTTAACTGGCGGCATACCAACAGTCACCGGACCGACCTCACCAGGTTCCACCCCGCAATGAGGACATTTGATGATAATGATATGAGCACCAGCGGTTATCGTAAGAACGGCAAGGTCATTCAGGTGGATGAATCACATTTCAATCACTGGAATCGGGATCCCTGGCGATTGGACACTGGCGCAGATGGCCGGGTTCTATCAAACGGAACTGTGTTCCTCCTACCCTATTATATGGGCCTTTATCACGGCTTTCTTCTGGATTAGTCAGTGGGATCAGGCGCGAGTTTTTACTGGACAAAATCCATCAAAATACCCGGGCGATCGGTGATAATACCATGGACACCCATGTTTACCATCCGCATCATTTCAATGGAATCGTTCACTGTCCAAACCCAGACCTGTCGATCCCCTTTGGAAAAAGCATTGATATAACGTCGATCCAGTTCCAATTGACCTAGTTTTGTAGAAAATGAACGAGGTAATTGTGCCACTACCGCATCCAATGGAAGCAGCCGTTCCAAACCAACCCTGCTCAATATGTATAGAATAGTGCCCTGGTTTACAGGAAGGGACGTGGCCACTTCCGGACAAGCGTGCTGGAAACGGGTGAGCGTCTCATCGCTGAAGGACGCCACAATTACCTGGTCATAAGAAACGCCATATTGCCGCAGTAGGTCGCAGAGATCATTTTCCAGGGGCGGATAATGCTGTTTGATTTCAATATCGTACACCTGTTGAGGAAAGGAATCCAGAACAGCATTCAAGGACAGGATCTTGACCCCTTTACCGCGATAAGGGTAGGTCAAACCATCCGGCGACCAGTTATAGGCACCATCCACCTCCTGCAATTCTGGCCAGGACATTTCCCGAATCAAGCCGCTACTATCTGTAAGACGGTCGATAGACTGATCATGGCTAATGACAAGAAATCCATCTCTGGTACGATGAATATCCATTTCAAGTACCTGGATGCCCATATCTACAGCATTAGTAAAAGCCAGTAATGATTCATCCGGGTATTCTTTATTGCCACCCTGATGGGCAATAGTAACCGGTTTAGATAAACGTTCTAATACGGGATGGGTCGTTTTCTGAGGTATGATGAAACCCAGCGTGTAAAGTAACAAATACATAATGCAAATGATCATCAAAAACTGTTTCATAGTTGAAAGATGTGTGAATCGGCTAGAGTTTTATTATGACTGCTGAACTCTGTTCCGCTATGTTTATTTCAGGAGAACAATTTTTCTAGTTGCGGTGAAATCAGGAGCAGACAAACGATAAAAATACACACCGGAAGGCAAAGGTCTTCCAGTCTCACTTTGACCATTCCAATGGACAATGCCTGTACTTACTAACTGCTTACCAGTAATAAGTGTTTTGACCAATTTTCCTGATAGATCATAAATCCCTATGGTGAACTTCCCACCAATTGGTGCCTCGTAACGGATAGCGGTCATAGGATTGAAGGGATTGGGATAAGCAGCATGGAGTTGAAATCCATTAGGATATATTTCATTGGCAGCAACATTTATACTGACGGGACAATAATTACCGTCAGGGGCTAGCTGGGGGATTAGGTAGATACTATCCGTGATCAGCGCGTACATTAGTGTGTCCGTCTCTTCAAAAAGTGCCGGCGTGCAGGGCTCCCATTCATTGGCAATACCCGTGCAGGTGGCCGCGTCGGCGAGGATGCCCATATTGGTCACGATACACCAGTACAGATATTCAATGGCCATACATTCGTAATCACAGGTATAGTCATCGTAGTGATACCATGCTTCTGGCGAATAATTGTTGGGGTGCTGTATGAACTGTCCGCCCCGAGCTACATCCATGGCAGTGGTAAGCAGAGATGAATTAGGTTCTACGGCAAAAGCGCCGGGGTAGATGTTGGTGTGACCGATCGCATTGATCACGTGGACCACTTCTTCCACAGTTGCATCGGCCCCCCAATAGCCAGGATTATTCGGATCAATCTCGTTGCGCCATAATACAGCAGCTGCACCTTCACCATCGTAATGGTCAAAAAAATTATCCATGGCCGACGAACCGTCATAGGAAAAGATCGGAATAAGGGCGCCATTGGTAGCCAGTTCTGCTTTCAATACGGGATCATCCACTTCCCCGTCTTCATTGTTATCCAACAGTTCTGCGACCACGGCAGCGGCGTGTAACACCTTTTCATCCGGGATGGAAGTTTCAGCATATACGCTGAAACAGTCCAATACGAGAATGTATTTAGTAAAGTCGCTGAAAGCGGTTAAATCGGCATTTGGATTTGCAGTAATATCAAAACAGACAGTGTTCTGGGCGTGAATTACCTGAATCGATAATAATAGAAGAGCTATTGCGCTATATTTTACCATGGTTTTTGATAATAAAATCCTAAACTGAACTAGCAAAATGTAGTGAGGAAAAACAAAATATATTTAATAAATACTTGACTTACGGATTAAATACAATTAACATCTTGTGTGAGATGAGAACAGAATGAGATAGTATCAAAATCTGGGACTTTCACGGCCTGACAAGACCGAAGCGGAAGTGGAGGTAAACTTGAAACCCGAAAGGGTGGAAAGAAGTCAGGAAAAAGGCCAGGTTACTAGATCTGTCAAAGGAAAAGGTGACCTGGCTTTTGACTTATAGAAATAAAAAACCCCGCATTTTGTGGGGTTTTTTATTGCGCCTTTTATTTAATTCAATTTGCTACTGGCGTAGATAGGTTTGGTCGGAATAATAATTAATTCTTATTGAGTTACAATAATGCTTACATCCCTATGGTTCCAGGCCCATATTCTGCCAGATAAAAGCAAAGCGGTCAGCGGCCAATTCGATCCGCTGTGTGGTGGAAACACTGCCATGGCCGGCCTTGGTTTCAATACGGATCAGTACTGGGTTTGGTCCAGAATGGGCCTCCTGTAACCGAGCAGCAAACTTAAAGGAATGGGCTGGCACTACACGATCATCATGATCAGCAGTGGTCACCAGCGTTGCGGGGTAAGCAACATTATTTTTTATGGCATGATAGGGAGAATATTTCTTCAAGTAGTTAAACATTTCTGGAGAATCATCGGCTGTGCCGTAATCAGCTGCCCAGCCTGCGCCAGCAGTAAACTGATGGTACCGTAGCATATCCAACACACCTACGGCCGGGACAGCAACTTTCACTAGATCCGGTCGCTGAGTCATAGTTGCACCAACTAGCAAACCACCATTTGAACCACCCAGGATAGCTAGGTATTCACTAGAAGTATAATTGTTGGCAATTAAATATTCGGCGGCGGCAATGAAATCGTCGAAGACATTCTGCTTGCTCATTTTTGTTCCCGCGTCGTGCCAGTCTTCTCCATATTCTCCTCCGCCACGCAGGTTGGGTTGGGAGTAAATACCACCATTCTCCAGCCAGACAATGTTGGTTGAACTAAAACGAGATGTCAAACTTATATTAAACCCCCCATAACCATAGAGAATTGTTGGATTATCCCCGTTCATCTGCAATCCTTTCTTATAGACAATGAACATGGGCACCCTAGTACCATCTTTACTGTTGTAAAATATTTGATCAATAGTATAATCTGCTGGTTCAAAATCCACATCTGGTTGCCGGTAAAGAGTGGATTTTCCAGTTGGTATGTCATAATGAAAAATTGTAGTTGGATAAGTAAATGAACTGAATGAATAATATAACTCATGCTCATACTTTTTAGCCCCAAATCCTCCAGCAGAACCAATTGCAGGAAGTTTTATATCCAATTCAAAGTTGCCCTCATAATCATATTGTTTGACCACAGATTTGACATCAATTAGGTAATTAGCAAAAAACTTTTCTCCGCCAGAATTCACACGAAATACATGGTCTGTTTCCGGTATAACATCCTGCCAAGTTTTCTGGCCCGGTTTACTTAAATCCACCGATATCAACCGATAATTTGGTGCTCCTATATTTGTATATAGGAAAAAGGTTGATCCATCATTTTCAACCACACCGCAATCAGCAAAATAATCGTCCTGAAGTTGAACTAGACTGCTATTCGGATCAGTAAGATCCTGCACATAAATCTGATTACCGCTGGTATTTTGTGCAGCAGAGATTACCAGGTAATTCTGATCTTCGGTCACGCTGCCACCAATATAGCGATTAGGCTGTTTTTCTCCCCCATAGACCAATTGGTCTCTAGACTGAGATGTTCCTAATACATGGTAATATAGTTTATGATATTGGGTTTTGGCGGAAAGTTCACTGGTCTCTTCGGGATTATCATAACTACTGTAATAGAAACCATCGTTTCCGCGCCAGGATACACCACTAAACTTGACATTGACCAGGGTGTCACCTATGACTTCCCTGGTTTGGACATTAATAACCACAATTTTTCGCCAGTCGGAACCACCTTCAGTAATCATATAGGCGGCTAGCGATCCATCCTTAGTAAAGGATAACCCGCGCAGTGCTATTGTACCATCATCTGAGAATGTATTGGGGTCTAGAAATACTTCCGGATCAGCGTTGGAATCTATTCGGTTCCGATACACAATAGAATGATCCTGCAGGCCGGTATTGCGGTAGAAATACTCATAATGTCCCTCTTTAAATGGTGCAGAAATACGTTCATAATCATAGAGCGATTTTATCCGGTCTTTTAGTTTATCGCGAAAAGGGATTTTATTCAAATATTCAAAGGTTACCTTATTCTGAGCATTGACCCATGCGCCTGTTTCTACGGACATGTCATCTTCCAACCAATGATAGGGGTCTGGAACATTTTGGCCGTGATATACATCTACATGGTCACCCTTTTCCGTCTTAGGATAAATCAGGTGTCTGTTTTCTACTGGTTTATTGCAGGAAATAGAAAAGAAATAGAAAAACACCATCAGGAAACGCGTCATTTTATTATCCTCAAAAATGATTGATTAACACAGCAAAATATAAACACAAACTGGTGAATAAATTGATCAACAGAAATCTCCCTGGTAGATATGACCTTATTTCAGCAATATCATCTTCCTTGTCTGTAAAAATCTGCCAACCTGTAATTGATAAATATAGATACCAGCACTCACAGATTGACCGTGATCATTCGTTGTATCCCAGATAATAGAGTTTACTCCAGCACCCTGGAAATCATCCACGAGACGTTTTACCTGGTGACCCAGCAAATCAAAAATAATAATTTGAACTAGTTCTTGTTTTGGCAGTTCATAATGAATAGTCGTTCTCGGGTTAAATGGGTTCGGGAAGTTCTGCTGGAGCGCATATTTATCAGGGATCAGGTATTCATCATTCATGTCCAGTTCCGAATTATTAACAGAAGTGCGAATATAGGAAAAACCACCACCATTATTTTGTCCTGTATAAGAAGTGAATACGACATCGAAATAAAGACTATCTTGAGGTAAATAAAGGGATATAGTATCGTTTATGATTGATTGTGATGATCCTCCGTGCATTCCTACAAAGTTAGTATAGCTTCCTGAGTCTGCTGCCGCCGTTGTTGTGTTAGCCCAAAGGGTTCCCATAGGGGAACCAGCAGTGCCAGAATAACCATCCTCCTGGGCAATATTAAAAATACTCTGATTGTGTTTCCGTGTAATCCAAACATTCGCACTGATCTGGTCTTGGTACTCCGGCAATGTCCAATCCGCAGAATCAGGCTTGGTAAAGACCACCGTTTCATAAGGTGTGCTGATAGCTGATCGGGTTTGAAACGCAGCTATATCTACAGGTAGATAATCCAATTCAGTTATGCTACAATCAAAAAATAGATCATCCTGACCTCTTACAATGGTACAGAAAAGGATAAATGATATTATTTTAATAAGAAACATACATTTCGATAATATCTCAATCTGCATATTACAAAAAATGCGTATAATTATAATCATTCCTTTCGTTGTTGGTGATAAGCCGGGTAAATGTAAAAATTCCTGAGGATATTATCTTAATCAGAAAAATATGCGCCCGCTAGTGGTCATTTTTGGATCAGTTTTGCGGGTGAAAAGTCGCCGCCATGATCAGGGATATACCAGACATCATTTTCCAGGTCCACTCCGCCTCCCAGTTCTTCGATGACCACCCGATCAATTATATAGACACCCCGTTTCGCCATAAGCGGGAAGGTGTCCTCACCGGCCATTTCCGGTGTTCGATCGGGAAAATTCCGGCGCGTTCTGCTAATCCAATACGTTTCTGCTAGGTCATCCTGCTCAAATGCCCACTCCACATTCTTGCGGCCGAGCATGAAACCCAGTAATCCGCCCCAGGTTGCCGTAGGATTATCCGAGTCCCAGCCGGTAAGTGATCCAATTCTGATCGTCCGCGGCAGGTCTCCTTCCCCATAGAACAAACTGACCAGACTGGCAGCGAAGTTTATCCCCGCATCAAATGACTGGTTATAGACATAGCTGTCGCCACCACCGACCTGGTAGCGTTCGTAGACCGCATCCCGGGTGCTCTCCCAGTCATTCTTATCAGGATTGGCGTCATAGGCTGCTTTTATATAATCATACATTCCGGCAACCGGGGTCCCATTCGGCAGGCGTCGGCGGGCCTGCTCGGCCAGCCAGAACACTTTTTCTTTCATATTCAACTCATTATCCACGTAAGAAGCAAGGGCGTACATGACCACATAAAATTCCGCGGCCCATTCGGCATTATCCTTGGCCGTTGTACGGATAGGCAGGTGAGCCATACGTAAGGCAATGTCAGGTCGGGTTGGGGCAAAAAGACCGAATATCTCTGTTGTCAACTGGGCGTCGATCATCTCATAATTGGAATTTTTATCCGGTTCGCTGGTGGACGGCGGCAACAAACCATCCTGCATCAGGTAATACGCGGTCTCGTTTGAGACCCATAGAAAATTCTCATTGTTGGGCGCATCCTCATTGGAATAGATGTGGTGGAGCCAGCCATCACGGATCTGTTCCGGGGTTAATATACTTACATTGTGGACGTCCAGCAGGTGCTGGTACATATATTCGATATCCGTATCATCATCCGCAGCCCAGGTCTCACCGTTATGGACAAAATAATATTCAATAATATTATTGGATGAGAATATAAAATTACCCCAGATATTGCGCTCATCAGGGCCGCCCCAGTTCTCGTCAGTATAAAACGGCGGCTCAATCTTGTCCATTTCCGTGATCAGTCCCGTCCAGTTAGCGATGCACTGGGTCAGCCAGAAACCCTGTAATTGATCTATATATTTTGAGCGGGACAGAACCAGGTCGGTGGCATTAGGTGTATAGGCGGGGTATTCTAATTCAGGGTCGGCCAGTTGATCCTGGGCCTGTACTAAAGCAATTGTAAGCAATACAATGCCAGACCAACGGTGATTGATCATAATTTTGTGTGCCAGTAAGCAATGGCAATAAGGACAAACTGAAAGGGCAATCTGCCCCAGGCGATTAGTGGTGTGGTATTTAATGCTGCACCATTTGTCTGCGCCAGATAAATGTTTGCTGGAAAAACAGCGATCAGCAGCAGGATCAGGCCCCAGCCGGCAACATATCTAAACGACGGAAAAAGTAACAATACACCCAAAACAATCTCAAAGAAGCCGCTAATATAGACCAGGGCCAACTTGTAGGGTAAGATCGGTGGAACGATCTTTACAAACCATAAAGGATTTGTAAAGTGTTTAATACCGACACTTGCATAGAAAATACTCATTATCACTATGCTGGCTAGTTCCAGCGTCGATATCATTCTTAATTTTCTTGTAGTCGCTCTGGGATCCGGTTCAGTCAGCTAATTTTGAACACTTTGTCTTTACGGCGTACCTTATCCGTCACCTTGATACCAATACTGTCGCCTTTCTTGGCACTTTCCACTGCATCATGTTCGATCTGCATAGATTTAACTTCCTCATTTAAATCAGTAGTATGCCCCTGGATATGAATCATATCGCCGACGCCTAATTTTCCGGTAGTAATTTCAATGGCAGCGACCGATATCTGGCCAAAATATTTTGATACATAACCAATTTCCTGCTCCTTCATAGTTTACTCCAAGTTTGCTTAAGTTGAATGTACTCCCCGAACGAGTTAAAGTCAATTGCCGAGCAGATTGAAAGACTTGTTTGGCAGGTATTTTACCGAATTATAATATCCTGATGGCCAGGTAGATCCAGCCGCCCAGTAATAGCAACACACAGATATAAAAGGCGTAGGCCCTGTTAGGAACATAATTGGATGTGAGCCGGATGTAACTATGGATAAGCTTAAAGACCACGAACAGCCAAGCAATCCACAGGTCCAGATCACGGACGTCATCAATAACATAGAGTATAATGCATAAGAGATAAAACAGGATGGGTATCTCAAAAAAGTTCTTGTAGTGATGCCTGGCTGCCAGCATATACTCCGGGGCCGAACCTTCGTACACCCGAAACCAGCTATAGCGCACTTCCCGTTTCTTGATCGCTTTTTCGATCATGTAGCGCATGTGGAAAATGACAAAAAAGTTCAGAAAAACAACGGGCAGTAGCGGATAGAGAATGAGCGTGTTATCCATGAAGGGAATTTAACGATTAAACCAATAAACAAAAAACCCCGCGACTGGGCGGGGGTTGATGATATTACTTATAATTCTAAAGAACTCTTTATATGGTTATTGCCAATAAAATATTGGGGCGACTTTCCCACTTGGCCATGCCTAACTCTTTCGGCATCATGGATCATTGCTGACGCTAAGGTATCTACTCTAAGTCCAAATCCTTTTAATTCAGAAAAATCCTCAAACCATGTTTGTTTACCCCGAAGTCGTATCAACATACCTGGTTTAAAAATAGAGACGATATTAAAAGAGAAATTGGATATTATAGTTTGTTCTTTTTGTCCAATAGTCTTCATATACAATAATGGATGAATCCAGTCTTTAGCCCATATTTTATGATTTGCACCTCTTGCTGATATTAGTGATGCGTGAGGTATTTTAGCATTTGCGGCCATCTTAGCTGCTTCGTTTGAAATACCTGATTCGATATTAATAAACTCTTTTGATCCTCCCGCACGCTGTCGTGTTGTACCTATACAATTAAAAAAAACATCATTATTTTTCCAATATTTTTCAGTAGCTATCAATTTGAAAAGTGAATCAACAACAATATCCACTAGTTTATCATTTTTTTCACCATCCAAAACTGGTCTTCTTCCAATAGAAGTAACCAATTCACAATTTTTATTTCGTATTAGTTGAATTAATAGTTGTTTTCCTGTAGCTCCTGTACCACCAATCATTATTGCTTTAAACATATAAAAATCTACTCATCATCTTATAAACGACAAACCCTGCTACTGGGCGGGACTTGAGACCTTAAGGATCAAGGTTTTCCCAAAGTGTTTGGGGTGGTAATGCTAATTCATGTTTTTTTTCGTCTGGGAATTTAAAAGCATTATCAATCTCAAATGGAAGTAGGTATTTTTTATAAATCTTATAGGCCACCTTTATAAATCTAACAGGGATTAAATATATCTGATTAGGGTTGTGAGCCTTATTTCCAGTACCAACTGCAATAAATACAGGTAATATTTTATCTACCTCTTTATATCGTTCTAACTGCGATTCTGTAAGAAAGTAGATATATTGGTCTGGAAAATCACCTAACCATGCAGTTCTATACTTTGCTTCTACCCAAAACTTCTTACCACCGATTCTATCTTGAAATTTGAAGTCTGGGTATTCAGAACTCTTTACATAGCGGAAGAAATTTGTATAACCATCTTGAGTAAGATGCAGTAAGTCATAATACTCTCTTGTAAATATCCAATCAACCAGATGTTCTTCAAATAAATGCCCTTTACGTTTTGAGTCTGATTCTTGGAATAGCTTATAAAAGAAAACATCAAATGCGTCTATAAATCTGCGTATCACCGTTATTTCAACAGCACCATTTTCTTAGTGCTAATGTATTCCCCAACTTGTATCTGATATAGATAGATACCAGCGCTCACTGGTTTACCATAGTCATTAGTAGCATCCCAGATAACTGATCTGTAGCCAGCGTCTTGGGTTTGGTTAATTAGGGTTTTCACTTCTCTACCCAACATACCGTAAATGATGATAGTCACGAGACTGTTATTAGGCAGGTCGTATCGCAGTGTGGTAACGGGATTAAACGGATTGGGGTAGTTTTGGTGCAGGGTAAAACGCTCTGGTAATATTGTTTCTATCTTAGCATCAAGTTGCTCTCTTATAACTACTCTAAATCCCATATGGTCTGTTGTTACAAATGGCGGAGTGTCAAATCGATGACTACTCATCGCAAAAGCACCAGGGTATGTATAGTTTCCTCCTCTAAGTACTTTTACAGCTATACCGACAGGCACGTTATTATTAATCGGATTACAACAGTAATTACTATCAACTAAAATTTGGTAGAAATCTGGATCATACCAGTCCAAACACCATTCGGAAACATTTCCAGTCATATTAAAAAGTCCAAAAGGATTGGATTGGAAAAGCTCTCCTACAGATGATAAGTACGGCAAATAATTTGGGTCAGAAGTCGATCCAAAGCTCCCATAATTAGCTTGGCTATGACTTAAATAACCATTATTTGTGGGGTATTCTAATTGTTGTCCTGCTCTTGCTGCATATTCCCATTCAGCTTCTGTAGGCAATGATACATTATAATAGTCTGCGTACATCATAGCACCATACCAGTTAACCCAAGCAACTGGCCAATTTTCATAACCTGGCACTACACTATAAATATTTGAAGTTGAGTCCCACTCAATCCAACATCTATTAAGGGGGTCTTGGCCGCCGCCAGCAATATTACTGAGTTTAATAAGCACCTGACCTGACCATTCACCTAATAATGCACTATCCGCCAATATACTCCATGCATGCCCATTGGAAATTTCAATTGAGTCACTTGACCAATCACCAGGGGTTCCTTCTTCGACAAATAAATTACCTAGAGAGGCCATTTCATTAAGAAAAACTACATAATCTACATTTGTTACTTCCGTTTCGCCCATTTGGAAATCTTGTATCGTAACCGAATGTTCTGGACCTTGGTCATTAAACATTGGTGGCGAATTATTATTCCCCATAATAAATATTCCCCCTAAAATACTAATCATAGTGCCTGGATAAGTTTGGCCAATAGATAACGATATTGAGCAGAAAAATATCAAAGAGATCATGGAAAATTGAAATTTTATAAACTTCATATCTTATAAGATTATTAAAATTTATAATATTTTATAATAAATTGAATTTAACAATATCGCCACAAACAAAAAACCCCGCTAGTAAGAGGGGCAATTTGAGCCAGAGGCACATCAACATAGTGAAATCATCTTTATGGGTAAAAATGGTAACCGATTATTGGCAGTGCTAATCCTAAATGGTATCCTGAAAATGTATTGTTCTGCCAGCCTGATTCAGGCATTTTAATATTTTCCTTTGTATAACCTGCCAAAAGGTACCCTCCAAAATATTTACTTCTCTTTAGTTTTTTCCCATTCATAAAGGCAATACCATATCCAGCACCACCCCAAAAGCCACCATAACCAAAATAAGCAATTTGCAAATCACTATAAGTATAAGATCTATCTTCTTTTGATGAATATTTTTTGCCGAACGCAACTCCAGGGAATAAATATGGACCTAGGCCAGGATTGCCAATAGACGGTACTGCAAAACCAGTGCTTATCTGGTATCCTTTTATTTTCTTTTTTGTATCAAATTCGTAAGATATACCAATATAACCCCCAGGTTGAGAAAGTTTGCTTGGGTCACCATGTACAGATGTTTCTTGCCCAAACAGCAAGCCAGTGAAGATTAATAGTTGTAGGAAGCGCTTCATTAAGACAATATTACAAATCAGTAGTCCTAAATGACTATAAACAAAAAAAACCGTTACTGCGGGGCTCTTGCTTCAATCCTTGGTCGAGGTTATTTTAAAAGAAATATAATTTAGCTTTGTTGGGCCTGGAAAAAACATGTTTGTCGTTTGCTGGTAGTCTTTATAGGCTGGCCTTTTCTGCGCAGAGTAATACTCAGCAGGTACCGCTCCTGTATAAGTAACTAAAGTAACATACATTATCCTTGATGTCATAAGCAAACCTACACCGAGTAGCACGAAGACAATTACAGACATGTTAGAGTAGAGTTGTAACCAAGACGGTATTGATGCAATCACTAAAGCATTCCAAACCATCCATTCAGCAAAATAATTCGGATGGCGGCTGTATTGCCATAAACCAATATTACACACCATATTGCGCGCACCTGACTTTTTCATAGCCTGCAGAAACTTGAGTTTTTGCGCATCAGCCACGGATTCCATAATAAATGAAGCTAGCCAAATAACGATACCGATTATTTCCAAAATAGATATTTCTTCGCTTGGGTTACTAGCGATTATGAAGGCAGGAAAGGCTAAAAAAGCAGCGTTTGCTACGCCTTGCACAATTGCTTCTATTTGCATTGCCAGGGCTGTATTTGTTTTCCCTGCTTTGATCCAGCGTTTCTTTTGAAATTCGTATCGGGGTAGTTCTTTATCCAAATGACCAGATATCAGTAATTTTATTGCGCCTAGACCCATCCGACTGCCAGCAAAGAAATAGGCAATACTAACAATAGCTACCCTTAGGCTATCACCTTCACCATATATCCAGGTGAGAATTCCGATAACAGTGAGACCCCATGGCCAGCCGATATCAACATAAGACATTCGACCGGTGCGCCAT
>Ga0257107_1000194_pt1 | contig 23128 bp, 23 predicted proteins | sample LP_taG_2_FD_190178 | JGI IMG/M metagenome (GOLD analysis project Ga0257107, IMG submission 190178) | Marine microbial communities from Northeast Subartic Pacific Ocean, Canada - LP_J_2011_P26_500m | ecosystem: Environmental > Aquatic > Marine > Oceanic | place: Canada: Northeast Subartic Pacific...
CAAATGGTGATGGACCTGACACTTTAATTTTTTTAGACAATATTGACCATGTTATGTTGAAGTATTTTTATATTTTCCAACGTAAAAAGTGAAAACTTTGATTAATATCAAAGAGTATTTATCTAGACATATTACTAAATTGAAAATACAATGAATGAATTATCAGATGAATCTAATAATACAAACGGTATTCCAAAGTTCTTCCTAAGAAGAAAAAAAAAGATGGGAAAAGAATCAGGATCATCTGACAAAGTTGATACAACCAAGGATAAACTTGTTAAAAATAATGAGAAAAGTCTGGTTGATGTAGACTTTACTAGTAAGAAACTGTTCAGTAAGGGCATTAATCTAATGGCTGATGAAAAACTTGAAGATGCATCTTATGTATTCCAGCAGATTTTAAGAATAAATCCGAATAACGTTGATGCGCTTTTGAAGTTAGGTTATGCTAGATTTCACTTGGAGGACTATACCGAATCGATGAGAGCTTATGATAAAGTACTAGATATTGATGTGACAAATGCAGATGCATGGAATCTTAAGAGTTTGGTATATTATGAACGCAAGAGTTATGGAAAAGCGCTTGACTGCGCAGATAAAGCAATTGATTCTGATCCAACATTTGGTATGGCGTGGTATAATAGATCATGTTATCTTTCTATGTTAAACGAGGTTCCTCAATCACTTGATGCTCTTATCCGCTCAATTGAAATTGATGTTAAAAATGCAAAACGTGCTGTCAAAGATAAAGATTTTATGAATGTAAGACTTGAGGAAGGATTCAAAAGAATTATTGAGGTCGTTGTAATCGAATCACTTCGTCAAGGTTATCATACAATTGGTTCGATAGTATGGACTACCTTCTTGGATAAAGAAGATGTGCTAAAATGCTTGGACAGATTGATGAGAAAAGGATTAGTTGTAAAACATGAGATAAGAAAAGTGTGGAGTGCCGTAGATACATATGATTTAGTTCCTGAAATGGCGAATAAAATTGGTGTGACAAAAAAAGGTATCTTAGGAATACCAAAGAAATCTCTACCAAAGCCAGTAAAAGATCTTAAAAATCTAGCAGAAGCAATTCAGTTAATAAAAACAACTATTGAGGATGATGAGCTGGAAAAAACGATCGAATATTGTAATCTGTTCATCAATCAAGAAAAATGTGGACAAGAAATGATTGAAGACTTTTTAGAAGAACATAGAGAAATCAGATTATTTAAAATAAGACTGAATGATAAAGGATTGGACTTTTTACTAGATAATAAGAAAAAAATATTAGCATTGTTTGATAATATGGAAATTGATGTAATGAAAAAACTTCGTAGTAATTTACCTACTAATTGATTTTAGATTATTCTGCAGAAAGATCCCAGTAACTTGCGTTCTCCTGTTTGGCAATAGGCTTCTCAAGTTTTTTCCATTCCTTAAATGAGTTAACGTAAAGCCTTACGTTTGGAATACCTATAGATTTGAGAGCATAGTATGCTAAACCTGATAACGTACCAACACTTCCACAGTATGTTATAATCTCAGCATCTTCTGGAATTCCTCGACTTTTCAAAAGGTTTCTCATACTTTCTTTTGTTCTTAAAATTTTTCCATCAGTTGCTAGTGCTCTATATGGAATATTAATTGAGCCAGGAATATGTTGCTCTAAAAAGTTGAGTCTTTCCCTGTTATCAATCAAAACAACGTTACCATTTTCCTTTGCATTTTCTAAATATTCAGCAGTAGCCATAATATCAGGATTTATGTTGAGTGAATGTTTTACGGGTTGGATATTTGGTTTTTCTATACTTATTTTAAGACCCAATTCCTTCCATTGTGAATAAGTTACATCAAGTAATGTAACATTTTTGTGACCAATGTACTGAAGAGTCCATGCTACTCTTGAGGCTAAAGCACCAAATGTATCATCATACACAATGACTTCTGTATCATCTGCAATTCCCAATTTTTCGAATAATTTGATGATAGTTTCTGGTGAGTCACCAGATAAAAGATCAGCAAGTGGTAAGTTTACTGCGTTAAGAATATGTTCTTGGTTGTAATCTTCCTCACGCCTCACATCTATCAGTCTTACAGAATTAACATTGATTTTTGATCTGGCTGTTTTCACATCTACAGTAGGAAATGTTATTTTACTGCTCAAGCTGCACATTCACCTTTGCCAGTAACTGTGTGATAACTAGTGTCACTTCCATAATCAACATAAAAGTCTGGATCGTCATCCTTCGACGGTGGAATAACTAGTGGTGAAAGTAATTTTTTCATATCAGCTACAGATTTTATTTGTGATGATTCATTACCATGCACAATTCTATCAATCCAACGAGAAAAAGTATCATCAGATTGTTTGTTTTCCCTATAGAGTTCAATTATTTTTAAGATGACAGGTATAGTACGTTTTACAGGCACTCTCATACATGTTACACCAAGCATGGATTTCTCATCAAATCTACCACCCAGAGACATGCTATAGTTAGGGTACATGTCACTTCCTACTCTTGCACCACCACCAAAAAATCCAATGGTAGCAACTTCATGTTGACCACAAGAATTTGGACACCCACTGATCTTAATTGATGCATCTCTTAAATCGTCGTCTTGATCTAGTTTTAAATCCAAGAATTTACGTTGAATCTCTTTTGCCATTCTGTGAGAGTTTGTAAGAGCCAAGTTACAAGATGAAGTGCCAGAACAACCAACAGGTGAGGCCATAGTTAGCGAACCTGAATTTGCTAATCCTGCTTCAAGCAACCTAGAATAAAGATTTGGTAGATCACTTTCATGTACGTATCTAAGTATAATATCCTGCGAGAAACCATTGCGTGCAAAACCTTCAGCTGAAAAATCCTTAGCGATTTCTGCCATAACACGAAGTTGATTTGCAGTTATATCCCCAGATTCAAGTGTGATAAAAACAGCCCTATACTCTTCCTGTTTCTGTTTGTAGGTAGTAGTCTTTAACCATCGTGCATAACCATCAGGTATTGAACCATTTTTACTAGAAACAGAAATAGGTCTTTTAATTTCATTTGGTTTTTGGTTAATATTTAATCTTACAATTACTGATTGTGTTGTCCTGACAATTGTACGCTGCTTAAGAACCAAATTTTGAAATTTATTCCAACCCATTTCATCAACAAGATAACGCATTCGATTCCTTGCCATATTCTTTCTATTACCCATCCTATCAAAAATTTGTAGAACAGCGATTGATGTGTATAAAAGATCTTCTTCTGATGTAAAATCCTCAAGTTGGTGGCCTACAAATGATTTATTCCCAAGACCACCGCCAAGAAATATCTTAAATCCACGCTGCTTTTTCCCATCAAGTTCTCTAATTTGAGGAATTAACCCAACGTCAACTATTCTAGTCATTCCATGTTTTTCACAGCATGAAAAATTGAACTTAAATTTTCTGGGTAGTGATTGGTTTAGTGGATTCCTTAGAAGAAACCTTGCAGTTGCAATTGCATATGATGTTGCATCAAACTCTTCATCATTACAAACTCCCGATAATGGACTACACATTACATTTCTAACTGTATTACCACATGCTTCACGGGATGTTAGTCCAACATCAGCAAGCCCATGCATGATTTCTGAAACATCTTCAAGGACAACCCAATGTAGTTGAATATTCTCTCTAGTTGATATATGCGCACTACCAATTGAATACATTTCACTTAGTTGAGCAATTTTTTCTAATTGGTTAGGGTAAATCTGACCTGCAGGAATTTTAATTCTAACCATCGCGTAATCATCGGTCATTCTTGTACCATATGCGCCATGTTGCAGACGAAAACGTCTAAAATTATCATGATTGATTTTACCCTGTCGGTAAAGCTTTACCGTATTAGCAAAATTATCCGCTTCCTCTCTACGCGACCAATCAATTTTTGGCTTTTTTGAAGCCGTTTTTGATGGTCTTAGCTGTTGTGCCATCTTCAATCATTTTATAAAACTATGAATATAAATTTTTGAGAATAGGAATTTTGACCAACGTAATAATTAATCATATAGTATCATTCATACTGATTATTTCTACGCGTGCCTTTTATTCTAAAATAATCTAGATAACACATCATGTTAGGTTGGCGGGGTTTCGTTCACCCCGCCTATTTTTATTTACTAAACTATTAGTTGATTTTTTGATAACTGATTTAACCAGTTTTTGACCAGTTTTTATTATGACATTTACATTTACAATTATGTTCACAAAAATTTGTAGCACAATATGAACATCTGAGATTAAACATGATGATTTTATGCAAAATTTCTATTTAAGCAACTGATTTGCATAAGCATGGAAAATTAAAGAAATATTTTGGTTTTGGCTTAAATTAAATACCGTTAAACTACAAATTAGCGATATGACTGGGCAAAAAATAGATGGTATTGAGGTTTCAAACACAGTTAAAGAAATTTTGAAAAATGCTGTTGAAAAACTAAAATCAGAAGGAGTAGAACCATGTCTAGCTACAGTCTTAGTAAGTGATGATCCAGCATCTGCAACTTATGTAAAAAATAAACACATAGCATGTGAAAAAATTGGGATTAAAACAAAAGATCATAAGTTACCTACTGAAACTACACAAAAACAACTTGACGAAATAATAAGTAAACTTAACCAGGATAAAGAAGTGCATGGTATACTTGTTCAACTGCCATTACCAAACCATTTGAATGAATTTGCAACAGTTTCTAGAATATCACCTATAAAAGATGTTGATGGTTTGACTCCTCAAAATGTTGGATTGTTATCTATGGGAAAATCTATCTTGAAGGCATGTACACCTTCTGGAATAATGGAGATGTTTTATTATTATAAAATTAACCTTGAAGGCAAAAATGTGGTAATGATTAATAGAAGTAATCTGATAGGAAAACCACTCTATCATTTACTACTGCAAAACAATGCCACTGTCATCACTTGCCACTCAAAAACTAAAAACCTTAAAGAGTTTTGCCAAAATGCTGACATAATTATAACTGCGGTAGGTGATCGAACAAAATTTAAACTGACTTCAGATATGATAAAACAGGATGCTATAGTGGTTGATGTTGCAATTTCAAGACATGATGGTAAATTAGTTGGTGATACAGATTATGATGACATTATTCAGAAAGCATCATGGGTTACACCAGTTCCAGGTGGAGTGGGACCTATGACAGTTGCTATGTTACTAAAAAATACTGTTACTGCTGCATCATTAAGTAAGGAAATTGTCGGTTAGTATTCAAAAGACTGCACTTAGAAAGCATCTTCTTGAGAAACGAGATGCAATATCAGATGAATTTAGAAATATATCAAGTGGTAAGATATATCAAAACATCAAGAAGGTTGACTCATATATCAACTCACAAAATATTGCTTGTTATTTTTCGATTGGTAGTGAAATTGACACATATGATATTATGCTAGACATATTGAAACAAGGTAAAAACATGCTTCTACCTAAGATCGTAGACAATAATCTGAAATTTTATGTTGTTCCGGATCTTGGAAAATTAGAAAAAGGTGAATTTGGTATAATGATACCAAAGGATAGTTGTAAAAAAATGGAAAAGATTGACTGTATACTAATTCCTACTATAGGAATTTCAAGATCAGGGGATAGATTAGGATATGGAAAGGGTTACTATGATAAGTTTCTCTCTTCCATAGATGCAGTAAAAATATCATTAACTTACTCAAAACAAATTGTGAAATCTGTACCTACTGAATCTCATGATATTAAAATTGATTTGATAATTACGGAAGATGAGATTATCAAAGTATCATAGGTAAGATAGGCCTTTTTTCCCAATATCAGTTCTAGAGTATTTGTTTTTCCATGAAATTTTTTCAGCAACGCTATATGCATTTTTAATGGCTAAATCTAGCGTATCGCCTAACGCAGTTACACCTAAAACACGCCCACCGTTTGTCACAATCTTTGCATTTCTCATTTTGGTTCCAGCGTGATACACATGTGCATTATCAAAAACCTCATCCAATCCAAAAATTTCATCACCAATTGAATAGGAATTAGGATAACCTTTTGATGCCAAAACAACACAAACTGCAGATTTATTTTTCCATGAAATTGGAGATAGTTTTTCTAAAGTGCCCCCAATACTTGCATTCAAATATTGAAAAAGATCTGAATCCATTCGCATTAAGATTGGTTGACACTCAGGGTCACCCATTCTAACGTTATATTCAAGAACATATGGTTCACCATCTTTTAGCATTATTCCAGCGTAAAGAAATCCTTTAAACACAATTCCCTCATTTTCTAAGGACGAAATTGTTTTATCAATAATTTTTTTCTGTATTTCTTTAGAAAGATTCTCATCTATAACTAGCGTGGGAGAATAAGCACCCATTCCACCCGTGTTAGGACCAATATCATTATCATAAATTCTCTTATGATCTTGGCTTGTTGCCATTGGAATTGCGATTTTTCCATCAGACAATGCGATGTATGACGCTTCTACGCCATCAATTCTATCTTCAATTATTATATTGCTTCCCGCCTTTCCAAATTTCTTATTCACCAACATCATATCAATAGCTTCTTCAGCTTCGTTTCTGCTATTACAGACGATTACACCTTTTCCAGCTGCTAGACCGTCAGCTTTTATGACAACATTATGTTCGATTCTGTTAACATATTCTTTCGCCTTTGACGCATTATCAAATACCTCAAATGTGGCAGTAGGAATATTATTTCGTTTCATAAACTTTTTTGCCCAAATCTTACTTGATTCTAACTGTGCAGCTTTTTTTGTTGGTCCAAATATCTTCAAATCTTTTTCATTAAACATATCAACAATACCAGCTGCAAGAGGTGCCTCAGGTCCTATTATTGTAATGCAATTATTCTCAGAAGCAAACCTAGATAATTCTTCTAAATTATCAACAGAGATATCTACATTGTTTGATGTACCGCCATTTCCAGGCGCATAAAAAACAGTATTAACATTATCACTTTGACCAAGTTTCCAGCCGATAGCATGTTCTCTTCCACCTGAACCGACGACAAGAACATTAACCAATATCTGAAACTTGATTATGAAGTATATATTCCAAAGTTAAATTACACATTTTTTAAAATAGAGAGTAGTTTTGGTAATACAATTGCAGAGGTTGCCTGTATTGAAAGATCCATCTCATTCGACATAACAGTTTTTTCAGGATTTACCTCAATCAAAGTTGCACCGTTTTGTTTTGCGTAGAGTGGTAACGTATTTGCAGGCGAAACAGCAAGGGACGTTCCTGCAATAATCATTATATCGCATATACTGGCCTGTTTTATTGCATTTTCCCAGATATCTTGCTGCAGTGCTTCTCCAAACCAAACAACGTCAGGTCTTAGAATGTTTCCACACTCGCATTTAGGTGGAAGTAATTCAAAATTTTCAGTAATATTATCCATAAAATTACAAACTGTACATTTAATCCGAATTATACTACCATGTAATTCCAGAACATTTGTACTGCCAGAGCGCTGGTGTAAACCATCAATATTCTGTGTCAATACTACCACATCCTTGAATTTTTCCATCTTTGAAATTGCAAAATGACCATCATTTGGTTTCACCGCTAGGATGTTTTTTCTCCTATCCTCATACCACTCCCAAACTAGTTTTGGATCATCATAAAATGCACTTATCGTTGCAAGTCTCATAGGATCATGTTTTCTCCAATAACCATCTTTCCCCCTAAAAGTGGGAATTCCACTTTCTTGTGAAATTCCTGCTCCAGTTACAAAAACAATTTTTCTAGAATTGTTTAATTCCTGAGATATATCATCAAACATTTTCATTCAGATAATGTCAGAGAATTCACGTACTGTTATAAGAGATAATACTCGAGAGCGATATATGGAACTTGGAAATGAGTTTAACCTAAAAGATATAGAACAAACAACCAGTGATTATCTTTCAAAACTTAATTTGCAGGAGTTAATTGACGAATCACCAAACAAGCAAGAAAAAATTACGTTCATTGAAGGACCGCCTACTCTAAATGGCGAACCACATGCGGGACATCTTAGGGGCCGTGTCTTCAAGGACTTGTGGTATAGATTCAATACACTTGATGGAAAAAAAATAGTTTTTAATGCAGGTTGGGATACACAAGGTCTTCCGGTCGAATTACAAGCTGAGAAAGAACTTGGAATTAAAAATGGTAAAAGTGACATCACAACTCCGGAGCAAATTGAAAATCTTGTCGTTGAATGTAAAAAAATTGTATCAAAATTCCATAAGAAATGGATAGATGTTGATAAAAAATTAGGAATGTCGTTTAACCAAGAAAATGCATATTGGACATACAAGGACGAATATATCGAAAGAGAATGGCAGTTGTTAAAACGTGCTGATGAAAATGGTATCCTTACTGAAGGATATAGGGTTGTTGCGTATTGCCCAAGTTGCCAAACTTCCCTTAGTCATTCAGAAGTGAATCAAGGTTATGAAATGATTCAAGATCCTTCGTTGTATTACAAAGTAAAACTACAAGATGAAAATGTCTATTTGATTGTCTGGACTACTATGCCATTTACGCTTGTAACTGATGCGATGGTTGGATTCAATCCAAATGAAGAATATGTTTATGTTTCAGTCATCAATGAGACGTGGATCGTTGGAAAAATTCGCCTTGAAGAATTCATGAAAGAAGTGAAGATAGAAGATTATCAAGTATTGAAAACAGTAAATGGTTCTGAATTTGAGAATAAAAAATACACCCATCCCCTGCTTGATAATATTTCTGGATTAGAAAAAATGTCAAAACAGGAAAACTATCACATTACAATTGCTGAGAATTTTGTTGATGTGAACACAGGTACAGGAATTGTCCATCTTTCTCCAGCAAATGGTGAGGATGACTATAACATCGCTATGAAACGAAAAGTTGAGATATTTTCCCCTATTGATGATGAAGTAAAGTTCACAGATGATGCAGGTAAATATACTGGGATGTTTGTACGCGACGCCGATGAAAAAATTGTGCAGGATATTAAAGAAAAAAATGCTTTAGTGAAAATTGGTAAAATCAAGCACAAATATCCGTTATGCTGGCGTTCTAAGCATAAACTAGTTTGGCTTGCAAGAAGGGAATATTTTTACATGCTTGATAGACTTGATGAAAAAGCAATTCACGCTGCAGAAAAAGTAGAATACTTTTTTGAACAACCAAAAAATAGATTTTTAGAAATCATAAAAGAGAAGCATCCTTGGTGTATTTCGAGAGAAAGATTCTGGGGCTGTCCAATACCAATCTGGAAGTGTACAAAATGTGAAAATAAAGAAAAACTATTTTCAAGAAAAGAAATTATAGAAGCAGCTGAGGATCTACCTGATGGATCTGACTTTGAGTTACATAGACCATGGATAGATAGAATTTCTATCAAATGTAAAAAATGTAGTGCAAAAATGCAACGAGAAGAGTTTGTTTTAGACACTTGGCATAACAGCGGGGCTGCACCTTTTGCTTCGTTAAGTGATGATGAATACAGTAAAAATATTCCTGTACCATTTTTGACAGAAGGTATTGATCAAACACGTGGATGGGCATACACGCTTTTAATTGAAAATGTGATTCTTAACAACAAAGATATTCCGCCTTACAATTCTTTTCTGTTCCAAGGACATGTTCTAGATGAAAAGGGAAACAAGATGAGTAAGAGTACTGGTAATGTACTTGATGCATCTGATCTGCTTGACAAATATCCGGTGGATCTTGTAAGATTCTATTTCATGTGGAAGTCTAGTCCAATTGAAACCCTGAATTTTAGTACAAAGGAGCTGATGTCAAGACCGTATCAAATTCTGAGTACACTTTTTCACATTCATTTATACTTTAAACAGAATAGTGAATACGATAAGTTTGATATAAGCAAATCAACTGTTAACTGGGCAAAAAACGAAGGTTTGCTTAATCATACTGATAATTGGTTACTGTCAAAACTACAAAATATGATTGAAACCTGTACAAAATTAAACAAAAACTGTAGGTTTCATGAATCAGCAAAATCAATTGAAGATTTCTTAATTAATTCATTGAGCCAAATTTACATCCCAATGACAAAACCAGAACTTTGGAATGATGATGAAACTAAAAAAGACAGAAGATTTTCTATTTATGCAATTCTAGCTGATGCACTAAAAAAGTTGGATATTTTGATACATCCTTTTTCTCCATTTACAAGCGAATACCTATATCATTCAATATTCAATGTAAAAAAATCGATTCTTTTGGATGAATGGCCAAAACCAGATAAATCACTTGTGAATGAAGAGATTGAACAAGCGTTTGACCTGATGAATACAATTGTGTCAATTTGTGCTGCTGCAAGAATGAAAGCAAAGTTGAAAAGAAGATGGCCATTGGATCAAGCAATAATTTGTGTTGAAAAAGGTGAACACGAAAAGATTGAATTATTGTCAGAGCTATTACGAACCCAATTGAATGTGGAGAATTATAAAATAATTGAACTTGAAAACCATATAGGCATGTCAGAGTTTCTTGAGATGAAAGAGGCAAACCTACCAGTTATACCAAAGGTGGAGCTTAATAGAAAAACAATCGGTCCGAAGGCAAAACAAAACCTACAAAAATTGCTAGAGATTTTTGGAAAAACCGATCCTGAAGAGATAATCCAAAATTTAGCAAAAAAACACTCGTTTACATTTGATGTTGATGATCACATGATTTCTCTAGATATCGATGATTTCATAATAAATTTTGATGTACAGGAAGGCTTTACATTCTCAAAAAGGAATAACCTGATAGGAATAATTTCTGCTGTAAGGAATGAAGAATTGATGACAAAAGGTTTGATCAAAGATCTAGCAAGAAGACTACAGACACTAAGAAAAGAACGAGGTTATAACCCAACTGATGTTTTAAATCTAGCATCAATTTTGGATTTGGATGTAGAATCTATAGATATGTTGAAAGATAAGACTGAAGAACTTGCCTTTCTGGTCAGAGTCAAATCAGTGAATTTTACCAAAACATGTAAAAAATACAAGGATGATGATATTGATGGTCAGAAAATCAAGATTTCGGTTGAATAAGCTAATCTTTTAGTAATCAATCATCATAAATACAAAAAATACGTAGATCATATATGGTCAAGCAGATTAGTCTTGATACCTGGTCAATCCAGCACCTAGTAGATCTTTTGAAAAAAGGTTCACAAATAGTAGAAAAGACAAATACACCAATAATTCTTTATCGTCAGACTATGGAAGAAGAAGATAATTCTTATGAAGAGATAGTTTGTTCACTGACAAACGGATACGTTATTGAGCAACTAATTGTATCTGGTGGAATGATAGTACCAGCATTTAAACAACAGTTTGTATTTACATTAGAAGAATTTCCTGAAAGACTTTCAAAAAAGAGCAAGGATTTATTCATAGAAACTGTTAATCTGTTAGAAAAAAAATTAAAATGACATAAATTAATGGTACGATTATAAACTTCCAATTCTGATTATTTTCATGCGATTATTAGAATATCAGGCTAAGGAACTATTCAAAGAATATGATATTAAAGTACCAGATAGTATTTCGTCTAATGATATTGAAAAGGGAAGAAAAGATGCTAAAAAAATTGGATTTCCTTTCGTTATAAAAGCACAGGTTCCTGTAGGTGGACGCGGAAAAGCAGGTGGAATCCAAAAATGTAACAATGAAGATGAATTTGAATTAAAATACCCACAGGTTTTAGACATTATAATTAAGGGTGAAAAAACTAGGGCGGTTTTACTGGAAAAGATGTCCGAATATGAAAAGGAAATTTATCTTTCATTATTTCTTGATAGAAGTAAAAGATGCTACACTGTAATTTCTTCAGCTGAGGGCGGTGTTGAAATAGAATCAGTGAAAAATCAGGTCATACGAGAAGTTGGTTTAGGTAATGTTTCAAAAAAAACTGCGGAAGAGATAGCTGTGAAAATTGGGCTAGGGGAAAAATCTGTAAAATACTTTGTTGATATACTACAAAAATTATCAAAATTAACTGTGGAAAAAGAGGCGGAACTCACAGAAATTAATCCCCTTGTTATTCTCAAAGATGGTTCCATGTTAGCGCTCGATGGTAAAATCATGACTGATGATAATTCTAATTTTAGGCATGAGGAGCTTCTGAAATACAAAGAACAAACAGAACTTGAAGAAAAAGCAGAGAAAAGTGGATTTTCGCTAGTTGAATTGGATGGCAATATTGCAGTAGTTGGAAACGGTGCTGGATTAGTTATGTCAACGTTCGACATGCTTGCTGATAATGGTGGAAAACCTGCATGTTTTCTTGATGTTGGCGGCGGTGCAACTGAAAAATCAGTTTATGAGGCTTTGACTTTGATTAGCAAAATGAAAAAAGTCAAGGCAATACTAGTAAATCTTTATGGTGGAATTGTTAAAACAACAATAGTTGCTTCGGCATTCATTAAAGCGTATGATGATAAATTGATTGATCTTCCAGTTTACGCAAGATTAATGGGTGCGGAATCAGAAAAATCAAAAGAAATGTTGAAAGATACAAAAACAAAAATGTTTACTTCTGTTGAACAGGCAATTAATGGGATTGTTATAGAGGTGACAAAAACTGGCTGATATTTTTGAATTGCTAAAGGGGAAAAACAATGAGAAGGATGAAAAACAACCAGTGATAGTTCAAGGTATTACGGGAAAATTTGGTTCCGTCCATACAAAATTAATGTTAGAATATGGTACAAACATCGCAGCTGGAGTAACACCTGGAAAGGGAGGTCAAAAATTTCAAGATGTGCCAATTTACGAAACGATGAAAGAAGCTGTCGCTGCAAGTAAAGCGAAGATCTCTATTGTTTTTGTTCCCGCAAAATTCTTTTTGGAAGCTGCAAAAGAAGCATTTGAAGCTGGCATCAAACTTCTTATAGCAATTCCAGAACATGTACCGGTTCGTGATACCATGCATGCTATTGAAATTGCTAAACAAAACAACGCCATTATGATTGGGCCAAATACTCCTGGTGTAATAATTCCTGGATTGATTAAGATTGGAATTATGCCAGCAAGTCCGTTTATGGAAGGTAATATTGCTGTACTATCAAAGAGCGGAACCTTGCTTTATGAAATTTCTAATAATTTAACTACCTCAGGGTTTGGTCAAAATCTTACTCTTGGAATAGGTGGTGACCCAATTAATGGTACAAGAATGATTGATGCATTTGACATGATAAAGGATCAACCTGAACTTGAGGGTGTGGTAATTGTTGGTGAGATAGGTGGCCAGGCGGAAGAAACATTAGCTGAGCATATTATTGATATCGGTTTCAAGAAACCTGTTGTTGGATATATAGCTGGAAGGAAAGCCCCAAAAGAAAAAAGAATGGGTCATGCAGGTGCAATAGTTATGGGAAATTATGGCTCAGCTGAATCCAAAATAGCAATGTTTGCAAAGGCTAACATACCTGTCGCTAAAAGACCGACGGAAATACCAATTCTATTAGCTGGTAAGATGGAAAAAAAGTAGTTTTATACGTGAGGTTTTAACTGTGAAAAAACATGGCAATAACAGATCCTGAAAAAAAGCAAATTGCACAAAAAGCTAGGCTACATATGAAGATCTGCTTCACTTGCGGAGCAAGAAATTCATTATCAGCAACAAGATGTAGAAAATGCCATAATCACTACCTCAGGCTTAAAAACAGAACATTAGGCATAAAGAAAACATAATCATCTATTTTATCATAGTTTTATGGTTACTTCCTCACCATTATCGATTGGTACAGTGACTGATTGAATATTTGGATTACTCCTAACATGGGATAAATAATCTGCCATCATCTCGTTGAACCTTTCTGGAAACAAAATGTTATCAGCACCAATTATTCCACCCTTTCTTACCAGTGGTAAACACAGATCAAAATATTCAATATAACTTTCCTTATCCGCATCGATAAAAATAAAATCAAAATAATTTTCGCCGAACTCTTCCTTTATCTCATGCAAAATTTTTCTAACTTCACCCTTCCTGATTTTGATTAGAGAACTTACTTCAGCCTCCTCAAAGTTCCGTGTTGCACTATCAATCTTAAATTGCTCTCTGTCAATTGTGATAATTTGACCATCTTGGGTGTTTGACATTATTGCATCAGCAAACCAGAGCCCAGAGTAACCTACAGACATACCGATTTCAAGAACTTTTTTGGCGTTTATGGATTTTAGCAGAATGTTGTAAAACGTTCCAATGTTTTTTGATATGCAGTTCAGTCTCTTCTCACTAGGAATCTCGTCTCTATGCATTTCCTCATAATCAATGTCCTTTTCTAATCTTGATAATACATTCTGAATTTTTTCATTTACCATTATTCTTTAAATTACTTGGTGTGTGATATATAATGTTGGCAGAATCGGCAAAAAATCTTGTACCTAAGTTTTTTGATGATACTGGATCAACATATGATGGCGTTGTTTCGTATGGCACGTTAGGCAAGGACAGATACTGGAAGAAAAAGATATTGGAACAAATTTCTGATGGCAATTCTTTCTTGGATCTAGCCTGTGGCACTGGCATTCTTACCAGAGAAATCGCAGAAAAATTTCCCAGTGCAGAGATAGTTGGCATTGACATCACCAAAAGTTATCTTGATGTGGCAAAAAAGAATTCAAATTCATTTGATAACATCTTGTTTATTCTTGACGATGCGGAAAAATTCAAATTGGATTCAAAGTTTGATTGCATCACCGCATCCTATCTGCCAAAGTATTGTGACCCAGAAATACTTGTGAAAAATTGTGTGGATCATCTCAAGCCGGGCGGCAAGATCATCTTACATGATTTCACATACCCAAAAAATCCAGCTGTCAGGGGGCTATGGAACTTCTTTCTTACTTTACTACGGTTAGTGGGATGTTTCATTCCAAGTTGGAAGGATGCGTTAATCGGACTACCAAAATTAATTCGAAGAACTAGATGGCTACAAAGTTATTCCGATATAATGAAGAAAAATGGATTGAATGTTAGCTGCCAATGTCTTACATATGGTGCCTCTGCTATCTTAACTGGAATAAAATAAGTATAGTGTATTTTTAAAAATCTCAGATATGAAGGCATTAGTCTATGAAAATTATGCACAGAATGATGATTTTGAATCAATTCTAGAGTTACGAGATATTCCGGAACCTGTACCAAAACCAAATGATATAATTTTTCGTGTAAAAGCTGCTGCATTAAACTATGATGATATATGGGGCATGAGAGGAAAGCCGCTTGCAGTTCCACTGCCGCATATTTCAGGAACTGATGCTGCTGGTGAAGTAATTGCAATTGGTGACAATGTAAAAAATATTAAAGTTGGAGACAGAATAGTTTCTCATGGAAACATGTCATGTCGTGTCTGTGCAACATGTACTGATGGAAGGGAATATGATTGCAAACAACGAAAAATTTGGGGGTTTGAAACTGGACCATTTTGGGGTGGCTACTGTGAGATTGCACATCTTCCAGAAATTAATGTTCTAAAAATTCCAGACAATGTAAGTTATGAAGAAGCTGCGGCTGCATCAATGACACTTCTAACATCCTGGCACATGTTAGTTGGACGAGCCAAGATTAAACCAGGTCAAATTGTTCTCGTTATGGGTGGTGGTTCTGGTGTTGGAATATTTGGAATTCAGATTGCAAAACTGTATGGATGTATAGTCATTGCCACAGCAAGTCCTGACAAACTGGAAAAGCTCAAAGAACTTGGAGCAGATTATACCGTGGATCATAGAAAAGAAGACTGGCACAAAGAAGTGAGAGGAATAACCAAAGAAATTGCAAAGAGAGATGGTGTATCTCCAGGAGTTGATGTAATCTTTGAGCACATTGGAGGCTCACACTGGAACAAGGAACTAACACTACTGAAATATGGTGCAACAATTGTAACTACAGGTGCTACAACTGGATATGATGTTTCAACCGACCTACGCCACATATTTTTCAAGGGTGTTAACATTTTAGGCTCCACACAGGGAACTCGTGCAGAGTTAGAAGAAGGATTTTACTGGATGGGTCAGGGAAAGATAAAGGCAATTATCGATTCTGTCTTTATATTTGATCATGCAGTGGAGGCTCATAAAAAAATGCTCAATGGAAAAGGACTAGTTGGTAAGATAATTCTCAAGCCAAACTAGAATCTTACAATAAGAAATATCGCAGTGCCAACTAAAACACCAATTGTAAGAAGTTTTAGAATTACTTCACACCTTTTAATTTCTGAATGATTGCCACTGTTACGCTTTAGATACTTGTACTTTCTTGATGTCGTTATCAGAACATATGTTATGAGTGAAGAAACTCCACAAAGTATGATTACTTCTAATGATATTGAATTTGTCTGAATTATTGACCCAGCAAAAATCGGCAATATAGCCCATGAAAATATTGTTGATGCATTATTATGAAATTTGCCTCCAAATAATTCCAAATTATATGCAAACAAGAAGAATCCCTCTGCTATACCAATTGCAAACAAAAGTGGAGAATCTAAGAAAGCGTAATACATGCCGATTGAAAGTGCAATAGCTAGCACAATTATTGATACCAGCCAGAGTTTCCTTTTTGGTAAATCTCCCCATGGCTTTGTCTTTCCGCCAACAGCATCCAGTAGATGAGCCGAAACTCCAAGAGATAAAAAATAGATTATACAAATGGCCACAAGACGTTCTATTTCGAATTGACCAGAAAGTGAACCCCATATCGTAAAACATGTAACGATGCTAGTATATGGTAAAAATAATATGCCTATTGCTACCCTAAAATTCCTCGAGCCAAATTTTGGGACAAACCATTCAGATGTTCTATCCTGAAGCATAATAATTATACAACTCGTTACTAAATTATCTTTTTTAAGACATTCAAATAGATGAATTATAGTATGAGAAATGAGCTTTACTATGAATCGTTATAGAAAATTTATAAAAAAAGGTATAAGTGAACAGATTTCAAAAATACCATTTCATAATTCTGCTCCAATAAAACGGCTGTCTATGCTGAGCAAAAAAAGATTTCCAGATTCCAATACACATATTGCAGTTCATTTCATTGATTCTAGTCATAGAAAAATGCTGGAATATAGCTTCTTGCACAAACATAATGCTGATGAAATCAATCTCATTATTTCTGAAAATTCCGAGTTGAAATATGAAATTCAGTTAGACGATGAAGTATACAAAGTCTCATCACCATCAACAGTATTCATACCAAAAGGAGTTAAACATAAAGCAAAATTCATATCTGGTCAGGGAGTTTTTGTATGCATAATTTTATCTGGAAAATACACTTCTTCAAAATAGGTAATAGAAATTATTTACCAAAAATCTTTCCTATTGATGATAGTTTTGTCTCAAAACTATTAGTTTTTGAATGTTTTTTCTTATCACGATTATCAAGGTATTCGTAAGTGATATCTTTTCCACCATTACTGATCATGTTTGCATGCTTTAAATCACGAATTTTAATCCGCTTACCATTTTCAAGTTGTATAGTTGCATCATCACTGATATCAAAACCTGAGCCCTCATCATAAAATCTAATTTTGCCATCATCTTTTAGGAAAAATTCAACATCGTATGTCACCTTGCTTCCATAAACTAGTATGTTTTTCCCTATGACTTTGACATTGTCGATCAAATTAAGCACGACTAAAGTATCGGCATCAAGTTTGACAGTGTCTCGTACGCTTCCGGCCACAAGTTTACCATTAACAGCCATAAGCATAGAAAAATGTTCTCTAGTAACAGACATGCCAACTCTCCCTTGTGGATCCTGTACAAGTATTCTTTTGCCGCGTACATCACCCACTTCAATGTCACCGTTATCTACGGTGATTTTTGCACCTCCATCAATATTATATCTATTTTGCATAGAATCAATTAGTCTAAAACTTCCTTTTGTAACATGGATATGCGTTTTATGTTTTTCATAAGGGCTGAAATAAGGGTTAGTTATACTACCCCACATGATTATTGGGTTATCATATTTGAAATAACCAGCCCAAAATTTACCCTTGATTGTTAATGTTTTAGTCGCCTTTCTTTCAAATTCCATTTGACCTAATTCATTTGAGCCAAATAGTCTAACACCAGTAGTTCCAGCACGATTAAGAGCAGCCGCCCATTCCTGTGCAGAATTCATTTCTTTTGAGATATCTTGTGACAAAAGGATATTTTTTCTACGCTTGTCTGAATCTGAATCACCTGAATAGAATTTTGCTTTTTTTCTTCTTTCCTCCATGGTGTCAGGATATTTTTTACCTATCTTCAGATCCTCGTATGCCTGCTTGATTTTTTTAAACTGTTCATCATCACCGCCCCTATCTGTGTGAAACTTTAGGACTAGATTTCTGTAAGCCTTGCGTATTTCCTTTTCAGTTGCTCCATCATGTATTTTTAGAATTTCATAATTGTTTTCAACCATATGTTATCCCTAAATTAGTAATTTTTGAACTCTTAATACTTAACGCCTGAAAAATCCTTTTTATTTAGGATTTTAAACGATCGACTATGGCAAAGGCAAAAAAACCTCACGTTGTTGGTATTGAAGTTTTGAAAAAAAATGGGATTGATATTAACAAACTCATCAAGGAATTGGTTAGCAATGCGTCAGTTGAATTCACTGCCTACTATTATCTTACATTATTACGTGCAAATTGTACCGGCATGGAAGGTGAGGGAATCAAAGGTATAATTGAAGATGCTAGGTTAGAAGATCTAAGTCATTTTGAATCATGTATAGAAAGAATCTATCAGTTGGGTGGCTCATTACCTAAGGATGCAACACGTTTCATCAGGATGTCAGGTTGTGAATTTCTTCAACTTCCACCAAACCCTACAAACCTAAAAGCAATTCTAGAAAAATGCCTTAAGGCTGAGCAAGGCGCAATTGTAAATTGGAATAGAACTTGTAAAATGACAATTGGGAAAGACCCAGCAACTTATGACATTGCAAAAGATATTCTTGCAGAGGAAATTGAGCATGAATCATGGTTTTTGGAACTGCTATATGCCAGACCATCTGGTCACATGAGAAGAAAATATTCCGGTGAGAGACCACATACTAGAAAACATTCTAGAGCTCTTGATTTATCATAACATGATGTTTTTGATTTTCATAGATAAAATTTAGTATAATTTTTTTAAGAATTCCGCTATTTCATTACCATGGTTCTTCACATCAATATTTCTAAAAATTTTTTTAACTACACCTTTCTTATCTATTATGAAAGTTGACCGTTTTGGAAGACCCGCAATATTAAGACCTGCATATTTTTTACAAGTATCTTTTTGAGTGTCACTGAGATGTAAATATGGAATTTTATATTCTACTACGAATTTTTTTTGTGATTCAACGCTATCGACTGAAATTGCAAATAATTTGGTATCATGTGATTGAATTTCTGAGTAGACAGATACAACACTCTTGGCCATTTCAAATACTTTTTTTGATGGACATGCAAAAAGATGATTTTTAGGATAAAAACAAAGAACGACATTATTCTTGTCCTTAAAGGTCTCTAGTTTAATCACACTCCCATCATTTGCTTCCAACTCAAAAACTGGCGCAGGATCTCCTACTTCCATATCATTCATCACGAATTGGTGTTGCAAATGATAGCTTATAACCATCAGGATCTAAAACATGAAAAAATCGTTCGCCCCAAGCCGCGTCCACTGGTTTAGATTCTAGATTGCCTAGTCTGGAAATTGTTTCATCATTTTCCATGTAATCAAAAAGCTCATCAACATCATCAACATAAAAAATAATTCTGCTCCAATGTGTGACTTCTGCAGACACTTCATTGATTCTGAGATTAAGGTATGACTTTGACGCGTCATCTATTAGAAATGATGTGAATTGGCTGTCAGAACCGCCATAAACTATCTTAAAGTTTGGAATCTTAGAATAAAAGTCGACTGACTTTTTCATGTCAGAGATTCGTAATGTAATCGCAGAAATTTTTGTTACTTTCATACTAGGTAATAGTATACCAAATATTAAAACAGAAACCTGAAAATTATTGAGTGAGTTTTTTAAGAAGAGTGTTAAATTCAGCCTCTGAAAAAGGTGGAATTTCTAAAACTTCTAAATTCTCTTTCACATGTAAATCGGATTTTTGACCAACAAGTGGGGCTAGTACTCCTGGTGTTGATCTGATGAATTGGAGAGCATTAACCGCTGAACTTTCGTGAGTAAATTCTGGTTTGTTCTTAATCCATTCCAAAAGTTTGCCTTGCATTAATGGTACACTAGTAAAAACACCAATACCATTTTGTTTTGCTAATTCTAAAATAGACATCTCATTCGAATCTACCGGTTGGTTTCTTTGCATATAGGCTTGGTCAAATTGCAAATTATACGGTAATTGTATAAATCTAAATCCATGGGTGCTTCCACCAACTTGCTTAGCCAAATCGATGACTTGAGTTAGAGAGAGAAAATTTGAATTTTCTTGAGGTACTCTAAAACATTCCCAAGTTGCCAATCCATAAAATCTGATGTTCTGTTGTTTTCTTTGCTTTTCAAAAAATTCAAAAACATTTTTTAGATTTACAATAAATTCATCACGAGGCATTTGTGGCTGTCCCTCCACCGCATTATGTAAATACATTAAATCAATGCAATCCAATCCCAAGTTTTTCTGACTCCTAGATAGTTGGTCTTCAAGAAATGGTATCGTCATACAGTTATACTGCGCTGAAATATCACCTTCCTTTACAATACCTGTCTTGCCAAATTCTCTCATTATGTACGCCATAAAATCCTCTTGAATGTCAGCATCATTTGTTACATAGCCGTTTTTAGTTGAGATAAAAATTTCAGAACGATTAATTTTTCCCTCATCAATTAACTCAGAAACTGCTTTTCCAACAGTACGTTCAGATTTTTGTGCACGATAATTTATTGCAGTGTCAATTACATTCACACCACGTAATATGGACTCTTTAATTGCATTTTTTTGTTGAGTGTCAGTTTCCAAATCAGTATTACCTAGATAGGTGCCTATCCCGACATTAGAAAGCGTAAGATCATGAATCTTTCTAAAATTCTCTTTATGTGCTAAAGATTTTCCAGCAAAATTTGTTGTTCCTTCTGGTGTTGCAAAACCTTCAATCATTTTAAACTATGATTAATGCTAGTATTTTTCTGTTTAAAATCACTTATCTATGTCCAAATTTGATATTTTTCGTGAAAAAATTTGCAATGATATTGTTGATTGGTGTCTTCACAGTATTGATTACAGGTTCTGTACAATCCATCTCTGCAGATCATTCAAAATCTAACGGTAAAGGAATTTTTACTGATCAAAACGATGTGAATCTTGTTACAGAGAAGGATTCAAAATATAAGATACATCTACAAATAATAGTTAGAGATGCTCAGGGTCAGTTAATTAGCGTTTTAGAATCTTCAGGTGGTCAATACTTACAACATGAACTAACTGATAGCTTATTCGATCAACGTTTAGGTGAAAAGGAAATCATTACTGTTGATGGCGCAAAATATGAAAAAGTAATGATTACGGACATACCTACTTTAGAACAAAAGCTTGTTGGGATGTATCCAATTATTACTGAAATTCCTATGGAAATAAACATAAAAACAACTAAACAGCAGCAATGGTTAGCAGCCTGGAAAATTCATTATTGTGCAGATTTCATTGAACATGGTGTTCAATGCATATCTATTTTTCAAACCCTTGCTCCAACCGCAGCATTAACAGAAAGTGATATTGTAATTAATCAATGGACAATTTTAAGAGAGATGGACTGATTTTTTTGAAAAGAACATTCCTACACCTATAGAAAAGAAGACTATTAGTGGAATAAATCTGTAGGCGTGAATGTCATAATGTGAGGTAAACATTACCAATACCGGGCTAGCTATTATGGTTCCAAAAATTAGAATTAGGATGGAATCAGATTCTTTAAGCTTATTTTTTGAAAGTAGCAACAGTCCAACAGTCACAGGTAATATTGTCATTATAAAAAAGAAATCAAATCTTAACTGAGAAGCTATTCCCTGAAATCCCAAAATAAACTTGTTATAATTAATTTCGATTACATCTGGGTACACTGTTTCGCCTAAGAAAATTAGCGCGATAGCAAGTCCAACTATGGCAACGTATGAAATCAAAATTACAATTTTTTTTCCTTTAGATATTTCTGATCTATATGCAGTAAATAGAGTCATCAAAAAGTATGGTGCGACATATGCTTTTGTGAAAAATGCAAGAATGTAAAAAACAGGTGATAAAAACCATTTTTTTCGTATTGCATATAATGAAATCAGATAAAATAAAACCCAAAAATTTTCATAAACTGCAATAGTGTCAAATTTTAGAAATATGTGACTTTGTAGCAATACAATTACAGAAATTATCCCTGCAAACCGTTTTTGGCAAAACTGAGCTGCAATCAAATAAGTAAAACCCACTACCAAGATAGTGGCAATAAATGGCAGTATCTTGATATTTTGAAATAGATCACGCGATACATCAAGTAAGAACATTCTAACATATCTGTCGTTTTGTTCTTGGACGAAAACATTATCAGATTCACCAAATGGCCAAAGTCCTAATGCTTTCTCTAATACTTCATAATCACCCCACTGAGTAGATTCATCAATGAAAAGTTCCGGAATTGAGAATCCAACATATACACCAATAATGACAAATAAAGATACTAGAGTCACTCTCTTGGATAATTCAAACGTGCGAACTTTTTCAATTGCATTATTTAGCGTTAAGGGGATTTTTTTCTTGTAATATAGAAAACCTAAACCAAAAATTATAGCATTGGTTGTAATAATAAAAATTGCCTGATGACCAATCTCGAATGGCTCAAGGTTTTCCGTATAAAGACCGAAATATGATGAAAATAAAGCAGGAAATATCATAGCGGTAAGAGTAAGTAAAACAGTCGTAAGTGTACAAAAAAAAACTACGTAAGAAACTTTTAACGAATTTTCTATCTTGCTCATTATGTGAGTTATAACGAGATATGTAAAAGTGGATCTAATGGGATTTGATAGAATAGTGAAAACTTTTAGTGGATCCGAAGGGACGTCTATCTAGTCAGATTCACTTTT